>Ga0307378_10004396_pt1 | contig 20126 bp, 31 predicted proteins | sample UN1MG_FD_202238 | JGI IMG/M metagenome (GOLD analysis project Ga0307378, IMG submission 202238) | Soil microbial communities from Risofladan, Vaasa, Finland - UN-1 | ecosystem: Environmental > Terrestrial > Soil > Coastal area > Acid sulfate soil | place: Finland: Risofladan, Vaasa | collected... | reverse complement strand
CTTAGTTAAGAAAAGTTTTTTCTATGTTCAACCTATTGCTATTGGTCGTTATGACCGAATGGATATGGAGAAATGGGCAGATAGTGCTGCAAGAATGGTTTTATCTGATATTAAAATGGTTAATCTTGCTGAAAGGTTTATGACTGTTTACATGGAGAAAGAGTTAAACCCTACTTTATTTGTATCTAGTGAGGCTAAATTTGGCAAATTAGATTTAAGCGGTGGCGCGGTTAATGTTGGTCGTGGCAATCCAAACGATACTATAAGGGAACTTAAAACAACTGGTAGAGCTATTGAGCCGTTCCAATGGATGGAACAAAAGCGTGAAGTTATCCGTAAGGGTTTCTTTAATGATAAGTTTCAAATGATTGATGCAACTGGTATTCAGAACGTAAATAATGGAGTTGCTTTCTTATACAACCAAGAGAATTTAAGGTTAATAGCTCCAAAAGTTGCTAAGTTTCAGTCAGAAATTATAAGTGTTATGGCTGAATTTGTATATGATACAGCGGTTAGGCAAGGCAAGCTTAAAGTGCCTCAAGCGTTAATCAATGCAGAGCTTACAGTTGCATATACTAGCACAGCAGGGCAAGCGCAAAGAAGTGAAGAAGCTAATGCTATTATGCAATATCTAGCTGATGTTAATAATATAGTTGCATCAATAGGGCAAGTTGACCCAGAAAAGGCAGCTAAAATAGTTTCAAGGTTAGATGCTGATTATATACTAGATGAACTAGCAGAAATAAGGGGCGTTAATGTTCGTGTGTTAAGACCAGAAGAAGAAGTTAAGCAAGAAATGGAGCAAAAAGAGCAAGCACAGCAAGCACAGCAGCAATTAGCTAACTTGCAACAAGCCGCTGATGTAGGTGTAAAAATGGCTCAAGCTAATAGCTTGCAGCAATAACTTTTGTATTTACAATAAGATTTATCTATATACAATGTTATTATAATTATAACAACTATTACACATGGATATAGGACTAAAGAAGTTTACACTTCACACAGTTAAACGCCCATTTAAAGATGTGGCAGAAAAACAAGAAGCTTATAGAGCTTTATTCAATACGCCTCATGGCTCAAAAGTATTACAAGATATATTAGCAGGTGCAGGGTACTTTGAAGTAACTCCACCTAATGGCAATAGCGCAAGCCCAGATGCAACCGCTCATTTTAACAACGGCAAGAAGTATGTATGTCACGATATACTAAACGCCATGACTGTTAAATTAAAGCCAGAAGAATTACAGGAAACGCTTGTTTCAGGTATTGATGATTATGATAACAACCCAATAAACGGAGTATAATATGGAAAATGAAAACAACGCAGTAACAACGCCAGAGGTAACGGATAACTCAATTAGTGCAACAGCCAATCTAAATGTAGATGGTGATACTTCAAAAGAAACCAATACATTTGACTTTAATAGCTTTATTAATGCTATTCCAGAAGATTCAAGAGATGTATTTACTAAGAATGGCGTTAAAGATATAGATACGCTTGCAAAGTCTTATAAAGGCTTACTTGAAATGAAGGGCAAGAAAGGTTTAGTTAAGCCTAGTGATGATGCTCCTGATGCAGATAAACAAGCTTATAGAGATGCACTATTAAATGAGATGGGAAGACCAGAAGGCGGGGAATATACTTTTGATATACCTGATACAATAGCAAATGAATATGTATCCGATGACTTCTTAAATGATTTAGCTGATACAGCTTATAAAAATGGAATGAGCCAAGAAGGTTTTAATGAGTTAATGAATAAAGTGTATAGTGCTTATGGTAAGCATATTGAGTCAATAAACGAATGGAAAGCTAATATTGAATCAAAGATGAAGCCAGATAGTGTTGATGATAATTCTGAAACTTCACAAGCAACTAAAGCTGATTTCTCACAGCAAGCAAAGGATAAACAGAAAGAAGCTAGAGATGCTATTCAAGCTAATGATTATAGGCTTGCAGACCAGTTACAGAAGGAAGCGAGAGATTTGCTTGCAAAGGCTTTATAAATTTGATATTATAACTCAAGAGATAGCTTTATTGCCCTCTTGACTATGGAAAGACATACTAGGCGGACTAGTTAATCCGTAGAGTAGAAGTCCTAATTGTTAGACAGCTTCGCTTGAATTGATTTTATTATTAATTTAAGAATGGAGCTAAAAATGGCAGATTCTCAAAATCAGATATTGGTGACTGACTTTACCAATCAGCTAGAGCTTGAAGTTCAACAAGCAACTAGTATGTTCAGGGGTAAGATTCCTGAAATGCCTGTAACAGGTGATATATTTGAACATCAAAATCTCGGTGCAGAAGAAGCAGACGAGATAACTACTAGAAACCAACTTATCACATTAGGTGCGCCTGAACACGAAAGACGTGGTGCGCTTATTCAAGGTTTTTATAAAGCACTTCCTGTTGACAACGATGACGTTTTAAAATCACTTGTAGATATTAAATCGGGTTATGCTCGTACATTATCTCAAATGATGATGAGACGTTTAGATAAAACTTGCGCTGCAGCTGCAATAGGTAGCATCTTAACTGGTAAGCAATTCACGTCAACTGTGACTGCTTCAACTGATGGGGTGCAAACTGTAACAGCTGGCTCTGGTTTAACTTATGATAAACTAAGAGAAGTTCAGCAAAAGCTTATGTCGAAAGGTAATATGCTTGATGGTGAAAAAGCTTATATTGCTATGACTGACGTACAATTTTCATCTTTAATGGATGAAGTTGAGGTTATTTCTAGTGATTATAACAGAGCGGAAGCGGCTAAAACAGGTGTATTACCAACTGTTTTAGGTTTTGAATTTATTGTATTCCCTAGTAATCCAAAAACTGGTGAATCAATAATTGCTAAACCATCTACTCGTTCATGCTTTGCATTTACTGAAAGTGCGCTTAAACTAGGTATGTTGTCTGATATGGAAGTAAGGTATGAAAGAAACCCTGCTTACGTTGATATGCACCAATTAGTAATCACATCAAGATTTGCGGCTCTTCGTACTCAAGGCGAGAAAGTTGTTCAAATCAATGTAACTGAATAAGGAGAATTATCATGGCTGTAGAAAGCAAATTTGTTAATAGTGATTTAGGAACTGGTACTTTGCTAGATTCTAAATCTAATGGCGGTACTTCTATTAAATGGGCAAGAGCAACAGAAGAAGTTGCTGTTGCTGATGATAATGGCTCTGTATATGGTTATTTCCTTATATCTTCTAGTGATGCTTTAAAATCACTTAAGGTATGGAATGATGCTATTACTAATGGTACTGATTATGATGTTGGTCTTTATAATTACGATAGAGAAAACAACACAATCGGAACTGTAGTGGATAAGGATTGCTTCGCTGATGGTTTAGACTTATCAAGTGCGGCTGATGCAACAAATGCATTAACTGCTCCAAACATTGATGAGTTACATAAATCTATATGGGAATATGCTTCTTTATCATTAACGGCAGACCCTAAGAAAACTTATGTTATTGCCGTAACTGGCAATACTGTAGGAACTGCTGCGGGAACTATAACCCTTGATGTAGAAGTGGCGGCATAATATGGCTTCAAAAGTAGAGATTTGTAACTTTGCGCTTCAAAATTTGGGGCAAGAATTAATTACTAGCTTAGATGAGAAAACTAAGAATGCACGAGAGTGCAATTTAAGGTTTGATTCAGCTAGGCGGTCTCTACTAAGAATGCATTTATGGAATTTTGCCATAAAGAGGGCAAGTTTAAACAGAGAAACTTCAACACCTGCGTTTAATTATTCTTACCAGTTTAGCTTGCCTTCTGATTGCCTAAAAGTAATCATGACGGAAACAGAAGAAACATTTCAGGCATTAACGCCTATAGCTATTGACCCTATTAATACAATATCAGAAATACCGAATAGGGTTACAGTAGATAAATATAGAATAGAAGGAAAGAAGCTTATATCTGATGAGCAAGTAGTTGGGATTAAATATATAGCTGATATCACAGATACAGGACAATTTGATAGTAACTTTACAGAGCTATTAGCAAGATTGTTAGCAGCTAATATAGCTAGAAGCATTACAGATAGCAGAACGGAAGCAGAGTATCATTTAAAGGTATTCCAACAAGAATTTGAAGAATATATATCAATAGACAGCCAAGAAGGCGTATTTGATACAATTAATTATAGTACGTTTTTATCATCAAGGTTTTAAATGGCTTATTTTTACCAAGAGCAATTCAATGCAGGCGAGTTAGGGGCATTACTTCGTGGAAGAAGTGATAAACCTTATTATGCACAAGGTTTAAAAACTTGTGTTAATTTTAGACCATCAGTACAAGGACCCGCAATTAAAAGGCGTGGAACAGTTTATTTAGCAGAAGTAAAAGATTCATCTAAAACAGTTAAATTAGTTGAATTTATCTTTTCAGAAATAGATTCATATACACTTGAGTTTGGAGATGCTTATATCAGGTTCATACAAGGAACGTCACAGGTCGAGAGTGGCGGCTCACCTTACGAAATAGTAAGCCCTTATGCAGAGGCTGATTTAACTAAACTTAAATTTGCACAGTTAGGCGATATAATGTATATCGCACATCCTGATTATAGACCTTATAAATTATCAAGAAATGATGCGACTGATTGGACTATTGCAGAAGTTGATAATCAACTAGGACCAGTAGAAGATGTTAATGAAAGCGCAACAACTATTACACTAACAGGCACTTTAACAAAAGGCGCAACATCAACTTGGACAGCAAGCACAAACACATTTAATGCAAATCATGTAGGTAGTGTGTGGGCGATAGCTGATACAAGTAACGCTAATATTGGTTATGCTAGAATGACGGGCTTTACAAGCGCAACTATAGCAACTTTTGAAAATCAAACAGCTTTATTTCATGGAGCGGCTACTGTTAATTGGTACGAAGCTTCATGGAGTGGGGTTAGGGGATATCCAAGGGCGGTTGCTTTTCACGACCAAAGGTTATTTTTTGCGGGAACTAATGAAAGTCCATTAACTGTTTATGGTTCGGTTTCTAATTCTTTTGAAAACTTTGATGTTGATGATGCAAGCGCAGATGATGCTTTAAAGTTTGATTTAGCGGGTAGAGTTAATACTATTCAATGGTTAATATCAGATGGTGATTTTTTAGTTGGTGGAACTTATGGCGGCTTAACATTTACCGAGTTTCAGATAGGTGACACAACAACACCAAGAGCTAGAGTTGGCACAAGTTTTGGCTCAAGTATAGTGCAAGGTGTTGAGTTAGGCGATAGGGTAGTTTATCCACATAGTAACGGCAAAAGTATTTATGAAACTGTTTATGATGATAACACATTTAAATATCAGTCTATTGATTTAAACGACTTAAATACTGAAATATTAAACGAAGGCTTAACTGAAATGAAAGTTATAGAGCAACCGGATAGTGCTTTAGCTTGTGTTTCTGGCGGTGATTTAAAGATAATAAGTAGAGATAGAACGCAAGAAGTTGCGGGTTGGTACAATTACACGGTATCTGGTGAAGTTGAATCAGTATCAGTATTACCAACAACGGGCGAAGATAGAATATATATAGTAGTTAAGCGCACGATTAACGGGGCTACTAAAAGATATATTGAGTATTTTGAAACGGCAGACGTGAATAGATATGTAGATAGCTCCATTTATTATAGCGGTTCAGCAACTCGCTCATTAAGTGGCTTAGATCATTTAGAGGGAAAAACTGTATCTGTTTTAGGTGATGGAAGTTATGCGGGGTTGTATGAGGTTATTAGCGGTTCTATAACTATACCAGATAGCAAAACAGCTATTAGTGAGGCTTATATAGGCTTACCATATAATGCAGACTTAGAAACAATGCCTATTAGCTTGGCTTTAAAAGAATCAGGTGGTTCAACGCAAACTTTAAAAACTAAGATAACTAAGGCTAACTTAATATTATATAAAACTACTGGCTTAAAAATAGGTGATAGGTTTGATAGGTTAGATACCATTCCATTTAGATCGACAGAAGATGAGATGACTAGAGCCTTGCCTTTATTTGGTGCAACTTATCCAGATGTAAAAGAGAACATAACATTTTATAGCGAATTTACTTATAATCCTGTAGTATGTATTAGAAGCGACTTGCCGTTTCCATGTACAGTTATAAGCTTTATGTGTCAATTAGGAGTTAATGGTTAATGTGTACTGGTGCTGAAATAATGTTTGCGGGGCAAATAGCGGGGGCTATAGGTGGGGCATCTTCTGCTTTTGATGTAGCGGGGCAATATGAAGATAGAGCTAATCAGATACTTGAAAGCTCAAAAGAGCAAATGCGCCAGACTTCTAAGCAACAAAGCAGAAGGCAGAGCTTACAACGTGCAGCTTACGCTAAAAGTGGTGTTAAATTAACGGGAACAGCAAAAGTATTTACACAACAGCAAATAGAGCAAGATGAAGCTGAATTAATGAAACAAAAATATAATGCTCAATTATCAGTTAGTAATGAGTTAAGAAAATCACAAGAAGCGAAAATGCAAGGTATTACGGGGTTAATATCAGGTGGTATAAGCGCAGGTAAAACAGCACAAGACCCAAACTTTGGAAATAGTTTTAATTTAGGTAAATAATATGGTCAGAGTTCCAGATTTAGGATTTAGTAATACGCAACAAGGTATGCAAGAAGTAGTTCAAGAAACTAACGCTTTACAAGTTGGCGGTATGGCTCTTGAGGGTATAGGGCAATTGCAGCAAGAAAAAGAAAAAAGAGATGCTAGAGCGTGGTCTATTAAAGCTGATACTGATTTAAGGTTTGCGGCAATAGATGAGCTAGAAGCTGCCAAAAATGAAGCTGAAACGCCAGATAAAATAGGGCAACTATTCTTTGATAAATTAGAAACTCGTAGAAATAAACTAGGCGAAACAGCTCCGAATGGTTATGCACAAGAAGAATATAACGATATATACGAGAATGTTCGCAGGGGTTTTGGACAACAAGCGGTACAAGTTGAATTAGCTGAAACGCAAAAGTTTAGGCAAATGCAAGTTGATGATGCGGTTCAATCACAGATTAACTTTGTTCGTAATGGCGGTAGTTATTCAGATTCACAAGTTTTGTTGCGTGGTTATTTTGATAGTTTAGATGAGGTTTATTCCCCAACTGAATTAAAGCAATACAAAGATGATGCCATGAAGCAAATGAAGGGCGCACAGTTGGACGTTCTTTTTGAGCAAGGCAACCTATCACAAGTTAAAACTTTAATTAACGACCCTAATTACAATGTAGATTTAAGCGCAAAGGAAATTGGTGCGTATAGAAATGCTATTAAAAAGCAACAACAAGCTATTTTAGCTACTAAACAAACTGATCCCGCTAAATACACTAAATTGCAAGGAATTACAGATCCGCAAGCAATGATTGATTATCAAGTTAATGAACTTGGAATACCTGCGGGGCAAGCTTCAATTTTAACTGATGATGAAGCAAAGGCTTTAGTTTATAATGTGAATAAAGTGCAAACAGCGGAACAATTTACACAAGTATTAACTGAATTAGATAATAAATATGGCAATTTAAAAGTTAATGCCATTAATGATTTAGTTAAACAAAACTTACCTAGTGCGTATTTGTATGGAGCTAATCTTGATCCTGTAAATGATGCGGAAGCATTAAGCCTTTTATTTGAATCAACTAGAGGCGGAGAAAAAGAAACAAAAAATTTAATGACTACTAAATTATCGACTGATAGTAAAACATACTCAGACTTTGAAAATGAACTATCATCATCTTTATCAGAAGAAATACAATATTTTATTGATGAGGGTAAAAGCCCGCAAACTATTAATGAAATAATTAACCAAGCTAAAAATATAGCTTCTTCTGCATATATTAAAGGTAGAAGTTTATCTGAGGCAATAGATTTTTCACTAGAAACCTTACAAGCTGATTTTAAAACTGGTGAATATAATGGCTCTTTATTTAAAATACCTAGCGGATATGATGATAAGTCAGTAAATAATATTGAGGCTGCAACAAAGGATATTGTTCAAAATATTGAGTTGTTTCAAGTAGATGAAATTTCAAGCGGCTTTGTTTTGCCTCAACAAAAGGAATCAGCTAAATGGGTAACAAATGGCGATAGAAGCGGATTAATATTAGTTGATGAATTTGGCAACTCTCATTTAGATAAAGATGGTAATTTAATACAATATACTTTTGATGAGTTAAATAAAATAGGTGCAAAATCTTTTAGTAATTTTGTTAATAAAGAAATTGAAAAGAATTTACCAGAATTACAAAGAATATTAAGGGGTGAATAATGCAGCCATTTAGTAATCAGTCGGTGGGCGATGCGGGTATAAGTAGGAACTTATACAGAACGCAACAAGCCTCACAAGAATTTGATCCTAGTATCTCTCAAGTAGTGGGTGCTTATGTTGATGAAGTTTTTAGTGGTGTTGGCTCATTAGAGGCTGATTTAAGAGCTAGTGATGTAACAATAGCCGAGCAACGAAATACACCTTTAACGGAAGATGAATATAAACAGAGTGAGTATTATCGTTCAGATATTGGATATTATAATACTATAACTTCTGAATCAGCAAAGATATTAGCTGAAAATCAAGATGACGCAAACAAAAGGGCTTTTGTAATTAGTCGTGCAAGCGGCATTGAAGATGTAGTTGGCTTTTCCACAGCTTTCGCAAGTGGATTATTTGAGCCTAAGAACTTTGCGGTAGGTGTTGCAACAAGTTTAGTTGGTGGACAAATAGCAAATAGAGTGGTTGCGTTTAACAGAATTAATAAAATGCGCCAGAAGTTTGGTAAATATCAATCCGCAGCAGCAAGAGGTGGAACAGAAGGTTTGGTTGCGGCTGCAATATTAGAGCCTAGTAATAGGGATTCTGCAAATATACTAAGGCAAGATTACGAGTTATCAGATAGCTTATTTAATGTAGCTTTATCTACTGTATTTGGTGCGGGTTTTAATCTAGGTGGTGCATATCTTAACACAAGGCTCAATAGAAGAAATGGGCGAGTGTTAGCTATGGAAGAATTAGACACAGCCGCAAGTCAACTAGCAGAAGGTAGAAAGATTGATGTAAGCACAGTTGAGGCTATAAAAGAAGGTGGGGTTATTAAAAAGCCTATTGCAGAAAAAGCGGAAGCAGTAGAGCAATTTGTTAAATATACAGAAACAGCAGAATTTAAATCTAAGTTTGAAGGGTCAAAGGTAGTTGATGCAGAGGGTAAGCCATTAAGGGTTTATCATGGTACTAATAAAGATTTTAAAGAATTTGGCAAAGGTAAATCTAGGCAGGGAGATATAGAGCTCGAAGCTACATTTTTTAGCAAACAAGCGGATTACGTAGAGGAAATAAATAATATTAGAAAAAAAGGGGCTAGAACCATTCCCGCCTACTTGAATCTTAAAAAGCCTAAAATAGTAGAACTTGAATCCAATAAGTTTGCTGACCCATCTATTGAAAAGATTGAAATTACTCAAGCAAAAGTAGAGGGTTTTGATAGTGTTATATTCAAAGACAAAGGTTCTATTGATGAATTTTATGCAGTTTTTGACAATTCTCAAATAATACCCGCATTTGGCGAAGGTGTTGAGATGGACACTATCGCAAAGCAAATAGACACAGCAAGCGCAGATAATATCAGAAACACAATTAATGAAGTTAATAGACCTAATAACTCAACTGTATATGATGAGGCATCTTTAAATGAATTTGATAGCTACAAAGCTAAATATCCTGATGAAATGACAACAGATCAAATCATTGACTTAGAAAATGAAATTGATTTAATGAGAGAAGCAGGCTTACTTGATGATGAAAGTTTACAAGCACTAGATGATTTAAAAGAATTTGATTTAGATACTTACAACAAGGGGCTTGATGCCGCTTATATATGTTTAACAAGGGGATAATATGTCTAGAGATTGCGTAAAAAGAATAGTTGAGCAAACAGAAGGTTTATTCTCAAAAGATGATGCTAATAAACTATTAAAAGATGTTGATAGACTTGCTAAGAAAAGAGTTCAACAAGGTGCTGATAAAGATGATGCTATTAAAGAGATACTTGAAGAAAGAGCTTTAAATGCTCAAGAAAACTATATTAAGCAGAAACAAAATATATTAAAAAATGTAGCTATAAAACAAGGCTCAATAGATAGGATAAACAACTTTATAACAGAAGGTTTATCTATAAAAGAAGCGTTTCAAGCTGAATTAGTAGGAATAAATAAAAATGTTACTGGTGGTAGAATATCAATTGATGCAACACAGCAAACATTAACAGCTCAATTATCTGGTAAGTTACTTAATACTTTAGAGAAGCAAGATTTACTTGGTGTGTTTAACAGTAAAAAGCTAACAAATGAAATAGCTAGCGAATTATGGGATTTAAGCGCAGGCAATAAAGGAAAGGTAAGCGGTAGCAAGGAAGCTTTTCAGATAGCAAAGGCAATCCATGAAGTACAAGAAACTATAAGAGTTAGGCTAAATAGAGCAGGCGCAGATATAGGTGAGGTTGATGGTTTTATAATAAACCAAACACATGACCCATATAGAATGGCAAAGCAAAAAAAAGAAGCTTGGGTTGAGTTTATACGCCCTTTAGTTGATACAGCAAAAAGTTTTGATGCTACTGAAAACTTAGATGATGCTTTAGAGGGTGCTTATGAAGCATTAATAACAGGTATTAGACTTGATGACCCAACACAAGCAAAAGATACAAAACTATTTCAATTTACTGGCCCATCTAATTTAGCAAAAAGGTTATCAGGTAAACGTGTTATTCATTTTAAAGATGCGGAAAGCTTTTTAAAGTATAATGAAAAGTTTGGATATAATGATTTAAATGAGGGTGTTGTTAGTGGTATTCAGTACGGAGCGAAGAATATAGCTTTAATGGAAAGGCTAGGAACAAATCCAAGAGCTATGGTTGAATCAGTTTTAAATAAAGTAAAGAAAGATAATAGGGGTAAAATAGCAACAGAGGGTCAAGAGTTTGATAGAGCTATTAATACTTGGTTAGAAGAAGTAATTGGAATTAGTGATTTTACAAGAAGCCCCAAATGGGCGCAAATAGGCAGCAATATAAGAGCATGGCAAGCTATAACTAAGTTAGGTGGAGCAACATTATCCGCTATATCAGACACAGGCTTTAAAGCTTTAGAATATCAATATCAAGGTAAAAACTTTTTAACGTCTTATGCTCAACCTTTTATTGATTTAGCTCAAGGTTTTAAATCCAAGAAGGAAAGAGTTGAATTTGCAAGTTTAATTGGCGCAGGTTCAGAAGGCTTTATTGGTGATATAGGAGCAAGGTTTTCTAGTAGTGACAGCCCAAGTGGTACAATGTCTAAAATACAAAGAGGGTTCTTTAAATTAAATGGTTTAACTTGGTGGACTGAAACGCATAAGTTAGCTATGGGGAAAATAATGGCTCACGACTTAGCTTTAAAGAAAAATAAAACATGGAATGAATTAGACGTTGATACCAAAAGAAACTTTAACCAGTATAATATAACAGAAGCAGACTGGAATAATATGCGTACTAAAACACGCAAAATGGATGATGGAAGGGAATATTTATTTCCCGAAGATGCAGGCAATGAAAAGCTTGGCGTTTATTATCAAGACAGGGTTAATTTTGGTGTTATTACAGGGGGCGCAAGAGAAAGAGCAATAGCTACTCAAGGGCTAGCAAGGGGAACGCCCGCAGGTGAAGCTATACGTTACATGATGCAATTTAAGCAATTTCCAATAACTGCGGTAACTAAATTATGGGGCAGGGCTTTATACTCAAAAGGAAAAGCTGATGTACCCGCTTTAATACAACTTGCTTTAGTATCTGGTGGGTTTGGTTATTTAGCGTTAACCGCAAAAGATTTAGTATCAGGTAAAAAGCCTAGAGACCCACTAGCAAAAGAAACTATTTTCGCAGCTATGACACAAGGCGGTGGCTATGGTATATTGGGCGACTTTATGTTTGCTGATGCTAATAGTTATGGCGGTGGACCAATAGCAACTTTAGCGGGACCAACAGCGGGAACAGCAGAGGATTTTGTTAAAATACTATCCAAAGCATCAAGGGGTGATGACTTTCAAACTCAATTAGTCCGCTCAGTAAGACAGAATATACCTTTGCAAAATTTGTTTTATATAAAGCCTGCCGTTGATTATTTAATGATGTACCAAGTGCAAGAGAATTTAAGTAAGGGTTATTTAAGAAGAATGGAAAGGCGAATGAAAAAAGATTATAACCAAGAGTTTTGGTTACGCCCTTCTGATGTTGCAAGTTAATAAAACATCTGTTATAGTGATATTGCAGGTGTTGATTTAGGATTTAAAAAAATGACTATATCGACAAATACATTTCCACATCAATATATTGCATCTAGCGGTCAAACTGTATTTGCATATCAATCAAAGGTGTTCGGAAAAAATGATATCAAAGTTATTGTAACTGACACTAATAATGTTGAAAGTTTAAAAACAGTAGATTTAGATTACTCGGTATCTGGTTTAGGCAATGATGCAGGTGGTAATATAACATTTACTACAGGTGTTACTTTAAATTATATAGTAACTATAAGCCGTAATGAGCCATTTACTCAAGAAATAGATTATGTAGAAGGTGATGATTTTCCTGCCGTAGCGCACGAAGAGGGGCTTGATAGAAGTGTACTGCGTGACCAAACGCTGAATAACCTAATAGTAAGAGGTTTGCGCTTTAGTGAAGGTTCTAATATTACAGGTATATCTACTGAATTAACTTTAGGCGAAGTAAAGGGAAAAGCGTTATATTTTGATGCAACAACAGGAGAGCCAATAGGCTTTGATATTAGTGCATTATCAACTATACCAACATTAAACAACGAAACATTAACAGGTGACGGAACTGCAAGTTATACACTTAGCTTCACTCCTGCTAGTGAAAATGCAATTGATATATATATAGAAGGTTTATTTATTGAGCCTAGTGAATATACATTAAGTGGTGCTGTAATAACATTTGACACAACAGTTGATGTTGGTGATGTAATAGAAGTCAATGAGCTTGGAGCGGCATTATCTGTTACTGTTCCTAATGGGCATATAAATACAGCTAGATTGGCTGATGGGGCGGTGACTCCAATTAAAGTTGCATACATTGATGGTATCTACCTAGATGTGAATGGCAATCCCATGATACAATATACTGATAATGCAGATGCGGTTAATTATGTTAGCGTTGCAAATGCCGCAACAACTGGCGCACCAAGTATAACTGCCGTTGGTTCAGATACTAATATAGATTTAAATTTACAACCAAAAGGGAGTGGTCAAGTAATACTTGATAACTTAACTTTCCCTGCGGCTGATGGAGTTGCTGGTCAGGTGTTAAAGACTAATGGCTCTGGTTCTTTGTCTTTTGCAAATGCAATAGATAAATATGTTTCTTCTGATACATCTTATACAGATGGAACGGCTGTAACATTTACTCATGGTTTAGGTGACGCCCCTACTTTAGTATCTGTTGATTTAGTTTGTGTAACCACCGAAGGTGGATATGTAACTGGTGATGTTATAAAAAATGTAGGTTTGGTTGGAAATGAAACTTCTGGCGCAGGTACAAACAGGGCTTGTGTGGCTTATGTTGAGAACGCAAATACTACAGAGGTAAAAGTTAGGGTTGGTAGCCAATCTATGTCTTTAGGGCATAAAACGACTGGAACACTCTTTACGGCAACAGCGGCTAACTGGAAGTTAAGAGTAACAGCAATTAAAATTTAACAAGGAGAAAAAAATGACATCACTAATAGAATCAAGAAGATTAGAAAAAGATAAACGCAAAACTAAGAGGTTAAACCTTTTAGCGGAACGTGGCAATTTATTAGCTTTAGAAGAATTAACAAAAGTCGAAGAAATTAAACCTGAAACTAAAAAGAAAACTAAAAAGGAGAAAAAATAATGTCTATCACAATAAGACGGGTTCAAGCCTTATTAAGTAAGGATTTAACTATAACGGGCGATCAAACTTATACAGGCGCAGTTGATTTTTCAGGTGCAAGTAGTGTAACTTTTTTGGGGGGTACATTCACGCCTACTATAACTTTTTCTACGGTTGGTGACTTGAGCGTTTCTTACACAACTCGAACAGGAAGATATACTAAGGTCGGAGATAGGGTTGATTTTAATATTAGCTTAGATTTTACACCAACCTTCACAACGGCAACGGGAAATTTTCGTGTTGCAGGACTACCATTCACTTGTGATGCTAATATCTTTGCTCCTTGTGCCTATGGTTCGGGTGGTGGTGGTGATGCACCAAATTTTGGAGCGGGAAACACAATGATAGCCCCTCGAGTTCAAGGCGGACAATCTTATGTACAAATGTATGGGGTTCAAAGTAATGCAGGCGTAACGGCACTTACGGACAGTAATGTTACTACGGGCGTTAATAGGGCTTTTCAGATCCAAGGAACATATTTTGTATAGGAGATTAAAATGAAAATAATACATGAAACAAAAAACAGTATTTCAATTTGCGATACTGAAAATAATAATAACACTAAAGCGTTTACAAAAGTATTTAAAGATGATGAAACTGGTGAGCAAACAGTAAACCCTAACTTTAAAACAGAGGTTGAAGAGTTTGCGGGTGAAGGATTCTTAGAAGCAAATAATATTGATATCTAAATGACTGATAAAATAGAGATAGAGGTTGATGTATTGGTTAATTTAGCAAAAGATATTCAATCATTAAAAAGCGATATGGTTACGTTTGAAAAAACATCCGGTAACGATATTAACTCAGTCAATAGAAGACTTGAGTCGCTGCAAAATGATATATCTCAATCCCATACTTCTATTCTTGATAAAATTTCTGATACTATAACAATTAATGTGCAGAAATTGCAAATTGAGCAAGAAAAGAATAACAAGCATTTAGTAACTGGTTTGAACAAAGGGATAGATCAAGCACAAAAAGATGCTGATTTAGCAAATGAAGAAGTTAGATTTGCGAAAAGACTAGGCTATCTATTTGCTGCGATATCAAGTTTAGTAATAGGGTGGCTAGGTATAAAATAATGAGTATTAAAAAAATAATCATAGATAAAATTATAGACATAGAAGGCGGTTTTGTTGATAATCCGCTTGATAGTGGTGGAGTTACTAAATACGGGATTACGCTTCCTACGGCAAGAATGGCAGGTTATACAGGCAATATCATAGATTTAACTAAGCAAGATGCTTTTGATATCTATGAGAATTTATACTGGAAGCCATTAAGATTAGAGCCTATCTCAAAACTAAGTTGGAAAATAGCAGAGGAGTTAGCAGATACAGCCGTTAATATGGGCTTAAAAAGAGCGGGGATTATATTACAAAGATCATTAAACGTATTCAATCAACGTGGTAAAATATATGATGATCTGGTAGTCGATGGGTTAATAGGAAATAAAACTATATTAGCATTAACTGAATATCTAAATTATAGAGATAATGATGGGGAAGAAGTTTTATTAAAAGCTTATAACTGTTTGCAAGGTGCTTTTTATATTGAGCTAGCTGAGCGAAGAGAGAAAGATGAAACTTTTGTATATGGCTGGATTCGCAATAGAATAGACATTTAAGCTAATCTTGAAAAGGCAATTAAGGTATTTGAAAAGATGAGTTGAGAGGAAGATTGAAATTTTCAATTAACCTCCCCACTCAAAGTTTACGCCAACCTTTGAAAGGTTATACGAAACTGTAGGAAATCTAATATACAATAGACATTTAAAAAGTAAAGTGGTAAAATTAAACAACGATCAAGCCTCTTAACAATGCTAAAACCGAATTATATGACTAGCTAGCAAGTGCATATATTAATCGTGGTACGCCATCACTGCTTGCAAATGGCGTGTCTAAATGCACTGCAAAGTAACCTCTAAACTATGTCTTTGCAGTTTTAAAACAAACGGAGAATAATATGTCTAAAATTTTTGATTACTTCCGCTATCCTTCTACTTATCAAGGTCTAGTTGCTATATTAACGGCTTTAGGAGTTGCTATTTCACCTGAGCAATCAGAAGCTATAGGGCTTGCAGGGGTTGCAATATTTGGGGCTATTATGACTTTCTTTTCTGATTCAGATGTAGATAAAAAATAATGGCTACAACAATTATATTAATATCAATATTATTAGGCAGTCATTCATTGATTGCCTTTTTTGTTTATAGATATGTTAATAAATCATGGGAATCTAAATATAAATCCCATATATTAAAAGCGGTTAAAAAATCTAAAGAAAGACGACATGAAATTGAAAACCTTAATGATGATGAGCTTGGTGATAGGCTTGCTCAATGGATGCGCTAGTTATAAAGATTTAGAAACTTTATGCTATGAATTTGATTATATCTATATAACCGACAAAGATCAAATTAACAGTAAGAAATTAAAACAATCTATTATCCATTATAATGAAACATTAAGAGATTTATGCTCTAATCAGATTGGCTTCGTTTAGATTTTTCTTTGTTTGCAAGTAAATAATAAATATGACAAGGCTTTATTTCAAGTTTTTCAGATATACTTTTTACCGAAAAATTTAATTTTGAAAGCTCTAGAATGTGATCTCTCCATATCACGCTCGGTGTTCCGCCTTTTGTTATATATCTGTTTCTTATACTAGACTCGCAATCAGCATTTATTCTGTTCAAAGAAACACCAGTAAGCATCGATGCTATTTGTTTATGCATCAATCCATCTTTGCACATGGTTATTATTTGCCAGTAAAGCTTATATGTCATCTAAAATCCGTATTTGTAATTAATAACGCTAACTTCATGCGTAACCTGCATCAACAAACAATGACCATTAAAACAAGGCTCAATTTGGAACGCTCCTGATGGTATAAAGTCACTTGATGATCTACCCTCTGATTTCTTTGGATAGCCATTTCTAACCCCGCCAGCAAAGCCCACAGAAAGCCACTCAGTAACCTTTGGCATATATTCGCCATGAATGTACCAAGCCTTCTGATTAGCACTATTCTCATTCACATATATAGCATATGCACCTAATCCGCTTTCATGCCTATAGCCAAGCCCTAAAGAGTCTATATAATTCTCATTCCAATCTTTGCCATTAAAATCTCTATCCTGATAATGATAGCCGTATATAGGCTTGATTAAGCTGATTTCATTTGCATTCGCAAAGCTAGGTATAAATAATAATGGTATAATGTATTTAATCATTCTCAATTTCCCTTAAAGTTTCTAAGCTAACAAGGATTGCGTCATGCAATATATAAACTAAATCCTTATCTAAATGAGGCTCGCTTGAAAATTCATATTCAGCTTTCTCAAGCGCATTTATACATTTATCAATTTTATCTTTATTGCTTAACATTCCCTTTCCAGTATTAATTTGATAAGACCACCAACTAAGCAATCTTCTCCATCGCTATTTCTTTTGGATTAGTCATTTTTTACCTTCTCATAAGTAGCTTTAAAAATATCTGGTTTGCATGGGTAAAATTCACCCTTAACACCTTTGATGATATAATCTCCTTCCCATGCATCCATTACCCCCTCAAGAGTATAAATCTCCAAAGCTTTAGGTTTAGGTGGATTGCTAATTTTAATTTCTCTAGTTCCGCCATTACACCATTCAGCAATCTCTTCCATATTATCTTGAGTTAATTGCCTAGCCTCAATTACTACTGGCTTTTTTCTATACTTCACATCATTCTCCTTTTATAAATTTTTGGATTGCTTCTGCTTCCATTTCTAAAAATTTAGCAGTTCCCGCAAGTTCGGTAAAAGTCTTTTCAAATACATCAATCAAACCTTTCTCATGTAGCGTTTTTGCCATACCCTCATAATCTTTAGAAGCTCTCATTAAAATATCAGGTATATCCTCAACCCTCTCTTGCATAGCCTTGAGCTTATTATATTCATCAACGCTAATTAACATCACATTCCCACCCTTAACATAGTCTTTAGTGTCAAATTCGTATTCATCTACATTTATTTTATCTGTCATTGTATCTTTCTCCCAATTTTCAGTTAATTCTAAAATGCTAGTTTCCTCTGGATATTCTTTATTCATATCTTCTAGCCTCTCTAATTAACCTTTCTAACTCTCTAACTTGATTAGATTGAATTAAGCTATACGCGTGTAGTAACCCTTTTATATAACCTTCCTCAAAATCCATTCTTTTCTGATCTGTTATTGCATTCATTATAACATCTCCAATATTTTTATAATTACTAAGGCGGTTAACCCCGCTTGAATAGCCACTATAATAATAGCGATTAATTTAAGCGTGAATAAACCACTTTCCATTTCTATCTGCTCCATTTCATCATTTTGCTCTATCATATCATTCTCCTTTTATATATTGAGGATTTACTTCTACATATTTTGGATTAATATTATTAAGTGTAGCTAAAGATAGAATTAATCCGTTAGCCATTCCTATTGAGTATTGGTCTGCGTCACGTTGGTTTGCTTCATGTTTCTGAATTTTCACCAACTCCTTCAACTCCCCTACTCTCTCTTGCATAGCTTTGAGTTGCTTTTCTCTGGCTAGAAAGTAGTTAACCAAACAAACTAACGAACCTTTGCTGTGCCTGTTACCTATCAACTCCATAGCTTTTGTATAAGTCTGGTGGTCGCCTGTTTCGCAAGGGTGAAGTTCATCTATAGCTTCCGTTAGCTCATCATCCCTATCTTGCCACTCTTTTTGAGGTTTTAAATAACCTTTGAGTTTCTCATATTCCCATTTAGGAATAAGTATCATTTCTTCTGAATCTGTTTTATCTATCACATCATTCTCCTATATATCTAAATAACTATCTTTACTCTCTTCATAAGCTTCTTGCTCATGCTTTGAAGCATACTCTTTTAACCAAACTATCTCAGCTTCATCAAGTAAGCTAGTTTTAGCTAATTCATTATTCTTACTAACTATCGTATATTTATAATTTTCCTTTCTATACCAAGCTCTATGGCTTGCTAATGCGTTTACAGCTTCGTCTCTTTCATAGAATAAACTATCCGTATCTAATTCAGCGTAATTAGTGCCGCATGAGTCGCTATATATATTAATGTAATAATTCATTTTACCTCTTTGTTTGTTGATAAAGATAGTATATAGTTTAATCATTAAACATTCAACAAAAAAATAAACATCATGGATTTAAAAGAAATAAAGAAGCAAATAAAGGAAAAGTATGGCAATCAGGCAACGCTTGCGGCTTTAATGGGATATAAGAGATGCGGTTTTAATCTCGCTTTAAACAAAGATCCTATGGATATCAAGTTTAGACCGATGTTGATGTTTTTCCTTTCTCTAAGTAAAAAGGAAATAAAAAAGCGGTTTAAATAGGTGAGTTTAACTAAATTATAGTTGTTATAGTTTTATCTTTAACTGCAAATTTTATATCTCCATATTTAATCACTTTTGCACCAGAATTAATAGCTTGCTTTATTTCATTTGATAACAATTGAGATTTTAACAGCTCAAAATCCATATCAAGATATCTTTCTAGATAACGCATAAAAGCATGGTCGGATAAGCTAGGCTCTTTCTTCAAAGCCTCTCTTTCTCGGTTAATTTCCCTAAGCCTATTTCTAGTAGTGTCAACGGCAACTTGTTGAGTTCTGAGTTCTATTTTAAGTTTGCACTCTTCATTATTAAGTGCCTTTATTTTCTGCGGGTTATTCATATCTATTAATACCCTTGTAATTTATGTTTTTAACCACAGTTTTAATGCATTCCAATAACTACCCTTATACTGCATAAAAACAAAACCATCTTCATCACTAGCCAGACTAAGAATGGGTATTAGAAAAGTCCAAAATCCCGAAAGTTCATTAGTTTTATCATCTAGTAAAAAGGGGAAACCGCAAAATATAACTTTTATTTTATGTTTATCCATATCCCCTCTTTTGGTTTGGATGAGAGTGGCAAGTGTTGGCTAACTTGCTTTTTATATTCGTCCTTGCGTTTCTCTCTTTACGCTAATCAACTCCCATATCTCATCGCTAAATGAATCACATCAACCCTGCTTGCATATCAGGTCAATATTTGGGCTTACATAGCTTTCTGTTTTAGTTACCGCTAGGCTCGCACTCTCATATTTGGTGGCGGTGGTAGCTGCTTA
>Ga0307378_10004395_pt1 | contig 20128 bp, 17 predicted proteins | sample UN1MG_FD_202238 | JGI IMG/M metagenome (GOLD analysis project Ga0307378, IMG submission 202238) | Soil microbial communities from Risofladan, Vaasa, Finland - UN-1 | ecosystem: Environmental > Terrestrial > Soil > Coastal area > Acid sulfate soil | place: Finland: Risofladan, Vaasa | collected... | reverse complement strand
TAGTCCAGCAGGCCCGAGTTGAGCATTACCGAAAGATGCCGGGATACGTTCGAGCGTTCGGAGCCGACGTACTCGGCAATGTCACAGACGCACTGCTCGCCGTCCGCAAGGAAATTTACAATCGCGATTCGCAGCGGATGGGCTATCGCCTTTGCGATCTCGGCCTGCTTTTCAAATAGTAGCTGTTTGCTTTTATCTAACATTCTAAAACCTCATTAATATATTACTATGTGAGAATATACTCATGTAGTTAATAAAAGTTCAAGAGTAATCCGGAAATTTTCTGCGATTATTCTGACGGTGCCGTTTGTTTGATATAAGCCGGGAAGGCTCCGGGGTTTAGGAGGTGAATTTTATTGATAGTTGTCCGGCTCAAAACTTTTTTCTGAATCTTGCGGCCGGGATGTTTAAGAGCTTGCGGTATTTTGCAACGGTGCGTCTGGCTAATTTTTTTATGCCGCCCCTTAAAAGCAGGTCGAGTATCTCGTCGTCATTTAAAGGTTTAGCCTTATCCTCTTCATTGATAATCTGCTGAAGTTTTGCCCTGACAGCTTCCCAGCTATGCGGCTGGCCGTTCACGTCTTCACAACCGCCGCTGAAGAATTTGCGCAGCGGTAAAATCCCCCAGGGGCACTGGACATATTTGCCGGAAACGGCTCGCGAAACGGTCGCCAGATGCACGCCGACATCATCCGCTACTTTCGACATCGGCAGAGGCCGAAGATGAAGCTGGCCTTTCTCGAAAAAGTCCGTCTGATATTTCACGATTGTCCTGGTGACTTTCAGCAGAGTATTTTTTCGCTGCTCGATCGCATCTATTATCCATTGAGCGGAGCGCATGCTGTTCTGCAAAAACTTTCTCGTTTTTTCCCCGACCCGATCATCTTTTGTCATTTTCGCGTAATAGTCATTGATTCTCAGGTACGGCAGGCCGGAATCGGCCAATCTTACCGAATACCGGCCCTCATCTTCCAACGATTCCACGATGACGTCGGGTGTGATGGGATGGTTTCGATTCTGGCCGATTTGCAGGCCCGGCGAGGTGTCGAGCTTGCTCATGCGCTCGATGGCCCGGTTGATTGTCTCGATATTACAGTTCATTTTCCTGGCAATTTCCGGCAAATGATTGTCCAGCAGGTCATCCATATGCTCGGTAACCAAACGGGCCTCGAAGCTCATATCTTCGCCGCTCTGGGCCATCTGGATAAGAAGACAATCCTTCAAGTCACGTGCGCCGACGCCTGTCGGCTCTAATTTCTGAACAAGCCCAAGAGCCTGCTTCAAATCATCGACGGTGAAATCGCCCCTGTCCTTGTTATGCAACTGCTCCAATCTTACAGTCAGGTAACCTCTGTCGTCGAGGTAGTCTATAATCATATCGCCGGCTTTTTTTACGGACTCATCGGCATCAACCATTCGCCACTGATCCGCCAGGTATTCGTGCAGCGATTGAGGAGGGGCGGCGGTATTTTTCAGAGCCTCGAGTTTTTTATCAACCTCATCGGTATGAATCCGCCTACGCAAAGGTCCCGCCTCGGACATATAATCAGTGAAGCCGTCGCCAAGGCTGTCGAGACGTTCGAAATCCTCAGCCTTGTTATTGTCTGTGCTGAGAACCAGGTCTTTATCGTCTTTATCGTCTATATCTTCCTGGGGCTGATCCTCCGGGGCGGATTCGACTTCTTCAGGGCTTTCCGGCTGCTCCATCTCAAGAACGGGATTGCTGTTAAGCTCCTGTTCGATTCTTTCCTGCAAAGCGAGGATCGGAAGCTGGAGAATCTCCATCGATTGAATCATGTGCGGAGCGAGCTTCATCTTCTGCTCCATCCGCATCTGACCTCTCATCTCCAGCTTCATAGAAACACCTGAAAAAATCCTGTTCCGGCTAATAGTTTGTTAACTTCGATTAGGTAGGTTGTCATTCCGCACCCGTTCGGCTCTGCTCAGGGCAGGCTTTGATGCGGAATCCAGGATGCCAACGATTCTGGATTCCCGCTCCCCGCTTCCGCGGGGACAAGTTTACACCTGCGAAAGCAGGTGCGGGAATGACAAGCTACAGAATCAATCATGACAGAGTACTAATTACTTCAGTTCTTACGACTATATAATAGACCCGGTACAGGATTTCGTCAAGAATTGAAGGGCAGTTGACGAACTTTAAACGGGGAGCAAAAAATTAATCTAATTCCTGCCTGCCGATTATTGCATCATTGAGCATTTTGCCGCTTGCATATTCAATTGTGGTTCCGGTGGGAAGACCTCTCGCCAGGCGGGTGATTTTCACGCCGGTTGTCCTTAGCAGCGAGCTTATATACAAAGCGGTGCCGTCGCCGGCCATGTTGGGATTTGTCGCCATTATCAACTCTTTTACATCGCCTTCGCGGACCCTGTCGACGAGCTGGTTTATAGTCAAATCGCTCGGCTCGATTCCTTCGAGCGGTGCTATATGGCCGCCGAGAACGTGATAGACCCATTTGCACGTTCCTGTTTTTTCGAGGCTTATGACGTCTTTAGGCTGTTCGACGATACAAATCAGGCTCTTATCCCGCCGGGGGTCCGAGCAGATTTCACAAGTGGCTTGTTCCGAATAATTATAGCAGACTTCACAGCGTTTGATCTTGTTCTTCACATCCCGGATCGCCTCGGCGAGCGCCATAGCTTCATCCGGCCGGGCCTTTAATACATGGAATGCCAGCCTCTCGGCCGATTTGGGTCCTATCCCAGGCAGCTTTCCAAACTCCTCGATTAACCTGTTCAAACTCTCAGTGTATGCACTGCTCATAAATTCATCCTGTAATTCTGCAACTTATTTTCTGTAACAAGCCATCCCCATCCTGATAAACGAAATCAGGATGAGGCTGCCACCCTTTAGAGGCATTTGAGCTTTTGTTCCTATTTCGTGTTGGACTTCTTTAACTCCTTCGACAATTTGCCGAATGCTTCCTTTAATTAACTCTTTGATATCCATTCTAACTCATCCTCTCTCAAGGAAGCATTCCCATTGACCTGTTGGGTGGCAGCCTCAAAGCCGAAGGCTTTGGGGATGGCTCAGGTTCAGCAACAACCTCTCATAAAGTGGATTCCACTAATCTTCTTCGATGCCGGTGATAGTCGCGTCCAGGCCCAGAAGGACCGTTTTGACTGCGGGGTCGTTGACGATATCGTTTCTCCTCTGGCTGCCGGTCTTTGGCGGGATTGTGCCGGATTCGGTTTGTGTCCGCTCGCCGGCGGCCGTTTCAAGCTTCAATTTTACGGGCCTTGAGAGCTGCTCGTTCAGCAGGGCTTCGATTTGTTCTATTCGGCCGTTTCTCTCACACATGCTTTTCTGCACGTAGTTCGACGGCCCGAACTCAAGCGTCAATACGCCGTCCTCGAACCGGCTCGGCACGGCAGAGGCTAACAATCCCCCGGTGGCGGGTTCGAGTAGTTTCAGGATACTCGGCCAGCGGTCTTTAATCGACTGGATATCGCTGAACGCGGACATTTTTCGTGGCTCGTCGCTCGTTACTCGTGACTCGTGGTTCGTGACTCGTGATTGGCCGGCGGGGGGGCTATTTACCGCGCGTGGTACTTTTTTTTTAACGGCGGCTGCCGGGCTGCCTTTCAATTGCGAAAGAAGCTCATCGACGTTCAGGAAATGCTCGCTTAAGGCGAATCGCAGCAGCGAGGCCTCTAAAAGCGCCCTGCTTGTATCGCTGTTCCTGACGGCCCAGCGTAGTTTTTGCAGTGCTGCGATGTTGTAAATCAGTGCCGCGATGTCGAATTTCTCAGCTAATTCGCCCGCTCGCTTTCTTTGCTGCTCGGTCAGAATCAAAAGCCGGCTGTCGGGGCCCGTGGATTTCACCACCATCAAATCACGCATATAATCGATAAGCGAATCGACGATCTGGACCTCGCCTAAACCCGTGCCGATTAAGTCATCTATCGCAGCGAGCGTTCCTGCTGCGTCGCTGTCACCGATTTGCCCGATGAGGTTCCATATTTTTTCGCTGTTGGGACAGCCTAAGTACTGCTCCAGCAGCGAAGCGTTCAAGGGCTCGATGCCGGCGCTTATCAGCCTGTCCAACAGGCTCAGGCCGTCCCTCATAGAGCCGTTCGCCATTTTCGCTAACGGCAGGACCAGGTCCTCTTCGTATTTGATCTTTTCCTGCTTGAGTATGGATTTGAGCTGCTCGGCGATTGCCGCCGGCCCGATATTGCTGAAATCGAACCGCTGGCACCTCGATTGGATCGTCGCGATGACCTTGTTCGGCTCGGTCGTGGCGAAAATAAATTTGATATGGCTGGGCGGCTCTTCCAGCGTCTTTAACAGTGCGTTGAAAGCCGAAACGGTCAGCATGTGCACTTCGTCGATGATGTAAATCTTGTATCTCGAACGCGCCGGCCGATATATCACATTCTCGCGCAGCTCGCGAATTTCATCGACGCGGTTGTTTGACGCTCCATCGATTTCGATCACGTCGATATCGTCGCCGGTATTTACCGCAAGGCAGCTATCGCATTTGCAGCAAGGCTCCGTGGTGGGCTTATCGGCTGCCAGGCAGTTCAGCGCCTTGGCCAGAATCCGCGCCATCGTAGTCTTGCCGACGCCGCGGGTGCCCGTAAAAAGATAAGCATGAGCGACTCTGCCGGTCTTGATGGCGTTCTTCAGCGTCTGGGCGATAGGGTCCTGCCCGATGACATCATCGAACGACTGCGAGCGATATTTCCTGGCTAAAACGGTGTAAGACATTTTCTATTTACTATTGTCTATTGACTATTAATATTAACTATCATTACGATTTTTCTCTTAGTCCGCGGGCGGTTTTCCTTGAAGATACAAGAATCGAAGTCAATTCGCGGCCTTCCTGCAATAGCGGAAGAACTTTTTCCTTCTGTAATAATTGCTCATCGATCACAAAGTCCATCCAAAAGCATGCCTCATCAGCTTCCTCTATTGTTATGCTCAACTTCGACACGAAGGCTGGTTTCGATTGGGCAATGCATACAGCTCTATAATTTGACGCCACTGATGTTGAGCATCTTATAAGTTGGCCCTTGATATGACTACCCAGTGCTGTCTTAGGCAAAGCCAGGGCCAATTTAACACAACGGTGCGCAAAGCCTTTCGTTCTGTCTTTAAGATCATCTGCGTCCATTTGCTAATATTCAATAGTAAATAGAAAATAGTCAATAAAAAAGAAGGCCGGGTTTACCCACAGCACGACCAAGCTGCACGTTTATGGCTGCTCGGTTCCCCGCCTGACCAGGTTCACGGGCTCGGTCTGCATGGGACCCGGCCGTAAATAATTACTTACGGTTGATTTGCTGCCATTATAGCAGCAAAAAAACAATTTTCTACAAAAACATTTTCGATTTGACAAATATTGTTTCAGCAGCTATTTTCTGCGCGAACGAATCCCGACAGTTGGAAGATGTGTCAAGAAAAATGAATACAAGAGCGACCCACTTGTGGTTCTGAGCGTCTGGAAGTCAGGCGACGAATCTCAGGTGCAGGGAAGGAGAATTCCTATGATAGCCAAAGTCGAAGATACGTGCACAGCATGCGGGCTTTGCGTCGATACCTGCCCCGAAGTCTTCGAGATGGGCGACGAAATGGCAGAAGTTATTGTTGATGAAGTTCCCGCCGAGCACGAAGATGACGTTCAGCAGGCCGCCGACGAATGCCCCGTCGAGGCAATCATAATCGAATAAATCAGCCTGAAAGCTCCTTGCTTCTGTCGCAGGCTGCTGTCAAAGCATCGGTAATCAGCCGGCTGTAATCGTTTGCTGCAAGTGTTTTCAGTGCCGCTTCGGTGGTTCCGCCTGGCGAGGTTACCTTCCGGCGAAGCTCGGCGGGACTTTCACCATTTTTGTCGGCTTCGACCGCGAGCAGCCCGGCCCCCCTGGCGGTTTGCAATACCAGGTCTTTCGCGACATCCTCAGGCAATCCCAGTTTTATGCCGGCTTTTATCATCTCCTCCATCAGCAGGAAATAATAAGCAGGCCCGCTGCCGCTGACCGCCGTCACGGCGTCGATTAAATCTTCATTATCCACAACCACCGCCTTGCCCACCGACGAGAAAATCGAAAGGGCTTGTTCCAGCAGGGATTTTGCCCGCTCGTTGGCATACAGCGCGCTTGCCCCTTCGCCAATCAGGGCAGGCGTATTGGGCATGACCCGAACGATGGCCATCTGCCCCAACACCGCGGCGATCTTTGCGACCTTAATTCCCGCGGCGATGGATATTACCAGCGTCTCGCCGCCGATGGTATCTTTTATACTGCCCAGCGCCTCGGCCATATTCTGCGGCTTGATGCTCAAAACGAGAGTTTCAACCTTGCCCGCCAGTTTGGCATTATTCTCGAGAGCCGTGACGCCGTACTTGCCGGCGAGTAATTCAAGCCGTTCGGTCCGGATATCGCTTACGAAAACATTTTCAGGTGCGTAAATTTTAGCCGCGACGATTCCCTTAATCAGGGCCTCCGCCATATTCCCGCTGCCGACAAAGCCAATTGTATCCACTTCTTTCTCCTTGTTAGAGTCAATCCGAAGATTTATAATTTCAACGTTAAATTATATGCGGTCAATATAGAACCAGTCATGGAGAATAGCAATGCAAAAACAAGTTGAATATTCCGATGCCGTCAAAACCAAATATCCCGAGCAGGTCGTCATAGCAATCGCCAAGGACAGACAAGGCAAAGCCAACCCCGTCACGTTAGGCTGGACGATGATCGTATCGGGCAATCCTCCCATGATGGCGATCGCCGTAGCCAAAAAGCATTATTCGATCGAAGCCATCACGCACTCGGAATGTTTTACGATTGCGTTTCCATCCTCGGATATGGCCGATGCGGCTTTATTCTTCGGCTCGAAGTCCGGCCGGGAAATCGACAAATTCGCCGAGTTCGAGTGTGAAACAGAGCCGGCCAAAGAAATTGACTCGGTGCTGTTGGCCGACGCCGTAGCAAATTTCGAATGCACGCTCGAATCGCAGGTCCCCGCCGGCGACCATATAATCTTCGTGGCAGCAGTAGTCTGCTCCCACATGAACGCCGAGCCGAAGAAACGCCTCTACACCACCGGCCCCGGCCATAAATTAGGTGCCGTGTCGTAGCTACAGACGCCGTCCTGAGCCCATTCGACTACGCTTAGGATAGACTCTGTCGAAGGAAAGTACCCAGAACGCAGTGAAATAGTCAATAATCAATAGTCAATAATCAATCTCTTGGGCCCCGGCCATAAATTAGGCCCGGCTTCATAATAATGTCGTCGTAAGTATCTTTTTTGACAAAAGTAACATTGATTTATATAATCAGATTATGATTTCAGAGCAAGACAAAGCGAAAATAATAAAAATTGGCCTCCAATATCATGTCCGGGAAATCCTTCTGTTTGGTTCAAGCATTGATCCGAACAGAAAAGCAAACGATATAGACCTTGCCGTTGCAGGTATCGCTCCCGAGGTTTTTTTTAATTTCTACGGAGACCTGCTTTTTGAATTATCGAAACCTATTGACCTTATAGACCTCTCGAGCGATACCAAGTTTAATAGACTTGTTTACAGAGATGGAATTCGACTCTATGGCCAAAGTGCATGAACAGGTAGAGGCAGAGTTTGAAAATATCGAACGAACACTTGCAGAAGTGCCGAACTCTGAATCCCTGCCAGGCCTTTCTAACCTTGAATTGGCCGGTCTTGCCGCTCTTATTCATAATTTCTATAGCGGCATAGAAAATATTCTTAAGCAAATCGTTGCTGCCGCCGGCAAAAAATTACCGGTGGAGATTGGGGTCACATCTTTTTTTACAACTTATTTATTGGCAAGTTTTGTACGTTTTGCAACCCCTTCGGTTTCGCTCAGGGCAAGACTCTGCCGAAGGGATAGAATTCAGAATCCATATTCGACATACTACATACGAAATACCACATGCGCCTCAAAAATCCGTGTTCCTCGGCGTTCTCTTCAGACAGGATTTACAGGATTTTCACAGATTTTTACCTTTTTCTTTTCACCGTGTTTATCTCTGTAAATCGTGTCTAAATAAAATTCCTAATTTTTTTATTTTTCACTTGACGGCAAACGTTTCTATTAGTAAGATTATTATAAAACATAAATAATAGAATCGTTATAAATATAGTCAATAGACAATAGTAATTAGTAAATCAGAAAGGGATAAAGCCGGGCGATCCGAGATATGTCATAGGCCATTTGCAACTCGGACGAATCGCTTCGACTGACTGGTCCGATTGCAGGGTGCTCGACAGGATGATGTTGTACGAACGGCGAATTGAGAGCAGCCTGCACAAGACGATAAACAAGCTTAAAACGTACCAACTGATGCGGGTAATACAATAGGCCGAAACCTGCAAGCCGGAACCTGCACCGGCCATTACCAAGCGTGGCACGGGCTTCCAGCCCGTGGAACACATGGCCAAGATGACCATGCCACTGGACCAGGCCATTCCATCCCTAAGGGATGAGGCTGCCACCCGGCGCCTGCTGGCGGAGAAAAAAGGTGATTTGAAAAAACAAACCCAATTTGCTCCGGCCCTTATGGGCGTAACGCCTTTTATGAAAAGAGATTATGACAATAAATCAGCCGGTAGCGCCGAAGAAAACAAAGCCAAACAAAGCCAATTTGAGGCTACCGCACTGCCCAAAGGGCTAAAACAGAAGTCAGAAATCTGATGCCGGATGGCAGATGTCAGAGCAGATATCTGTTTTCTGCCTTCTGTTTTCTGTCATCTGTCTGTGGGGCAGCTACCGGTTAGCCGGATGAAGCGAAAAATGGAACGTTTCCCGCAGTCCGTCCGACTTGTATTATAGAACGATGCGAAAGAGTCGAAGCCAAATATACGATGAGCTGCTTGTAATCAAATGCCGGCAGGGCGACAAAGCGGCTTTTGATGAACTTGTCGGCAGATGGCAGAAACGCCTCTGGCACTATGCGTGTCGGGTAACCGGCTCCGAATCGGCTGCCTGGGACGTTGTCCAGGAAACCTGGTTTGGCATTATAAAAGGTATAAGAAAGCTCGATGACGTATCTGTTTTCCCCCGATGGGCTTTTCGAATTGTCAACAACAAATGTGTCGATTGGGGGCGCAGGCAGCGACGACAAGGGCGGCTTAATAACGAGCTTACGAAGCAGAGCCGAAATGAATCCGACGAAAAGCAAAACGGCGATGAAAAAAACGAATCTCTCCAGGCTGCTATTGAGAAACTCTCGCCCGAACGCCGGGCATTGCTTGCCCTTCGATACTCCGAGGGCTTCGATGTAAGTCAGATCGCTGAAATTCTAAGGATTCCTGAGGGAACGGTAAAATCCAGATTGCATCGTACCATAAACGAACTTCGTCAATTAATGGAGCGAGACTAAAATGAATGATTTTGTAAAAAGACTGTTATGCGGTTGGAGCGGCGGTAGTTACGACCTCGACAAGAATTCTGCTTTCACCCAAGATGTCGGAAAAGTGTATAAGAAACAGCTCAGAAAAGCGGTAATAGAGTGTTACGTCAGACTGGCGTTCGCCGCGGCTATTACGGTGTATGGGGCGATTGGGATAAAATACAATACCGGCTGGCATGTCACCTGGGCTCTTTTCACCGCTATTGTCGGAGTCAATGCGGCAATGGTGATCATTCTATGGTACTGGCAGATACAAACCAAGCTCAGCATACAAAAAGAAATGAAGGAGCTGCAACTCCAGATCGCAGAGCTGACCGGCAAAAACCCACCTGCTGAAAATTAGCCGGTCAGGAGTTCGAATTCTTCGGGGCTGAGTGATTGGCGTAATTTCTGCAGGGCGGTCAGCTCGATCTGGCGGATTCGTTCCTTGCTCAAATCAAGTTCCTGGCCGATTTGTACCAGGGTTTTTGTTTCCTTTTTTATTGGAGGCCCGACAAGACCGAAACGATTCATTATTACATACTGCTCGCGTTTTGTGAGGTTGTCTTTTATGACCTGGGCAAGGCTTTGGTGTGCGCGTTCGATGGCAGCGAAATCCGCCGCGTCTTCGGTTCTCATTTCGCGGTGGATGTTTGCCAGCGAAGCTTTTGTGGCTTTGCCGAGCCGGCCGATCTGGTCCGGAATTTTGCGGGCGAAATCTTTGGCTATGGCCCAGGAGGCGAAAGTGGTAAATCGAAAACCCCTGCTGTAATCGAATTTTTCGACCGCGCGCATCAGCGAAATATTGCCCTCGCTGACCAGGTCGAGCAGATTCGCTCCGCTGAGTGTGTGTTTGCGGGCGACGTTGACGACGAGCCGCAGGTTCGCTTCGATTATTCTTCTTTTGATCTCTTCGGTCTGGGCTAAATAAGATTCTATTTTACTTAACATGGTGCCCGAGACGTGAGAAAGTTTAATGCCGGAGCGGCTTTGGCAGGCCAGAAATTTCAGATAATTATATCGACGGAACAGCTCGACTTCGTCTTCTCTGTTGAGCACAGGCGCATCTGTTAATGTATGCAGATATTCGGAAAGGGAGCTGCCGGTCAATTTGATCGGCTCGGCATTCCTGAGTGCGGACGGCTCTGATTTGTCGATCGGCTCTGCCAGAATCCGCTCTTTGGCATCATGTTCGAGAAATTCATCGTTTGCGACGAATTCGATTTTTTTAGCCAGAAGCACCTTTGCCCTTCGTCGATTGATGATTCGATATATCGAACTTTTGTTGCGTTCGAAACGCGTCATTAGCTCTTTGATACTACAGCCCTGTTTGAACAGCCGATAGATTTCCGCGGCCTGGGCCGGTCCAATTACGCCGGTTGACTTTTTGAAGATGGCCTTGTCAGGATTGGCGTTTTCGTAATTTAGCAGCGTGTATCTGATGGTTTCGTGACACTTTCCGGTTTTGGCACTTAACCTGTCTATTATCTGGTAGCGGGACAGATTTGTGCCGGCGGCAAGCTTTACGGCCTGCTTTACAATCTGCTGTTTTTGCTGATCCGTCAGCCGCGTGAAGTTTTTGGCTTTGCCGGCAAGTTCCGGATGTGCCGAAAGGAATTCATCGACGGTTGACTGCAGAAAGCCGAAACGTCTTATGCCGTCATCGAATATGTATTTTCTCGCGACCAGGCCTTGTTTTCGCCAGCGATAAATCGTTTTAGTTGAAACACCAACTGTTGTGGCCAGCTCTTCGATACTATTAATTTTCTGACTTTGTTCGTTGACCGGACGAGCGAGCCTGCCGCTCAGCTTGGAAATGAAAATTCTCAGGTCTTCGAGCAGCTCGTAGCCTTTTATAAGCTCGTCCTCGTTTGTGCTCTTGAGGTGGAAGCCTGTGATGCGAAAGCATACAAACTCGAAAGGATATTCCTTGTCTTTGTCGATGATGGCAAAAAGCTTCTCGGCCGCATCGAGCTGTTTTCGCCGCTTCTTCTCCGGCGTAAATCGAAGCTGCATCAATAATTGTGCCAAATTCTGACTCTTTATAGGTCGCATAATCGAGTGTTCATTTTACCAGAATTGGGCGCAAAAAAACAGCCGAACGAACGGCTGTTTGAGATTTTATCACGAGTTCAAAAACTTCATACAAAAATGTGAACCAGGAACCTGGGAGTCATACCCGGCGAATTCTCCTTGTTGCCTTGTGTTTGTATTCGCTAATGCTCCTCTGCACTTTCTCAGGCTACGAGGCTCTTGGCAAGATCGACGGCAGAAGCGGCATCAGGCGCATAACCGTCGGCGCCGATTCTGTCGGCATAATCTTGAGTTACCGGAGCGCCGCCGATCATCACCTTGACGGGAATCCCGGCATCCTTCAGCGCCTTGATGGTTTTTTCCATGCCGGGCATCGTTGTCGTCAGAAGTGCGCTCATGCCAATCAACTGGGCATTCGCTGCTTTGACTTGCTCGATGAATTTTTCAGGCCCGACATCTACGCCCAGGTCTATAACCTCGAAGCCTGCTCCTTTGAGCATCATTGCGACCAGATTTTTGCCGATATCGTGCAAATCCCCCTGAACGGTGCCGATCAGCAGTTTTCCGACCGGTTCGACGCCGGCTTTTACAAGCTCCGGCTCAAGGACTTCCATCGCCGTTTTCATCGCCCGTGCAGCGATAAGCACCTCGGGGATGTAGATTTCATTTTTCTTAAAAAGAGCGCCGACAATGTCCATACCTGCGATTAGTCCATTATCGAGAACGTCTTTTGCCTCTGTGCCCTCTTCAAGAGCCGCCGTCGTGATTTCCAACGCTGTGTTTTGGTCTCCATTGATAACAGCATCAGCTAATGCCTTCAAATCTACCATTCCGGTTCACCTCAAAAAAACTATACTATTCCTATTGATATTCCTTAAAAACAATAACCAGAGGCGTAATTTAACATCATTTACTCATTCAAAACAAGCCCTAAATAAAACTTTTTTAGAGGTGCGAGCTGTTTTGACGCACATGACAGTATAAAAATACAAAAACAGAATTTATATTATTTGAAAAAATATTAATACATGATATAAACGTTGTTTTTATTACCTATTGTTGTTTGCTCTACAATGATGGCTTTAAAATTAAGTGAAATAAAGGCAGTTATATCTTTACGTTTTTGTTTTGAGTTATGAAGCAGTTCAAATGGAATACGAGGTACGAAATACGAGATACGAAACATGAGTGACTATATAGTTTTGGTAAAACAGGTTCCCGACGTCTCGCAAATCACCGACAACGCTTTTGATCCTGAAACCGGCACACTCGTCAGGGCAAGGCTTGCCAGCGTTATAAATGAACTGGATGCCCAGGCGCTGGCGTTTGCGAATATGATGAAGAAGATCAGCGGCGACGACAAGGCACGCATCATTGCTTTGACGATGGGCCCGCCGATGGCAGAGGAGGTTCTTCGCTACAGTCTGGCTCGCTCAGCCGATCAGGTGGTTCTTCTCACCGATCGGGCGCTCGGCGGAGCCGATACGTGGGCGACGGCCAATCCGCTCGCCTATGCAATCCGAAAAATCACAAAGGAGCTGCTCAAATGCGGCGACGACTATTTCGTGGTCTCCGGCATGCAATCGGTCGATGGCGATACGGCTCAGGTGCCGGCGCAGATAGCCGAGGAATTAGGCCTGCCCTGCATCGCCTATGTCACCGGCGCCGAATATAAGAAAAAGCGGTTCGAGTTCACTCGAATCATCAGCGGCGGAAGCCAGACTGTGGCTACCAAGAAGCTGCCGGCTGTTCTTACCGTCGCCAAGTACGAACATACTCTGTTCGCTACGTTTGGCAGAACCCGCTGGGCTAATAAGGCCGATCTTGTTCAATGGGGCGCCGATGACATCAAAGCTGCCCACATCGGGGCCAAGGGTTCCAAGACGGCAGTCATCAGAGTCTTCCCCCCGGGCAAAAGCACCCGCAAATGTCAGCATCTCAGCGACGTTAAATCTTTGGCTAAAGTGATAATCGATTCTGTCAAGAGCGGCAACGGCCAGGCTGACCAGAATGGCGACGCCCAGGCAGGCAGCTATGTTCTGCCCGACAAACGTAAAGACAAATTTCAAAGAATGTTCGAGGCGACACAAAAGGAACAGGATGATTATAATCTCCTGATCGAAAAGGTCAAAGAACTCGGCATAAAATCGGCGGTACAAATAGACGATTCCGTCAAAGAGAAGATTCTTGAATCTACCGGTAATAGTATTCATAAAAAGACGCTGGATGACATGATAGAGGGCTTTAAGGCGACCAGGCCTGCCTTCAAGGGTGAGGTTTGGGTTGTAGCCGAGCACAGTGACGGCGTGGTTCACCCGGCGACCTTCGAACTGACTGGTAAGGCCCGCGATTTAGCCGATTCGCTCGAAACCAAGGTTGGCGTTTGTATAGCCGGCGATAACGTCGGGCATATGGCCGAAGAGCTGATCGCCGCCGGCGCCGACACCGTCTATGCGATCGAGCATAAGGTTCTCAAGCAGTTCGATCCGACTGCCTATCGCAAGGCCGTAGCCGATGCGATTGACAAATATGTGCCGCAGATTGTTCTTTACGCGGCCACGCCCCAGGGCCGGATGCTGGCGCCGATGGTATCGTATCGCGTCCATAGCGGCCTGACCGCCGACTGTACGGGACTGGATATTCGCGACAGCTCGCGAAAGGGCGACATAGGCTTGTTGCTTCAGACGCGGCCGGCATTGGGCGGCAACGTGATGGCCACGATTCGCACCAAGAACTCGAAGTCGCAGATGGCGACCGCAAGGCCGGGCGTTATGAAAAGGCTCCCCCCCGACCCGTCGAGAAAAGGGAAGGTTGTCAAACACCAGGTCGAGCTTTCCGAAGACGATGTCAGTCTGGAGATTATACAGACAGAGCTGGGCTCCGGGGAAGTGAACTTCGGCGCCGACGTGATTGTCAGCGGCGGCAAGGGAATGCAGAGCAGGGACAACTACGAATCGCTTCTGGGGGCACTTTGCGAGGGCTTGAGTAATAAGCTTGGAACGCAGGTCGAAAGAGGCGCCTCGCGTGCGGCCGTTGAACAAGGCTTTATCGAACGCGTTCACCAGGTCGGGCAGACAGGCACCGCCATCGGGCCGAAACTATATATTGCGCTGGGAATCTCCGGCGCCATTCAACATATGATCGGCGTCGCCAACACCGAGACGATTGTTGCCATCAACAGCGATCCGAATGCACCGATATTCAAGCAGTGCGATTACTATATCGTCGGAACTGTGGAGGATACGATACCTCAATTAGTGCAGGCGTTGAAGGCTGAATAGAGATATTGGAATTTCGATTTTCGAATTTGAATACAAGACAATATTAGAGGTGGAGTAGAAAGTGCCAAACATCAAAGACTACAGCAAAGCATCCGTTTTGGTCGTCGGGGCAGGGCCGGCCGGTCTTGCCGCTGCGATACAGCTCAAAACAACTAATCCTGATATCGACGTTTGTGTTGTGGAAAAGTCGGCGGATCTTGGAAATCACAATCTCTCCGGAGCGGTCCTGGAAGCCGAGCCGCTGCATACGCTTCTGGATTCGGCGGCACCGGGATGGCAGGAAACCGACGCAGCCAAAGACGTGCTTGCAAACAAAATCGACAAAGATGATATTATGTTTCTGCTGGGTAAAAAGCTGGCGTTTAATATCTTCTTTGCGATCAGGCTCTGCAAGTCACTTCGTCTCGGCTTCGGCGACATGGTCCACAAGGGGGACTATTCCGTATCTATCAGCAAGCTGACCAGGTGGATGGGCCGGATTGCGAAAGACCTCGGAGTCGAGGTTCTGACCGGTTTTGGGGCCGAAGATATCATACTCAACGGCTCGGCTCAGGCGTCGGGTATTAAACTTGTTGACCAGGGTCTCGACAAGGAAGGCAACAAGCAGCCGAACTATGTCGAAGGTGAAATCATCGACGCCGATTTTATAGTGCTGGCCGAAGGATGCGACGGGCTCCTGACGGAAAAATTCGTGGAAAAGGCACATCTTCAGAGGCAGAGCCCGCAACTGTATTCGGTCGGCGTGAAAGAGTTGATCAAGGTCAGTCCCGAACAGTACAGCAAGTTTACTTCGGGCCGGGTCGTTCACGCGATGGGCTATCCCATCTGGACGCCGGTAATCGGACCCGGAATGTTCGGAGGCGGCATCGTCTACGCGGGCGTCCAGGACCATTTGTCTGTCGGAATGATAATCGGCGCCGACTGGAAGTACTGCGACTTGAACGTGCAGGATGCACTGACCAATTTCAAGAATCACCGCTTCGTAAAACAGTTCATCGATGGCGGCACGGTCGTTGAGGCCGGTGCTAAAATGATTCCCGAGGGCGGATATTACGCAATCCCGAGAGATCCGGAAACAGGCAGTATCGGCAAAGGCAACGTTATGATCTTAGGTGACAGCGCCGGCTTCGTAAATATGCACAAAATCAAGGGCCTGCACAACGCGATTGACTCAGGAATGCGGGCGGCAAAGGCTATTGTCCATTGCCTCGACAATCCCGAAGCGGCAGCATCGAAATATAGCGAACTGGTTGACCAGTCGAATATCGCTAAAGAGATGAAATCGGCGAAAAACTTCCGACAGACGGTTGCCAAATTCGGGCCTCTGCAGGGCATGCCGCTCTCGATTTTTGGCGGACTGCTGCCGAAGTTTAAGGTTGAGAAGGATTACGAGGCAATGACGGTCGCTCGATACCGTATCAAGCCCGATCAGAACTTCGATAAAGACACATTCACCGCAGTGGCGGCAACCGAGCACCGCGAAGAGGAGCCATCACATCTGGCAATTCTCGATGGCGACATTTGCAAAACCAAATGCGCGCCGGCATTCGACAATCCCTGCATAACTTTCTGCCCGGCGGGAGTCTACGAGACGATTCACGACGAGGTCAAGCCGGCCAATCCGTCCAACTGCCTGCATTGTAAGACCTGCCAGAGAAAATGTCCCTTCGATAATATCAGGTGGACGGTCCCCGAAGGCGGCGGCGGACCACGATATAAGCGAATGTAAAAAAAACGTATATCAATACAATTAGTTCGCAGCAATTCTACAATAGGTCTACGAGCACTATTGTTATCTCCTTTTATGCCCTTTTGTACCGATATAGGACCTGCTTACCTGACGGCTCCCATAAAAACGTCACAACTGTGCAGTTGTATCGGATATGTCTTAAGAAAGGTTAACTAAGTTAAAGCATTTTCTTTGTAATGCCGAAATTGATAGTGCCGGATCGGAGGCAGGGGGCAAAGAATATCTCCGTTTTATGAATGGTCCAAAAAGAATGCTAAATATTCTGGTCAATAAAGAGGGTGAATGATGACGGTTCAGTCAAGGCAGACTAAAGTTCTTGCAGCACTGCTGGTTTCCATCGTGCTCTGCACAATAATCTTAAATGTCCTGGGTCACAATCCACCTTCGGCCGGCGCTTTTTGCCTTTCGCAGTATTACCGCCTTGTTCCTGTTGAAAAATTGATTCGCTCGCGAGAAGTCCAGCGCCCGAAATACTGGAAGTGGATCGAAATTTACTATAGCAAAGGTGGTTCCGGCGATCGAGTCGCATCCGGCTCGAATATGCAAGTTGAACAACCGGGCTCGTTGAGCAGTGTTTCCGATCAGGAGGATACAGACTGTCATTTTATTATCTACAACGGGCTTACCGGCCATGATGGCCAGATAAAACCGACCGAGAAATGGAATAGACAACTCCCGGCGAATCGTCCGACGGACAATAACAAGCGGCGAGCCAGACAAAATGAACAGACTATCTACATCTCTATCGTAACGAACGGTCAAAGTCCTCAGTTTACCAACTTCCAGATAAAACGAGCTGAGGTCCTTGCCGAAGAGCTGTCCAGAGAGTTTAACATTAAGTCTGAATCAATTCTCTATCACGATAACAGGCAGCAATAACAAGCTCCCGCAATATTCCTGCGAAGAAGAACGGCCACGGGGTATTGCGAATCTCTTTTGTGCATTCATATAGGACCTAAAAATCATATGCTCCTATAAAAATGCTTAAACATCGATTACACGGCAGGTATATGCGAACGGGCAAATCTACGTAAAGTGGCATTTTTGTAAAGCCGAACTACGAATGATTTCAGTGCTGTGTAAAAATAAGCTGTTGGCACTGGATAAGTTAACCTTATGAAAGGAATCGAAGATGCTGTCGGACTTTGTATTTGGCTGGTTCAGTATGGACATGGGTATCGACCTGGGCACATGCTCTACGCTGGTTTATGTCCGTGACAAAGGTATTATCCTCAATGAACCTTCGGTCGTTGCCGTTCGCAAAGGAACTAATATTGTCCTGAACAACGGCGAAGCAGTCGGGCTGGTTGCGCGTGAAATGTTAGGCAAAACGCCGGGCTCGATTAGTGCGATAAGACCGCTTAAAGACGGCGTAATCAGCGACTTCGAAATAACCGAGGCGATGCTGGCCTATTTTATTCGCAAGGCGCACGGCGGTGGAATCGTCAGGCCTCGCGTGGTAATAGCCGTGCCCGGCGGAATAACCGATGTTGAACGCCAGGCGGTTATCGGGACGGCCGAACGCGCGGGTGCACGCAAGGTATATCTGGTTGAAGAGCCGATGGCGGCCGGAATAGGAGCCGGACTGCCAATCACGGATCCTACCGCTTCGATGATTGTCGACATAGGAGGAGGAACTACCGAAGTGGCCATTATGAGTCTCGCTGACGTTGCCTCGTGCGAATCAATTCGAGTTGGCGGTGACGATATGGATGAAGCTGTGATTAATCACCTCAAGAGGACTTATAACCTGTTAGTCGGAGAGTCGAGGGCTGAAAAAGTCAAAACGGAAATCGGCTCTGCCGCCCCGCTCCAAAAGGAGCTGACAATGGAAGTCGCCGGCAGGGACACCATCTCGGGGATGCCGAGGAAAATTGTCATAACGAGTGAGGAAATCCGCGAAGCGCTCAAGGGCCCTATTGCTGCAATCCTCGATACGGTTATGGCAACGCTGGAAAAGGCCGAGCCGGAATTGGCCGCCGATCTCATTGACAATGGCTTACATATCTGTGGGGGCGGATCATTGCTGAAGGGAATGGATACGGCATTAGCAAACGCAACCGGGCTGAAAGTCCAAATAGTAGAAGACCCATTGAGCTGCGTTGCCCGGGGTACCGGCATATACCTGGAGAACCTGGAGCTCTGGAAGGAAACGATGGACCGCAGCGAATATGGATCGGAACAATTCGCAACGCATCGTGTATAAGATGAAATACGATCATGCTAAAGAGGAAGATCAGAGTTCCTGAAAGAGTCTTATTTATCTCACTTTTGTTGACCGGGCTTATTTTCCTCTTTGCACCGCAGAGACTGACAAATAAATTCCAATTTGCTTTTGTTAGAGTTTTCTGCTGGCCTTTGAGTATTAGCAGGGACATTTCGCTTTCCGCATACGGATTTATGGCTTCGGCAGAGGGTTCACCTAAAGACGTTGTCAGTCGTAAAAGATACGATAAGCTCCATAACCGTCTTGCTAACGTGACCGAATGGTTGAAGCAGGAACGCCAAAAGGTCGAAACGCTGTCGGGGCTGCGCAATCGTCCTGCCTGGAAGGGCGTAAATTTTGTTTTGGCTGATATAATTACCTCTACTATCGATAATTTGCATAGCGGGCTTATTATCAACCGCGGCAGGGAAGACGGCCTGGCCGAAGATCAATTCGTTCTGGCAAATGAAAGTATCATCGGAACCATATGCAAGGTGGATACTCGCACGGCCCGAGTTCGATTGATTACCGATCCGGCTTCACAAATTGCGGTCAAGATAGAAGGATTAAATAAAGACAGAATCCTGCAGGGCACCGGCAACAATTCCGCCAAGGTCAAACTGCTGCCGACGAAATACAGAGTCGAAATTGGCGAGGTGGTTTATGCCCGGAAAAAGCCCGGATTCCTGAGCACGCCCGTAATCTTGGGAACGGTCGCCCAGTGCGAAAGCAACAAGGAAAATCCCCTGCTCTGGGACATAACCGTCAAACCTGCCTGTGACATCGAGAGCCTCACCGATGTCACTGTCATCGTAATGAACCCGCGATAGCTCAGATCCCAGCCGACAATCCCCGAACCATGCCCGCGAATTGGCCCGTAAAATCTAATATTCAATAATATCGTCATCCTTTCGGGACCTGTCCCTGAGTTTTTACGAACGGGCGGGGCGGTTGGAATCGCGAGGGGGCTGCCGGGAATATGAACATTATCCATCTTTGAAAACGACAAGAGCACAATAGAGAATCAATCATGCCGCTTAACGGAACCTTTTTGCACTTCGCATGTTAATGCACCCTTGTCAAAAATAAGTTGTAAAAAAAGACCTGACCCTAATATTTCTATGACCCTAATATTTCTAATATTTCCCCCAGCAGTCCATCCACCCAGCCGCAATCGTCACCATCCTCGCCGCTGTAATTTTTAATATATTCACATTTGAGCGGGCAAGGCTCGTAGTCCTTTTGATTAATCAAAAGGACTACGAGCCTTGTCTATCAGTAGTAAAAAATGATGCTTGGTTTTTGACGCTTGGAAGGAAAGGTAAATTGGCCACAGAGGTCAGCTCCAGACGGCGTCCTTAGTGCGTATTGCGTGCTGTGGATAGTCATTTTCATAAACCGCAGATTAACATGGTTATGGATTCACCACGAAGAACCACGAAGAAAATAGAAATTAACCGCTGATAAACGTAGATTAACGCTGA
>Ga0307378_10004394_pt1 | contig 20129 bp, 10 predicted proteins | sample UN1MG_FD_202238 | JGI IMG/M metagenome (GOLD analysis project Ga0307378, IMG submission 202238) | Soil microbial communities from Risofladan, Vaasa, Finland - UN-1 | ecosystem: Environmental > Terrestrial > Soil > Coastal area > Acid sulfate soil | place: Finland: Risofladan, Vaasa | collected... | reverse complement strand
GGAAAAAACAGATGTCATATTTCAAGATTGTGAGTTCTATGACGCATTGAGTTGGGGAATATATATAGAACCTATCACTAATTTTACAATGCGAGATTGTTTTGTACATGACATTAAGGGGCCGGGAATTACTATAAGGGGTGGAGAGAATATTCTTTTTGAGCGAGTAGTGTCAAGCAATAATAATGATGGTAATGCAGGGGCAGGAGATGCAGACGGTTTCGCTACGCAATATTCAAGTGATGTTGTATTTATAGACTGTATTGCACAAAACAATTCAGAAGACGGTTTTGATTTGAATAGTGATACTCTGCTCTATAATTGTCTTTCTTCGGGCCACACTAATGCCTCTAATATAAAAATGTGGCTCAGAGAAGAAGATAGTTATAAACCTCGCGTCGTGCGTGCTTATAACTGCCTCTTTGCCAATGCTGGAGAATTTAATGTTCGTCAAGCTAATAGTGCTGAAATACATCTATACAATTGTCTGATTTATAATTCTGGTATGATTGAAGGCGACCCAGGAATTATGTTTGGGTCGCCCATTGATGGAGAAAGAGTAGTATATCACACGTTTACGAACTGTCTATTTGTAAACAACACTCAGGAAGCTATAAGAGGTGATTGGTCTGGTCAGAATATTATAGATTGCGACCATAACTTGTATTATAATAATGAATTGCCTCCAGTACGTATAAATTCCAATACGAATGTAGTAGAAGCTGATCCTCTTTTCGTAAATGCTGGATCTGGTAATTTTAATCTTCAAACCGGGAGTCCGGTGATAAATGCCGGAATAGTGATTGACGGCTATCATAATCCAACTGCGGGAGAAGAAGCGGGAGAACTTAAAGTATGGTACGGAAGTGCTCCTGATATTGGTGCTTGTGAAATTGCTCTAAGCGATATAACTGATTTGTCGGTTTCGGGTACCAGCCAGAATTCAGTGACTCTTTTCTGGACAGTACCTGGCGATGAAGGTATTATGCGTAAGCCGACTCGTTATGATATCAGGTACGCTACCAGCTTGCTTACAGAGGCTAACTGGGACACAGCTACACAGGTACATGGCGAGCCGGTACCTGGCGATTTTGGTGCCTCGCAGTCCTTCACCATTACGGGTTTGAATCCAGGCACATACTATATTGGTATCAAGACCGCCGATGAGATAGGAAACATTTCGTGGCTTTCTAATGTGATCGAAGGGACCACTGCCATCAGTGGCAACTTTGCCCCGGTGCTGGAATTGATCGGTGACAAATCGGTTAAGCACGACGAGCTGCTTACATTTGTGACAAGTGCCACAGATGCCGATGCAGGAGATACGCTGACCTATTCAGCAACTAATATCCCGACAGGCGCCGGTTTTGATCCGAATACGCAGACCTTTACCTGGACTCCCACTATCAGCCAGAACGATATCTATCACGTCACCTTCCATGTCAGTGACGGTGAGATAACCGTTTCGGAAACTATTTCGATCAGACTTAATCAGACCCCGGTGCTCGCAGCGATTGGCAATAAGTTTGTTAGCGAGGGCTCCCTTTTAAGTTTCACGATATCGGCCACGGATCCCGATGGTGATGCAATCACGTACTCAGCCCCTGGCCTGCCGACCGGCGCGACTCTCTCGGGCCGAACTTTCAGTTGGACACCTAGCTATACCCAGGCTGGCACATACAACATAACCTTTATCGTAAGTGATGGGGTAGCGCAGGATTCTGAGATTGTTACGATAACCGTTAATAACATCAACGGTGCACCCGTACTTGATGCGATAGGCGACAAATTAGCTAATGAAAACACACTGTTGACATTCGGCGTAAGCGCGACCGATCCGGAAGGGGATACAGTTGCCTACTCAGCAGCCGGATTACCCACCGGGGCTACATTTGCAGACCAAACCTTCAGTTGGACGCCATCCGCCAGCCATTTGGGCAATAGTTTTCCGATAACCTTTACCGCCAGTGACGGCCAACTGAATGACTCAGAAACAGTATCAATAACCGTCACGAATGACACCACAGCACCTTCAGTCTCTAATCTATCCCCAGCCGCCAATTCCATTCAGGCACCCTTGAACAGCCTGATAATTCTACACGTTACCGATGCCGTAGGCGTTGATGCCAGCAGCGTAACTATCACTCTCGACGGCAATACCATATACACCGGCGACACCTCAGCATACAGCAGCGCTAACGGCATTTGCCGCAGAGCCGGCACTCCGGCTGATTATACCTTTGCCTACCAGCCGAGCCATTCCTTCGACTTCGACCAGAGCAAGACTGTCACCGTAAATGCCGCAGACCTCGCCGGAAATGTAATGACCGAGTTGTCCTATTCCTTCAGAACCGAGATGCGCTCGTTCGGCCAAAATATACTGGTTGATACGACCGTCCAAAGTATATATAAGGCCGCCGCCTCTACCGCACGAGACAGCATCGGCAATATATGGGCAGCCTGGCACTCCGGACCGTCCGGAAGCAGGGATATTTATGTCGCCAAACTCCGAGCAAACAGAAATGCTTTCAGTGCCAGCGTCCGAGTGACAAGTAGCGCTGCCGACCAGGCAAATCCTGCTTTAGCACTGGGCACCGACGATAAATTGTACGTTGTCTGGCACGATGACAGGCATGGAGACTGGGACATATACTCATCTACCTCAGTTGACGGAATAAACTGGACCGCCCCGACAAGGGTTAATGACCCGAACGAAGGTAATCAGATCTATCCAGCCATAGTTGTTGACAGTCGGTCTCCGAATTATGCATACGTTGCCTGGCAGGACGACCGCGCAGGTAATCAGGATATCTGTATAGCGACATCGAGCAACGGCTTTGTAACAAAAACAGTCTCTCAAATAACCTCCAACATTTCCAGCCAAACCGCCCCGGTAATAGCGGTGGATTCAGCCAATATGGTCTACGTTCTCTGGACGGATTCCAGAAATGTCTTGAATGATATCTATGGCGCGGCTGGCAGCCCCTGGACGAATGTGCCGATAGTGACAAAAGGGGGAAATCAATCTAATCCTGCAATTGCCGTCGAATCGGCCGGCTCGATTTTGCACATGCTGTGGGTCGATCAAATTTCAGGTAACAGCGACATTTACTATGCCTCTTCAAACGGTCTGCCGAGCAGCCCATTGGCCGGAAGAAACCTCATCGACGACACCCAGGGCGCAGAGCAGATTTCACCGGCGATCTCTGTTACCGGCAGCACGGGCGATGACCTGCAAGTCTTCGCTTGCTGGCATGATGAGCGGAATATCTCTGACAATACAGGCGATATAGACCTTTACATGGTGCAGACAAATTCAGGGGACGGAACAAACGTGTTTGTAGGCGATGGAGGCACAAATTCAGACCAAATCGAGCCTGCAATGAGTACAGACCAGTATGGCTATCCGTATCTCGTGTGGACCGACGACAGAAATACGAATATGGAGATTTATTTTGCCGGAAGTATTTTCATGCAGCTATTCGCTTTGGTGTCAGAACTGACTACTGCTTCTTCGGGTGGAACTGTTGGAACGGACCCGGGAAGCATAACCGGCGTGGACGATGTTTCCGTAGTATTGCCCGAGGGGGCATGCCCATACGATGTAACCATTTCAATAACAAAAATCGTGAACCAGCACGAATTTGGTTCACTGCCGTGCTTGAATGGGTATGACTTCGGCCCAAGCGGAATAGTGTTCAACACACCGGTCACGATAACGATACCATACGCTGTGACAGGTGCCGCGGATACACCTACGGTGTACTGGTACGATTCGCGGGCCTGGTATAATCCACTAAGCCAGCAGGGAATAACAAACATCGAAACCATAGTAATTACATCGAGTCTGCATGCACTCCGTTTCAAAACGACACACTTTACGCCATTCTATGTTTTGCCGGGACCTGCTGCAAATACGGTTTCTGACACTATTAGCAGTAGTGATGGCGGCGGTGGCGGCGGTGGCTGCTCATTGTCTCATTCCCAGGATGGAAGTATTCTCGAATATTTCCTTCCTTATGGGGCATTGGCGTTGTTTATGTTTATTTTCAAACGGAGAGATCGAAGATATAGAAAAGACTTTGACAAAACACCTTTATCATAAGTAGATATTCAGTATCATTGCGTGGGAAAAGCAACCGCAATTCTGAACCAATCGGCTGTAGAATCACATAATTGAGCAGAATCGGATATACCCCGAAAAGGAAAACACCATGCCTCTTGTGAAATCTCTTGCAACCCCGATCGTATGGGTCATGGCTCTCTTGATCCTAGGATTGGTTTTAACGAGACATCTACGAAAGGAGCGTCGTTTCAGGATTGGCTGGTTTGTAATGCTTCTTGGGGTATTGTTACTGTTGAGTTTAAGTCTCAGGCCTATAGCCAACATTCTTGTATATTCTTTGGAATGCCAATACAACCCCGCTTCATCTGAAATCCTCAAGACGCTCGATACTATTGTTGTTTTAGGTGCCGGCTCGTATCCATCGGGTGGGCTGCGAACCGAGGCCGAACTCAGCGGCACTACCTATTCTCGATTGTACAACGGCGTGAAGGCGTTCAAGCAAAGTGACGCGAATTTGCTTGGGCTCTGTGGTGGTCCGATAGGAGATCCCAAAAGCGACGCAGAGGTAATGAAGGCAGTGGCTGTTTACATGGGTGTTCCCTCAGACAATATCCTGACCGAGACACAATCGAACAATACTATGGAAAATGCCGTTCGATTGGCTGCGCTGATCCCGGCAGGGGAGAAGAGATGCATCGGACTCGTGACGTCTGCGACACACATGCTGCGTGCGGAAAAGGTGTTCAGGAATCAATTTCCAGACCATACGATCGTGCCCGTCCCGACCAACTATATGTACGACAAAACAGTCTGGAGCGTCAAGACCGCTATCCCCTCTGTTGGGGCCTTAGAGCAAAGCACTATTGCGATTCACGAATGGATCGGCATTCTCTGGTACTCGATTCGCTACAGGTAAACTTCTGCGTCCGGGCATCGGCTAAGAACTACATAGAAACAAACCTGCACTCTACAAGAAAGCAGCGGATTTTCTTGTTGATCACTATTTGTTTTAGATCCACAGTGGCTTTCCGTAACAGGAACTGAAAAAGATATAAGGTAGAACGAATTATGAAAATTGAGAATCCAAATCCGCGTCCGGTTATGATAGCCGCGATAACAGCAAGTTTCCTAATGCTCATTCTTGGCCTGGGGTATCGTGTTCTGGCTGCTCGACTGGCGGCTCCTGGGAACGCCACTCCAATATCACAAGATGCCTTGAAATTATTACCGCTGCAAATTGGCGATTGGACCGGCCGGGACGTGCCTCTGGACGAAGCCATTATCCGTGCGACAGATACTGATGCGCACATCAACCGCAGCTATTCCCGAAACAATGGTTTGGAATTCGTCTCATTATACATCGCCACCGGCGTCAAAGCACGTGACCTGATGCCACATCGCCCGGAGGTATGCTACACCGGGGCCGGCTGGACGCTCATTGATAAGCGTTCAATGGAACTGCCCTTGAGTGATGGTACAGAGCTGCCGTGTAACGTTATGCAGTTTTCACGCGGCATTTTGACCACAAAGAAAATCGTAGTTCTGGATTATTATATTGTAGATGGGGAGTATTGCAGAGATGTTTCGGGATTGCGATCAAAGGCGGCGAAAGGCTCAGGCACGGTTCGTTACGTCGCTCAAGTACAAATAGTTACTTCCATTTCACCGAATCAGACTGCCGATTCGGCCACTAAAACCGTTAGCACATTTGCCGTCGAATCCGCTTCGTTGATAGCCCAACTGTTCGAAGATGCCGAAGAAGATCAGCAATTGGAAGACGATAGCTTGAATACCAACCGCGTATTTGAGGGAGCGGAGAATGGTTGAAAATCGTATTCGCAAGAGGCATGCTCTGCAAATGTCCGGCAAAAAACATATTCAGGATAAGCTCCTTATGCTTGTCTCAGTTACATTTATGCTGCTGGCCGTGACTGTCTGGTCGTATTGGCCGACAATTGTGACCCTTTTCAAGGATTGGCAGGGAAGCGATGATTACTCTGCGGGCCAGCTCGTTCCGCTGATCGCACTTTTCTTTGTCTGGCGTGAGAGAAAGAACCTTAGAGAGTGCCTGCTAAAACCGTGCTGGTCGGGTGGTATAGCCCTGCTCGTACTGGCACAGGCAGGGCGGACTTATGGATTGCTGTTCATGTATGAGTCAGCGGAGCGATATTCGCTGGTACTGACTATAGCAGGCCTGGTTCTGATGGTCGCCGGCTGGCAGGTGTTTCGGCGTGTTATATGGATCCTATTGATCCTTTTGCTTATGGTCCCTCTGCCCGGACGCATTCATAACATGATTAGCGGACCTTTGCAGAATATGGCGACAACGGGTTCGGTTTTTCTTATGGAGGCATTCGGTATCAGTGTCAGCCAGCAGGGAAATGTCATGATGCTGAATCAGGATACCGCTCTGGCGGTCGCAGAGGCTTGCAGCGGCCTGCGCATGCTGACGGCCTTCGTCATTGTCGCTGCGTTCATTGCGTACATGATAAAGCGTTCGCGGCTCCAGAAAGCCATCCTGCTTGTATCGAGTATTCCCGTAGCGGTGATATGCAATATCGTGAGAATCTTCGTTACAGCGGTTCTCATGCTGCAGGTCAGCGCGGAAGTTGCAGAGAAATTCTTCCATGATTTTGCCGGCCTGGTCATGATGCCGGCCGCTGTTTTGCTCATGTTCGGCGAGCTTTGGCTGATGAATAAGCTGACTTTGCCCGAATCCAATCCGGAACAGGAAGAAGTAATAGCAAAAATCAAGAAATGCCCGGGCAAAAACTGAGAACCTTCATTGGCATACGGATTATAAATCCATATCATAAAAGAAGTTAAGGACAATGCCGCCCAGTTTGAAATCGGCGGCAAAAAAAATTATAGTTTTTTAAAAAATTCTTCTTGACATTAGACGTAGATTTTGACATAAAGGTATAAATGAGGAGTTAAGCGCCTACAGAAGAGGAGTAGGCGCTCGGATTAAAAAGGTTGGTGGAATAAGCTGATAATGAGTGGCAGGAGAAATATTACAGCCTTTTTTGCGGTATTGGTGTGTACGGTTTCTGTGTATGCCGACATGATGCCAGTGCCAATCGCGAACTCTGGACGCGGGCAGTTGCCTTATATTCCTTGCGGCCGGACCGATCTTCTATATGCAGATTTGTCAGGCCCGTTTAGTTATCCCAGCGTCGCTGATCTGGATTTATGGCCTGTCGGCCTTTTACCCGAGCCAACTGCGGATACCGGGCAAACCTCTGAAATACAGAATCTGCGAAGCTTTACGGATGGCCCGGGCAGCTTTGCATTATGCCTTTATGCCCTGATGGGCCTGGGTTTATTCAGATCTGCTCCCTGGGTTAAAAAGCTATCCTTCGAATTCATTCCGGAATGGTACCACGATGGTGGTCCTTTCCAAATCGGCCACAGCCACGCTGTAACGCCGGAATCTCTCTACCCCGCACCGGCTTGCTGTTTTGTTCAGCCGGCCTGCATGGTGGAGTCTCATATACCACAATACAGCCAGAAGACAATTGTGTCACTCTGGCGAAAGTCCCAATTCACACCCAATGTAATCGCATCCCGGGGCCCTCCGTTGCGTTCCTGATAAGCGGTTCCTACCTCTTGTGAAGGTCGGGTTCCGCCTGTCGTTTGAATGTGTGGTTTTGCGAGACCATCTCGCGCAAGCAAGTAAGGAGTAAGTTAAAACCTCAAGGAAAGAATAGAGGGAAAATTATGAAACGGTTAATGTTTATTACAATCGTATGTGCGTTTATGGCCGTACCGGCAATGGCAGATATGACCAACGTTTACGACACTACATATAACGAATGGGACTTGGTGTCAGGCTTGCCGGCCTTGCCGGGCGCTCCGAATCCCGGTGGAGGTAGTTCGGGCGGCGCAGGTGACATTCTGGATACATATTATGACAGTTGGACACGAATCGACGACGATTTTGATCAGATGTGGTTAGACCTTAACGGAGGCGTAACAGTCACAGCGAAGTATACGAGTAACACTCTCACTCTGGGATACTCTCTCAATGAGAATACGGGTGCGGGCTTTGTAAGCCTCGAAGTGGGTACGCCCGGACAGACGGCGAGCTTCAACTTTGCTGACGGTGATTATTTCATCTGGGGCGTAACAGGGGCCGGCACACAGTGGAGTAATCCGGCGCTGAACGGCGGAACAGACAGAATCGTGACCTACCGAATCAACAAGCTGCTGGGTGGATCCACTCCATTAGTTCCGACGTATGTTTTTGGATTCGAGGATGGCACCGACTGGGATTATCAGGACTTAGTCTGGGAAGCAACCAACGTTGTCCCGGTTCCAGGAGCCGTTCTGCTTGGTATCCTCGGTCTGAGTGCGGCTGGTATTAAATTGCGCAAATTTGCATGAGCGGGTAATCGCTCAAATGATAAGACGATTGAGTATTGTACTCAATCGAACGGAGAAGTTATTAGACGGATATGTTAAGGAAGGAAAAATAAAAATGAAAACAAAGTTAATAATTCTAACTATTGCGGCACTGTGCCTCAGCGCGGCACCTGCCATGGCCGATTTAATGCCAACGTATGGTAGTATCGGCTCGGAAGCAACATTTGGTGGAGACGGCGGGTCTGCGTTGCAGGCCGTCTTAGACGGTATCACTGTCACCCCCCCGAGTTCCGTTAATGTGAAGCCGGATGCGATTCTCGACCTCTATGACTCGTACTGGCGGCTCGTGGATTCCGGTGTTGGAAGCGCCGTCATGGTTTTCGAGCTCGGCGCCGGGTTTGCCCCGTCGAACATTTTCGGGGTCTTTGAAACTCCAGGCCTTTTGGCTCCAGTTTTTCTGGGATCCGACACAGCAGGCTACACTGCCACGGTCAAGTTCAATGCGTTGGGAGACCTCGTTGTTAACACGTTCGACGTGCTCGGTGCATATATTCGCACCCAGACTACAACGGGTTTTAGTGGCAATAATTTCGGCTTCTACCTGGCTTCGCCTGTTGGGACGTTCTTTAGCGATTCGGCGTTAAATAGCGACTCACAACTGGATCATATGTATGCGTACCAGGGCCAAGGGGATCTGATATCCCTGCCGGGCCAGGGCGTTAACGTTCATTGGACAGATGGTGGCTTTATCCTTGGCTGGGAGGATCTGCTTGGTGGTGGTGACAAGAATTATAGGGATATGGTCGTAATGGTCGAGTCCATCCACCCGGTTCCGGTTCCCGGAGCCATTCTGCTTGGTATCCTAGGTTTAAGTGCGGCCGGGTTGAAATTGCGTAAGTATGCATGAGTATGAGAGCCCAATAACGGGCAAATCATGCAATCAATAAGTAATAGTTAAAAGATTGGAGGAGGCGAAGCCCCCGCACAAGGGGCTTCGCCAAATCCGTTGCATTGATCTTCGCGGAGGAATGATCAGCAATTACCTCGTCTGGGTTAATGGATTCATACTAAGGTAAGATATTGCACTAAACCAATAAACGAGGAAAACCAACACATAGCCTAATGGCTTTCGCTGCTTTTTGTATCTGGAGCAGAGAATCGTGGCCAACATCGAGACTTTTTGGGATTGTCTTTCGCACGTAACTTGATTATAACTTCTTTCCAAAGCATACCGATCGGATGAAGAGTCTTCGGCATCTTTCCATACGAAATACTGTCTTTTTTAAAAACCTGATCGAATCATCTTCGGTCAGACCAACATGCCATTATTACGTCAATAAAAAGTGAGTCTGTGATATTCCAAAGGAGATGTATCATGCTCAACAGGAACAGATGTGCGAAGATTAACGTAAAAGTGCTTATCATCGTGATAATTGTCACGGTAGCACTTGGAGCCTCTTTATTTGCAGCTCGTCAGATCCGGAGAACCCTTCTCTCGAAAATGTCACTAAACGCGGGAAACGCTGCTTTTGAAAAAAAGGACTGGCCGGCTGCCTATAAAAACTTCCAGGAGTACCTCGGCAGAAATCCCGATGATGTCGAAATTCTCAGGAAGTATGCAAAAGCACGCCTGTCCATCCGGCCGATCGAAGGCCCAAATCTCAACCAGGCCGTCGCGGGCTACCGCCGTATCCTGCAACTGGACCCTTCCGACCAGGACGCCTATGACGAACTAATCAAGCTTTATTCCTTTATGCGTAATTTCCAAGAGCTGGCCTACATAGCCCGCAATCGGATAGCAGATGACCAGAATGACTGGAAAGCCACACTGAAGCTCGCCGAAGCGTTGTTCGGCCAAAACAAAACAAAAGATGCTAAAGAAGAACTTGAAAAACTTATAAAGGACATAAATGACATCGATGCGGATCTTCCGGAGAAGCATATCGAAGAATATGTGCGGTCTTGTGCACTGATGAGCCAGATAATCCTCGCCGATATTTCCAGCGAAGATAAAACGAAAGCCCTGAAATGGCTCGACCAGGCTGTAGACTACGCCCCGGAATCCCCGGAATCGGTAGAGGCATGGGCCTCTCGTGCTCGGTTCTACCGTGCAAAATCACAGATCCCCGGCCAGAGCGTGGAAGATGTAAAAAGTAATCTGGCGCTCGCTCTCAAGGATCTTGAGAAAACAGACGCTCTGGGTACGGAAGATCCCCGCATTCGCTTGTTTCTTGCTGAAGAGTGGATCGCCCATGGCGAGCTTGACCTGGCTGGAGACGAACTGCAGGCTGCTGATAGTCTTGTTAAGAATCTTCCGCAGGAAAAGCTGGAGGAGTACTTTTTCGACATAAATGAATGGACCGTTGCAAGATTCCTGTTGGCTTCGCGGCTGGCGGGACTTAAGGGGGACGCAGCGGGTGCTGTCGTTCTGGTCGATGATGCACTAAAAACACTGAAAGATAGAAGATATAGAGCCCAGGTTCTTCCTACGGCCATCATGCTTTATGTTGTTGATCCAAACAGAGTTTTGGATGCGAATGAGTGTCTGGATGAATATGTCGACGCAATTTATACACAACAAGGGCAGTCAGCGAGCAGGCGGACACTGCCTTATTTTCAAGCCCTGGTAGCAAGAGCCGAAGGCGACCGATATGGGGTCATCAATGCCCTGCAACGATTCGTTACGAGCGGGGCCTCATCGCCCGAAGTGTGGGGGCTGCTGGCAGAGGCCTTTATCCGAACAGACCAGAACAGGAGGGCCGTCAATGCCATTATCCAGTATCTTCGTATTCGGCCACAGGATCCCAAAATGACTTTGCTGCTGGCAAAGGAGTACCTCAAGCTGGGAGATTGGAACAAGGCATTTGAGAAAGCGAAAATAGCTGAGTCTCTGAATCCCACGGACGTTGACGCCAAGCTGCTTCGCATAGAGGCGAACATCAATATCTCGGCGGAGGATATGGAGAACAACACGCCGGATCTCCAGTCTTTAGCAAATGAATTAGCACAACTGCGCACGGAGAATTCTGATCGTGTTGATATCCGCATATTGCAGGCGATTGTTGCCGTTCACCTTAATAAGCCGGAGGAAGCTGAAAAGGAGCTGAAGCAGGCCATCGAAGAGTGTGAGAAATCGCTCAGGGCCGAGATCCAACTTGTCAGGTTCTATCGCCGGGAGAAACGGATGCCCGAGGCGATCAGTGCCTGCCAGGTTGCTTGTGAACGGAATCCCGAGGTAGCGGAGCCCTGGCTTTCTCTATCGAATCTTCATGTGGCCAATTCAGATTATGACTCAGCTCTCAGTTGCCTCAGGAAAGCACTGGATGCCGTCGTCGGCAAATGGGAGAAGCGGTCTATATCGATGAATCTTGCCTTGTTGGAGCTTATGCACGGGGATCGGGATGAGGGGATAAACATTTTAAGTGATATGGCAGCGCAGGATAAACGGGAAATCCGCGCTCGCACATTGCTTCTGGCCACCCGTGAAATACAGGAAAACCAGGATAGAGCTCAAGAACTAATCGACGAATTGAAAGATGCAGAGGGGGATAGTGGGCTTCAATGGCGTCTGCATCAGGCGAACATATGGCTGGCATCCGATGAATGGAAAGCGAAGCAACAGGATATTACCGGCTACCTTCAATACTGCATAGATGCGGATCCCCAGTGGTCGGCACCTGTACTGCTCATGGTTAACATATATGAGAAGTTGAACGATCTTAGGCGTGTCGAAGATATATGCCGCCAGGCGCTGGTCCGCAATCCTTCGGCAACGGATATCGCACAACAATTAGTACTCACCCTTCAACGACAAGGCCGCTTGTCGGAGGCCGAGAAGATGCTCGAGCAGACTGAATTGGATGCCCGGTTCACCAGTGCTTTGAATATCGGAACGGCCCTGCAAACGGGGGACTTTTTACGAGCAATCGACGAGTTGGAACTAAGGGTATCCAATGACGATCAGGATGCACGCTCGCGAATACAGCTGGCACAACTTATCTACAAGCAAAACGCGGATGTCAACGAGGCCCTGGCTAAACTGGATGAGGCCGAAGCAATAACACCAGGCTCGGCGGCGATTTCGGCGGCGATAATATGGGCGAGAGTCTCGATCCTGAAAGCGGAAGGTCAAGACGAAGAGGCACGGCAAATCCTAAACAATTATGTAGTCGATAGTAACTCCTACGGTGCCTACATGATGCGGGCGGTATACCTGGCCAATAAAGGTGAACTTGAACGTGCCGAGCAGGACTACAGGAAGTTGACGACCTTCACCGAGCAACAAGGCGGCGCAATAGGTTATGAACCGTTGGCCAATTTCTACGCCGGCACTGAGCAGATCGATAAAGCTATAGAGGCACTTGAAGAGGGTTTGAATGCGTATCCTGAAGATTTGAGATTGAAGCGAGGGCTGATGAAGCTGCTGTTCATGCGGGCCAAAGCTCAAGACAATGCCCAAGACAAAGAAAGGGCAATTGAAATCCTTGCAGCACTTGAAAAACAACTGCCAGAAGATCCTGATTTGATGAAGCTCCGGGCTCTGCAAGAGTATGAGAAGCGGACACCTGAGTCACTCAAGGCCGCCAGAGATAAGCTGGAAGATGTTATCAAATCGGAACCTACTGCGATTGATGCTCATCTCGTGCTGATTCGTATGGCCATGCAGGAGAAAGAATACGAGAATGCCCGAAATTATGCAATTCGCGCTCTCGGCTCCAATCCCAACAATTCGGCATTACTGTCGGCCAGGGGCTGGGCGGAGCTTGCGCTCGAGAATTATCAAATGGCCGCCGAGCTGGCAAAACTTGTTCTTCAGAAAGACCCCAACAGCACTGAAGCCCGTGATGTGCTCGTGTCGGCTGCGCTAGAGATTAAGGATCGCAGCCTCCTTGAACAGGCCCGGACGCTGATTGAATCCGGACTCGGCAGCGGCCCGGCAGACGAACAGCTGCTAATTTCACGAGCACGTGTCATGGTTGCGCTCGAAAGCCCTCAGACTGCAATTCCTGAACTGAAGGCCTACTGCCAGACGGAGGAAGGAAGCGGCAGTGTTGCCGCCCTCGTGACACTTGCGAACCTGTATCGTCTCAGCGGCGACTTTGACCAGGCAAAATCCTGGATTGAGCAGGCAGAACAGATAGATCCGAACAGTCAAACTGCCCTCCATGCCCGATTTATATGGCTGGTAGCTCAAAAACGATATGAGGAACTCGAAGATATTAGTTCTGCATATATTTCGGCCAAAGAGCAGAATCCAACGACAGTCCTGACAGCCGCATTGGTCTTAACGGCACTGGATTCGATAACACTCAAGAAAGAAGGATTGAAACTTTATGAGCATGCGGTTACATTGTCACCAACCTCGAAAGATGCGCGACTCGGCCTGGCTTCCACACTCTACCAGACAGGAGATACCGAACGCGCAAAGAATACCTACCAGGAACTGCTCAAGCAGTACCCAAATGACATACAAAGTCTCAACGACCTTGCCTGGATTCTCCAGGAGCACGATCATAACTACGAAGCTGCGATGGAACTTGCGAATAAAGGCTTAAGAAATCAACCGGATGAACCGCATCTACTCGATACGAGAGGAACGATTCTATCCAATATGCCGAACCGGCTTGCCGATGCGAAAAGGGACTTTCAAAGGCTTGTAGAATTGTCATCCGCTGATACTCCCCAGCAGGCAAAAGCTCTTCTACAACTGGGTCGCATTTGTGCAAAGCTTAACGACCTTGATCAAGCGAAACAGCACATGAAAAATGCATTGGAGATTGACCAAAAAATTAACATACTAACACCGGACGAACGATCGGAGATCACAAGAATTCTCCAGTGAAGTGGAATACAAGCTGTGAACAGGTAATATAACTTTGAATTAGAAGCTGTCATAAAGATTTAGAATAAAATATGGAACCTTAATCTCTCGCAATTGCCAGCTTTGAAGCTGTCAACCTTCGCGATCCGAATAGCAGTCAATGGTGCCCATCGATGCTTATGGATGGGATAACCGCAACATTAGGGCCGGTGGCCGAACCTTATCTTCATACATTTCCGGAATCAAGAGCATTCTTCCCGAAACTGTACGAAGGCAACTGCCTTGTTGAGGCTTACTATCGCACAAAGCCAGTCAATTCGTGGCAAATGCTCCTGATAGGTGATCCGTTGTACAGACCATTCAAAACATTTTCTCAGAAGAAAGACAATCGTAGTGGAATGCTCGAATCGTTATGATTGGGAACTGGCCTGCCCGGGAGCGGAAGCAACCTAACATATCTTTTAGCTATACAATTGTGGATAACGCCTATTTTGACAACCCCAGTCTTAATCGTATGCTTTTTCAAAAAATTTTATGCAAATCGAGATTTTCAGGTAGATTTACAGTTATTCATAAGTATTTTATTGTAAGGCACTTATGGCTTTTGTTGCCCAAAAACAATGAATTCTTCAAAATTTTTGCCTATTTTAACTTTTTTTTGAGAAATAACTTGACATTATGAACATCAACGATGTATACTGATAGCTGGCGACATTGTTTTTTTTCATATTGAGTGGTGAGAACATCAAGTCTCACCGAGCAAATGAAAATATGGCAATGAGGCTTTTTTGAGTGAGAGGGTATGATAATGATGCTAAAGTGTAAACCAAGAGGACAAACCTATTTTCTGAGTCTTATTCTTATCTTGCTGATTTTCCTATCAGCAGAGGCTCGGGCGGATCTGTATTATTTTTATGCCCTCACAAGCGATCCATCCAACCTTGCGGATAGACTTTCTGTTGAGGTAACATACGACGATATCCTTGGAATTACCGGTTTTGAATTCTACAACGAAAGTACTGATAGTGCGATTACAGAAATATACTTTGATGATGGAAGCCTGGAGAAGCCGTTTGGTATCTTCAATAGCACAATAGGATTGGTTAATTTTGTCTCCTATGATCCCGAAAACCCCGGCAAAGTCACGCCACCTGTTTTTCCCGCAGGCGGGACCATGACCCCACCGTTTGATGCATCGGTGATTTTTTCGGCTGAGAGCGATCCTGAGAATCCTGATTATGGTATCAACGGCGTCGGTGAGTGGGCGAGGGTAGAAATTTACTCATCCGACGCTATATGGGATGCAATCGCTCTGGGTTTCTTGACGGAAGAACAGATAGCTTATTATGGGGAAGATTGGTATGACGATAGTCTGCGGGTTGGAATACACGTGAAAGGGCTGTACGACGGCGATAGCGAATCGTTCTGGATGGTTCCGGAGGGTTTTGATCCACAAGCGGTGGTGCCGTTGCCAGGTGCCGTGTTGCTAGGCATGCTCGGCCTAGGTGTGGCTGGCATAAAATTGCGTAAATACGCATAATAGTCCTTAGTGGCTAAATCATGGTCCATAAAAAAGACACGAGTAAGCCTTTGAACTGTCCATTTCAGGTCTTATAGTTTATGTAAGAGGGCCAATTCTGAGCTTTTTGTTATTTCAACAGGAAAGTCGTCTGGACAACAGAGGCGATATTTCGGATACGAGGGGCCAAATCTTTGTCTCCGGGGCAATGACGGATTTCGATATTTTTGAACAAATTTAACAAATTTATTGACTCTTGTACTCTAATCTGTTATCTTGTGTTTTTGGTTAAATTATCGGACTTGACTTAGTGTCGGGAATATGCCGATATTTGTTGCAGAGGAGTTGGTATGAAAAAGTAGCACACCGCTTTTAGGAGGTCTTCCCCTCCAAAGCGTTAAAGAGATGAGCCAGTCTCCATGAATCTCACATTAAGGGGAAGCACTATGAGAACTAAGATTTCGATGACTGTTTTGGCTGGTCTGCTGGTGATTTCTTCGGTGTCCGCCGCATTGGCAACTCCGGCAGAAAACAATGCACCGGGACTTGAGAGAGTCCCCGTGCTAATTAGTTTTCGTCAAACTCCAGGGCCAAGCGAGCAGGCTTTAGTGCGCAGTCATGGTGGAACTATCAAGCACAGCTACCACCTTGTTCGGGGCATCGCCGCTTCGATTCCCCAGCCGGCAATTGCGGGACTCGCGAACAATCCCAACGTAACAGAGGTTGAACCGGATCTGACCGTCTTTGCCTTTGACGAACTCGATAGCTGCTGGGGTGTAAAACACATAGGTGCCGGCATAGTCCACGGCACTGGCAATAGAGGCACGGGAGTAAAAGTAGCTATAATCGATTCCGGTATCGATTATAACCACTCGGATCTGAACGACAATTATGCAGGCGGCTATGATTTTGCAAATGACGATGCTGATCCGATGGACGATTACGGCCACGGCACTCACGTAGCGGGCACCGTTGCCGCCGAAGATAACGGCTACGGTGCGGTTGGCGTGGCGCCCGATGCCGACATTTATGCCCTGAAGGTCATTACAGCCAGCGGTAGCGGCTCATATAGCGACGTAATTGCCGCACTCCAATGGGCAGTGGACAATGGGATACAAGTAACGAACAACAGCTACGGCAGCTCCGCATATCCCGGCACCTTGGTCAAGAATGCGTTCAAGAACGCCGAAGCGGCAGGAATTGTCAACATATGCGCTGCCGGCAACTACGGCAACTCGGCGGGAACCGGTGAGAACATGATCTACCCCGCCAGGTTTGATTCGTGCATAGCAGTGGCGGCGACCCTGTCGAATGATACTAAGGCGAGCTTTTCCAGCACAGGTGCAGAAATGTTATTGGCCGCTCCCGGATCGAGCATTTACTCGACTTCTCGGGGCGGCGGATACACATACATGAGCGGCACTTCGATGGCCTGCCCACATGTGGCCGGAACTGCTGCACTGGTTATCGCAGCCGGAATTGGCGACGTAAGGACCCAACTTATTAATACCGCTGACGACCTCGGCGAGCCGGGATGGGACCCTGTGTTTGGTTTCGGCCTGGTGAATGCAGTAGCAGCAGTCGAAGGCTCCGATGAAATAGATCCGGACCCGGTTGCGGACTTTGCAGGAATCCCGATAAGTGGTGATGCACCTCTGAACGTCAACTTTACCAATATGTCTACAGGAAATCCCACTGCATGGTCCTGGTCTTTCGGCGATGAAGGAGAGACATCAACATCAACTCTTCAGTACCCGCCGACTCACACATATACAACTGTCGGTACTTACACCGTGAGCTTAACAGTCACAGGTCCGGGTGGTTCAGAAGATACACTAACAAAAACCAACTATATCACCGTATCCGAACCTGCGGCTGTCTCTCCAGTTGCGAATGCAGGCTCGGATCAAACGGTTAGTGACGGCGGCGACGACGCCGCCGAATTGGTAACCTTGGACGGCTCTGCATCCTACGATCCTGACGGTAGGATTGAATCCATCGAGTGGGACCTTAATGGAGATGGAGACGCTGATGCATTTGACACCTTCTTATTAGTTGATGTGGAATTCGTGATAGGAACCCATACTGTCACATTGACCGTTACTGACGACGATGGTCTCGAAGACACGGACGATGTGATTATCACTGTAAATGCTAACCAACCGCCCGTCGCCATTGCAGGCTCGGACCAAACGGTTAGTGACGACGACGGCGACGGCGCCGAATGGGTAATCTTAGACGGCTCGGCATCCAACGATCCTGACGGTATGATTTACTCCATCGAGTGGGACCTTGGTATTTATATAGATTCGGAGATTTTGGAACCTTCTTCCTCCTTAGTTAATGTGAAATACGGGATAGGAACCCATTCCGTCACATTGACCGTCACTGACAACTATGGTTTAACAGGCACGGACGTTGTGATTATTAAAGTGACTGAGCCTGAGCCTGAGCCTGATCCAGCCACGACCATGTATTTGGCCGGATTGGAGGGCCAGTATGTCAGGCTCAGTGGCGGCAACTGGGGAGCGGCGGTTACTGTCACAGTGCGCGATACGAACCAATACGCGGTAGAGGGCGCCTCCATAACCGGAACGTTCACTCAGACGGGCCTCGAAGAAACAGTGTCCAGTGGTACAGTAACAACCAATTCCAATGGAACCATAACCTTATACTCCGGGCCCCTGAGTAAGAAAGAAAAAGAGGTGACGTTCACGGTGACCTCGATTGATCATACGACCCGAGAAATAGAATACGATTCCGACTTCGAAGGGGGCATTCCCGACTATATTGTCATAAGCAAGTAGGTTGTTGGGCTATCCAGCCGGCGTAATAGTGGCCCGGAGATAGCGGTATTGGCGACAAAAGTGGATATATGGTCCGCGACTAATGATCTGCGGATCGGATTCGGTCGTGAGAAGTCCTCTCCGAATCTGTGGGAGAACATTTTCCACACAGGACCTCAATTTCCTGATGCCTAACTCAAGACAAGGCGAACTGTCGCCTCGATGAACCACTTCCCGAAGTTCTCGAACATGTTGAAGCTTGAATTTCATGGGACCACTTTTCTCCACACGAGCACATATGAAGATATTAAATGTAGTTGGTGCCAGGCCAAATTTCATGAAAATAGCCCCGTTGATGGCTGAGTACAGCCGGCACGAGAGCATCCATGCAATTCTTGTCCATACGGGGCAGCACTATGATGAAATAATGAGCAAGCTGTTCTTCAGCGAACTCGGTATTCCAGAGCCCGACGTCAATCTGGAGGTTGGTTCTGGCAGCCACGCCGTACAGACGGCTGAGATTATGAAGAGGTTTGAGCCGGTCCTCATCAACTATAAACCGGATATGGTTGTGGTTGTAGGTGACGTGAACAGCACAATTGCCTGCGGCCTTGTCGCGGTTAAATTAGGTGCCAAGCTTGTACATGTCGAGGCAGGACTGCGCAGCGGCGACAGAACCATGCCGGAAGAAATAAACCGAGTACTGACCGATTCGATCAGCGACCTGCTTTTCTGTACAGAGCAGAGCGGCGTGGATAATCTTCTTGCCGAAGGAATATGCGCCAAGAAAATCCACATGGTCGGTCACGTCATGATTGATACATTGTTGAGAAACAGAGAAAAAGCCGACAAGTCGAACATCTTAAACGTACTGAATCTCAACGGGGATGATTTTGCAGTCCTTACTTTGCACCGTCCCTCAAATGTCGATGATCCGGTTATTTTTGGCAGGATTCTTGATGCCCTTACAATCATACAGAATGATATGCCTGTAATTTTCCCTATCCATCCTCGGACCCGAAAGAACCTGGAGTCCTGCTCGCTCGGCAAACGTCTCGAAGAAATGCCCGGTTTTCGCCTTACTGATCCTCTGGGGTACCTTGACTTTCTTAAATTGATGTCCAACGCAAAAGTGGTTCTGACTGATTCAGGAGGAATACAGGAAGAAACAACTATTTTGCAGATTCCATGCCTGACACTGCGAGACAATACCGAGCGCCCAGTCACCACCGAACTCGGCACTAACCAGATTGTTGGCACTAATCCCAAAACAATTATCAAGGCATATAATTGCGCCGTAAATGGAGTTTTACGCAAGCCAATGATACCTCCGCTCTGGGATGGCCACGCTGCCGAGCGCATTGTAAAAACTCTTCTTGAAGAACTTTGATACCTAAATCTCTTTCAATATTAAATCGCCGAGTCTGTGATACTTATCACAATGTGTAAATTCCCGGGCAAGTGCATCTTGCTGCGTTCTTTGAAAAGTTGATAATCTGCTCGTGATTTAATTGGAGGTATATCATGAGCACAAGACAGGCAAAATCGAATAACGAGAGGCGGCAGTTTTGG
>Ga0307378_10004391_pt1 | contig 20139 bp, 10 predicted proteins | sample UN1MG_FD_202238 | JGI IMG/M metagenome (GOLD analysis project Ga0307378, IMG submission 202238) | Soil microbial communities from Risofladan, Vaasa, Finland - UN-1 | ecosystem: Environmental > Terrestrial > Soil > Coastal area > Acid sulfate soil | place: Finland: Risofladan, Vaasa | collected... | reverse complement strand
CTGTATGCATCGGCCAGGATCGGGTCGAGATAGTCACCCACCTCAAAGTCCACTCTTTTGAGCAGGGCCTTGTCCTTAAACGCCCGATTGTTCACAAAATCAATCGATCGGATAATGTTTCTGTCGCTGTTTTCCACAGCCGGCTTCTTTAGCTTGTCATCCGCCCGCCCGGCGTTGGATGCGCAGCCCGTGCTCAGGCTTAAAAGCATAATCGATATAAGCCAGAGGACAGAGGACAGAGGGCTGAGGACAGATTCTGATTTCTGTTTTCCGGCTACTGTTTTCTGATTTCTGACTTCTGTTTTCATAATTAGAACGGCACTCCTTCGCCGGCGGGCTGTTCTATGCGGGAGGCATTTTCAAACCTTGTAATTTTTTCTCTGAATGTCAATTTTACAGTTCCTGTCGGACCGTTTCTCTGTTTTGCTATTATCAGTTCGGCCGTATTATTCGGCTCATAGTTCTCTTCATTACGTTTGTAATAATCCTCACGGTGCAGAAGCATAATAACGTCGGCATCCTGCTCAATACTGCCACTCTCGCGCAGGTCGCTCATGCGGGGCCGGTGCCCCTCCCTGCCTTCCGGAGAGCGGTTCAACTGGCTCATTACGATAACAGGGATGCTCAGCTCCCTGGCCAGGGCCTTGAGATATCTTGAAATTGTGGTGATTTCCTGCTGGCGCGATTCAATCCGCCCGGAACCGAGGTGCATCAACTGCAGATAATCCACCAGAACGCAGCGTATATCATGCTTGCTCTTAAGACGCCTTGCCTTGGCGCGAAGTTCGAGCGGCGTCAGGGTCGAGGTATCGTCAATATAAATCGGAGTCTCGGACAGCTCCGCACAGGCATTGGCAAGCTTCTTGTAATCCGCATCGCTCAACAGCCCTCTTCTGACTTTCTGGCTGTCGATTTCACTGATACTGCACAAAAACCTTTCAGCCAACTGCTGCTTGCCCATTTCCAATGAGAATATTGCGACAGGAGTCTTTTCCATCAGGCCGATATGCTCTGCGATATTAAGCGCAAGTGAGGTCTTTCCCATGCTGGGCCTTCCGGCGACGATTATCATCTCACCGTCCTGCAGGCCGCACGTCCATTCGTCAAGCTCATAAAAGCCGGTTGGCAGGCCGGTGACATGGATGCCCTGGCGATTCTCTATAAGCTCGAACGAGCGGGCGACCAGGTCTTTCAGCGCCGAAGCGCTGCCGCTAATATTTTTATCGGTAATGGCAAACATTTTCTGCTCGGCTTCATCAAGGACCTCCGCCATCTCTCCGTTCTGGTTGTATGCGCTGTTAAGGATATCACCGGCGGTGCTGATAAGCTCACGAAGCAGCATTTTATCTTTTACAATGCACGTATAATAACCAACGTTCGCCGAAGACGGTACGGAGTCCAGAATCTTCACGATATACTCGATGCCCACCTCTTCGAGCTGGTTGCGTTTGATAAGCTCTTCACGAAGCAGGACGGCGTCTATTCCTACGCCTTTATTTTTTTCATATAGAGTGATAAGGGCATCGTATATATAGCGATGTTCGATACGGTAAAAGGCCTCCGCCGTCAAATGCTCGACGACGTCGCCGATACATTCCGGGTCAATCAGCATTGAGCCTAAGACCGCCGCTTCGGCGGCCAGCGATTCGGGCATACTGCGGGCGGCCAGAGCCGCGCCGATATTCGGCGGACTCTCCGGGCGAGTACCGACCTGGCCGGTACGCTCAACCGTCTCTATTCTGCGGCTCTGCGAATGAGCTTTTCTGTTTTTGGTTTCCATTTACTTACCAGTTCTTATTCAACCCCCTTCCTCCGGTCCGACCGAACTTGTCGAAGTCCTGAATTTCAATTTTCAGGTAGTCCTGAATTCTACATGCCAGCACGCTAACAGTCAAATACTTGTTATAATTATTGTTCATCAGATGTTCCTGTGCTGATAAGCGGGTTTTTATCACACTAAACAGTAATTTTTTTAGAAAATTCAATTTGAGACGTCCGCATTTTCTTAGTCATCATCGTCTTTGTGCCAGCGAAGGCGGGTAGCTGGGAAAAAACATTTACGCTCGCCAGGGGCGTTTTCTTTTTAATTTGCCGGAGAGGATGTTTTTGGCGATGAGGGCATCTTCTATGACCTGAAAATCGAGCATTCCCACGCAGGCGAAGTCGGCGCCGTTTTCGAAGGCATACCTGAAGCCGTCCCTCGGATGGATGGCGCCTGCGGCCAGGACCTTATAGGCGATCCAGGGCTTTTTGACGTTGCCCATAAATTCGATAGTTTTATCCGGCGCTACGCACCACATATTATCGTGTTCGGGCAGGCCCACGGCGGGGCGATGCTCTTTTGGAGTGGCAGACCAGTAATCGTCTTTGTGCAGGGTCTTCATATAAAAATCGACATCGACGCCAGCCTTTTCAAGGGCCATCGGCACCGCTAAATCATGACATGCGAGGCCGGCAACGAGGCCGTTATCCTTGATGAACGAAACGGCCTTTGCGAGCAGGTCAACCCGGCCTGCCCTTGTCCATCTGTCGCCGATCTCGCCCTGTATGAAAGCGCCGTCGGCGCCGTTATCAATCGCTATTTTTATCCTGCCGGTCAGGTCGTTCGATTGCGGGAAGCACTGAGCGAGCCATTGTATCTTGCCGCCTCTTTCGTTTCGGTATTTATTGATGACCCTGATGGTCGGGTCGTTGCCGTCGGCGTAGGGGCTGTTGACAGTCGATATCATGGTGTTGATGCCGCTGTCTTCGCAGATTTCCCAGGTCTCCATAATCTTTTCATCTGTAAAGTAGTGCCGCAGCAGGGACGAGACATAAATCAAGTCCCTTCCGTGAGCAAAGCCGTTTATCAGATTACCGCCGCATATCAGCCTGCTTATATTGAGCTTGCCGATTTTGCCTGTGGGCAGTTTGCTGCCGGAAGTGCTGCGTTCGGCTCTGTTTGCTTTGGCGGTTTGCCTGCCGAGCAGGATTTTCTCTTCCAGAGACAGGCCAAGGCCCGCACCTGTTGAAGCGATGACGGATTTCTTTATGAAGCTGCGCCGGTCTAAATTTTCTGACATTAGGGCACCTCAAAAAATTCATTTTTACTGCGAACGGCTACAATTTCCTCTCGCTGTGTTGTCGGTTCAAAATTCGTCCTCGACGTAGCTTTGCTACTACTGCGGCGATTTTGAACCTCCGCCAAAGCGATAGAAAATATCGCTCGTTCTCGTGACAAAAGCAATTTTTAGAGATACCCATTATTTATCCAGTATTTCAGTGGTTTTATCACCGATGAATGTAATATCACCCTTTAGTCCTTCGGCAGTTTGACAGCCGATTAGTATAAAGACAACAAAAATCAAAATGACCGATAGAAGTATTTTCTTAATCATTTTCAAGCTCCTTTGGCCGGGTTATCTGTTATAAAAAAGGGATGGTTCAGTCGATTTTAGAAACAGGTAGTATAGTTTGCCTTCCTGATAAGTCTGTCCTGCTAATTTGCCCGCCTCATCGCCTATACCCATATAAACATCGCAGCGGCCCGGTGCGCGTATGGCTCCGCCGGTGTCCTGGTCGAGGGCAAAACCGCTGTAGAACTGGTTGGAAACCGTCCCGCCTGTTTCCCGGGGCAGCCGGGTGGAGATGAAGGTCAGGCACCCGCGGGGGAAAATCGCCTTGTCGGTGGCGATAGTCCTTAAGGAGATTACCTGCTCGTTAAGACTGCCGCGGGGCTCGCCGTCCTGTGTCTTAAAGAAAACGAATCGCGGATTACGCCAGACGTACGTATCAACCAGGGTCGGGTTGTTTTTGAAGTAATCTATCATCGCCGAGAGGCTAAGCTGGTCGGTTCTTATTCTGCCGTCTTTGACGAGTTCTTTGGAAATGCTTTGATAATCATGTCCGTTGTTGGCGGCGTAGCCTACAGTGATAAGTTTGCTGTCGGACAGTCTTATCTTCGCCGAGCCCTGAACGTGGGCGATATACACCTCGAATGGGTCGCTCAGCCAAAACAGCTCAGTACCGGCCAGCATTTTTGTCGATTCGATTATAGCCCGTGGTGGATATTGCGTAACCACGCCTCCTGTGCCGCGCTGGCCGAGGGTCTCGCCGTCCGGGCCTTTAATCAAATCCTTCGGCATTTTGTAAAGCGGATATTGAAAGCGTTCGGTGCGTGTCATAGAGCCGTCGAAAATCGGGGTGTAATAGCCTGTGAACAACACCGTTCCGACGTTGTCGCATCCTACCGACATATAGACATCGAACTTTGCTCGAATTGCCTCGTTCATACTTCTGGCGGTCAAACGCGAATCCATCATCTCGGCGAATGCTTTCAGGCTATCAACCGCTCTGGTGTGGGTAACATCGCCGAGAGGAAAGAACTGCCGGCTGGAAGGTTTCTGCAGATAGTTAAGGCTGCGGTCTATGGCGGTTTTCACATCGGCCAGGTCGAAACAGGCCATCGTAAAATCGGGTATCTCGTAAGGGTCGGTTATTTTCCTTAGTGCCGACTGGCCGGGCAGCAACGGTTGATCGTAAGGGGTCTCGGCCCTTTGCCGGCTCCTGCAGCCGGCGATAACGGTCGTTGTCAGTAATAATGCTGAAAGTAGAATTTTACGCTTCATTGCATGCTCCAAAAATCCGTTTTTAATTATTTGCCAATAACAATGCCAAAAAACTGTATTTTGATATGTTACACGAATTGCGTGAGATTTTGAAAAAAATAATTCACACAAATTATGGTTTCTGTCGTGTTTGGCTGTTTTTGTACTGCACCATCAGCACCATACCGGGCCACTGAACCTCGATGCCGTGATGAGTAGTCGAGCTGTGGGTGTATAGAGTGTTCGTGCCGGCCTTGATGAGATTCAGCGGAACGTTGAACTCGTCATAGCTCAAATCGTGGTTTTTGCCGATATTGTTGATTACCTTCTTGCCGTTTATTCCGATTTCGTCCGCCGCGACTCCGTTCCAGGTGGACATGATGATTTTCGCGGCAACTGCCTTGCTTAAATCATCGTTCACATCGACTTTGCACTTTTGAGTATTGCCCACGCGGGTTGACCACGCTTTGGGAATGTCATAAGGCTTATACATCCTGACCATTTTATCACGAGCAAGACGGATATTTTTCACCGCCGGCGTCATATAGCACATACCGGTGGCGTCAACAATTCGAGCCATTATTTTAATAGTTTTATCCTGTGTTGGAGTCCATGAGTTGTCCCATATCACTTTGTAGGGTTTTTGTTCAGCGGTACCCATGTGGTTTTTCATTTCGTTGTACAGATAGCGGTAGTGCCATTGGCGGTAGTTGCCGTCGCCTTCCCAGTTGAAATCCTCATAGAAACCGATGAAGTCAACTTTATTTATAGGACGAGGGCCTTTGGCACTGGCTTGTAAAACAGGCTCTTCTGCGATTGTGGAACCGGCAGATGGTTTTATAATCATACCGGTCGGATGTGGTTTGGAGCTGTTATAATAAACCCTGAACGTTACGCCGTATAGAATCCACTGAGGCCACCACCCGCCAAGAGATGTCCCCGGGCTGCATGTAAATTCGAATGTGTTATTTCCCTTTCGCAGATATTTCAAAGGAATGCTAACGTTTGGGTAACGCATATACTGGTATTCCGAATTCGGCGGTCCCTGTCCTGTCTTGCCCGGGATAAGGGATGATTCCGGAATGGTTATCCACGGATTTTTGTTAATTCGGATTGTTTTGTTTACTGTCCCGTCGTGACATAAAAGCATTTCGAGATACACTTCGACCTTGCGTGCATCTTCAAGGTCATCAATGACTATGGTGTTAATGGAATTGGGCAGAAATTCTTTTGCTCCTTCGGCCGTAGCGTCGGGTCCGGTTACCCGCTGCCATTTTCCTTCAGGGCGCCATTTGTATTCTCGAAAAATATCTCCCGGTTGTGGTTCGGCCCGGACCGGATAAGACATAGACAAAAGTAAGATAAATATCAAGATTCGTTTCACTGAAAAGCCCATTTCTCAATACATTTCATTTCTCAAGAGCTAAAGCAAGTATAACCGGATTTATCTGATATATCACTGATTTTTTCAGTCGCGCTTGTGAGTCGCAGCCGCTGCCACTTATTAAAGAGACAGTATAGCTTCATAGTTGCTTTTCCCGGTTATAATTGGTATTAAAGGGGGCGAGAAATTGAAAATCCACGTTGGTTGAACTGAAGGAGGTTATTATGTGTCGTAACTGTATGAACAGGAGAGAGTTTGTAGGATTAACAACAGCGGGTATTGCCGGTGGAGTTCTTGGTCTCGGTGCTCCGGCTTTTGCTAACAGGAAAGTGGAAGAATGGAACCCGGATAAGCCATTTATCGTCACAGGTAAAAAATTAAAAGTCCAGCCAATTCTTATGTATAGAGTTTCCCAACGAAGGCAAGCAACTTCCTGGAAATCGTGGGGCGACGTACAAACCGAAGAGGCGGCAATCCAGGAGGCGAAAAGGATATCAAATGAACTGAAGTCGTTGTCTTCCGAAGCTGATTTTCCCATCGAAGTGCTGCCGATTGTTAAAGTCAAAACGGTCGAAGAAGCGTTAAATGTACATAAGAATGATTATGACGTAATCATTGTCTATCCGGCTACAGGTTCGGGTGATATGCTCAGAGCGTGTTTTACAAAGGAAAAAGACAAAGACACCATAATATTTGTCAGACATCGTTCCGGCTCGACTTATTACTGGTATGAGGCACTTAGCGTCAGGTATTTGAAAACAGATGAAAAGGAATCGGAGCAAAACAATTGTCTGAATCATGGAGGTGTTCACGTAGATGACGTTGTAGTTGATGATACGGGGGAGCTTCTATGGAGGCTACGGGCCCTTTATGGGCTTAAGAATTTTATCGGGGCAAGGATTGTTGCTCTTGGCGGTCCATGGGGAAAGTATGACTCGAAGGCCCCGGCAGTTGCTCGCGAAAAATATAAAATTGAGATTATAGAAGTCGGTTACAATGATGCAGCACCACGTATTAAGAGTATCCAAAAAGACCGCAATCTTGTTTCAGAAGCCGAAAAGTGGGTGGATAAATATGTTTCTATACCCGGCACAACTCTTATGACGGATAAAAAGTTTATGGTTAATACTTTTCTGTTGTATTGTGTCTTCAAGGAGTTGATGCAACAAAATGATGCGTCTGCGTTCACAATCAAGAATTGTATGTCCACTGTGATACCGATAGCTCAGACAACTCCCTGTCTTACTCTTAGCCTGCTCAATGACGAGGGAATGCTTGCTTTCTGCGAGTCGGATTTTGTTGTGATACCATCGGGGATTTTATTGCATTATATAACGGGCAAACCCGTGTTTCTTCATAACTCAACGTTTCCGCACAACGGGGTAGTGACCTGTGCTCATTGCAGCGCTCCCCGCCGAATGGACGGGAGGCGATATGAGCCGGCTAAAATTCTGACGCATTTTGAATCCGAATACGGCGCGTCACCTAAGGTGGAAATACCAGAAGGGCAGGTAGTGACATTCATTGACCCTGAATACAGCTCGGGCAGGTGGGTCGGTTTTAAGGGTGTTGTAAAAAGTAACCCGTTTTTGGATATATGCCGTTCCCAGCAGGACGTGGAAATTCAGGGTGATTGGAAGAAATTGCAAAAGGAAGTGCGCGACTCGCACTGGATGATGGCTTACGGCGATTATCTCAAAGAACTCGGTTACGCATCCCGGAAAATCGGCATCAAATGGGAAGATATTTCTTAAAACAACATAATAAGGAGTCATGGCCGTGGACAGGTATAAGAAACAATTCTGCGCATTTTTGACGTTTGTTTTAGCAATCCTCGTGACTTCATCCTCGGTGACGGCCCAGCCGTTTAGTGCAAAGCGGCTGGCTGATAAGATTCTAAACGACTGCGATGTTAAAGGCGGCCTGATAGTTCATATTGGCTGCGGCGATGGAAAACTAACCGCGGCACTGCGCGCTAACGAGAGCTATTTAGTGCAGGGTTTGGATACAGAGCAGCGGAATTTGGAAAAGGCCCGCGAATATATACACTCGCTTAATCTTTACGGCAAGGTGTCGGTTGACCGATTGAAAGGAAGACGGCTTCCTTATATCGATAACCTTGTGAACCTGGTGGTATCGGAAAATCCTGGCGCTACTGCCGAGAGCGAAGTTATGCGGATTTTGTGTCCTGATGGTGTGGCGTATATAAACAAAGGAGGCCGGTGGATAAAGAAAGTCAAGCCGCGTCCGAAAGAGCTGGACGACTGGACGCATTACCTGCATGACGCATCGAACAACGCCGTCTCACACGATACGGTCATTGCTCCGCCGAGCCGCATGCAATGGATAGGAAGTCCGAGATACGCACGTCACCACGACAGAATGTCGAGTGTCAGTGTGGCTGTTACTACTGGTGGGCGGGTGTTCTATATCTTCGACGAGGCGCCGCGTGCATCAATCTTAGTTCCGGCGGAGTGGTCGCTGATAGCGAGAGATGCCTTTAATGGCACTATCCTTTGGAAGCGGCGGATAGATACCTGGTTCACTCATCTCTGGCCGCTCAAGAGTGGGCCGGCACAGTTGCCCCGCCGCCTCGTAGCTGTCGGCGACCGCGTATATGCTACGCTCGGTATCGACTCGCCGGTTACGGCCCTTGATGCAGCGACAGGCAAAACCATTCGAACGTATGGGGGGACCGAAAGCACCGAGGAGATAATACTCTCAGAGGGTGTTCTGTTTCTGCTGGTTAATAAACAGGCTGAAAAACTTGAATTTTCCAACTTAAAGAAGATTACCCAGGCGTCCAGAGGAAAGTTCTGGAACGAGGAGCCCAGACAAATTATGGCAATTAGCGCAGGCAGCGGAGATGTCCTGTGGACTTCCGAACAGCGTGTGCTGCCCGTAACATTAGCGGCTGACAGCCGGGGCGTCTTTTTCCACGACAGCCGGAGCATTGTTTGCCTCGACCGAAAGACCGGAGACGAGCTTTGGCATTCCGAGCCGGTCGGCTGGGCCGGGGAAATCCGTTCGTTCTATGCCCCGATACTCGTGGTGTATAAAGGTGTGGTCCTCTTCTCGGGCGGAGAGACCGCCGGCTTGCAGACAGGCTCATGGTACACGTCCGGCAAGGATACTATGACGGCGCTGTCGGCCCAAAGCGGAGAAGTCCTCTGGACCGCTTATCATCCTCCGTCCGGCTACAGGTCACCCGAAGACCTGCTCGTTGCCAACGGTCTGGTATGGACGGGAGAGACAACCAGCGGAAGGGCTGTGGGTGTTTTCACCGGCAGAGACCCATTTACAGGGGAGGTTAAAAGCGAGTTTCCACCCGACGTCGAGACTTACTGGTTTCATCACCGCTGCTATCGGGGCAAGGCCACGGACAACTACCTGCTAATGTCACGGGCAGGGACCGAGTTCATAGACGTGCGCAACGAAAAGTGGATTCCGCATCACTGGGTTCGAGGCGCGTGTCTATATGGCATCATGCCCGCCAACGGAATGTTATATAATCCCCCTCATCCCTGCGCGTGCTACCTTGAGTCCAAGCTGTACGGTTTCAACGCGGTGGCGCCTGCCCTGGCTGGGCCGCGCGTCCCTGAGCGTGCGGAAAACGCACCCCCTCTTGAAAAGGGCCCGGCGTTTGATAGAAATATTTCCACTCGGGCAAACGAAGACCAGTGGCCTACATACCGCCACGATGCGGCTCGCAGCGGCAGTACGAGCACGGCCGTTCCGGCTGCGCTCAAACGGGCATGGCGAGCCGACATAGGCGGAAGACTTACCAGCCCCGTAGTCGCCGGGGGCAAGGTCTTCATAGCCTCGGTGGATGCTCATACGATTTATGCAATCGACGTTGATTCGGGCAATCGGCTTTGGCACTATACCACCGGCGGGCGGGTCGATTCGCCGCCGACTATTTATCAGGGACGAGTGCTGTTCGGCTCGGCGGATGGTTATGTATATTGCCTTGCCGCTGAAGATGGTGACCTTGCCTGGCGATTCCGCGCAGCGCCGATGGATCAGCGGCTGATGTCGTTCGAGCAGGTGGAATCTGTATGGCCGGTCCACGGCAGTGTACTTATCCAGAATGACGTTTTGTATTGTCTGGCGGGCAGGTCGATGTTTTTGGATGGCGGACTGCACTTCTGGAGACTTGACCCGAAGACAGGTAAGGCGCTGTCACATAACGTGCTCAACGACCGCGAGCAGAAAACGGGCAAAGACATCCAGTCGTACGTGAGCTGGCTGAACATGCCCGTTGCCATGCCGGACATACTTTCGAGCGATGGAAGGCTGGTCTATATGAGGTCGCAGCCTTTCAATCTGGATGGGACACGCCTGCCGCTGAAGGCAATGCCTGCCGCTGCGGATGCCGATCAGGGCGCGCCGCCCGCGACACAGGACAGTACCCAGGCACATCTTTTCAGTCCGACCGGGTTGCTCGATGACAGCGGCTGGCACCGCACTTACTGGATGTATGGCAGTACGTTCGTAAGCGGCTGGTGCGGCTATTACCTGGCCGGCAAGGCTGCTCCGGCAGGGCGGATTCTTGTATTCGATGATTCGAAAGTGTACGGATTCGGTCGCAAGCCGCAGTACTACCGCTGGACAACGCCGATTGAACATCAGTTGTTTGCCGCTGATAAGTCACCACCGGAGCTTCCGAGCAGGCGAACAGGTCCGAGCACCACAAGCACCGGGCCATCGCTGATTCGCGTGGAAAAATCAAGTTCTCTCAATCCCGCCGGAAAACCGTTAACGGTCGAGGCATGGGTGAATGCCGAACAGCCCAACGGTGCCATCCTTGCACATGGCGGCAGCAACCACGGTTATGCGCTCTATTTGCAAAACGGACAACCGCGGTTCATCGTCCGTGCCAATGGAAATCTAAGTTCGGTTAGCGCTAAGAGAAAAACCGTCGGGCAGTGGGTGCATCTTGCGGGTGTCCTGACGGCGGACAAAGAGCTGCGGATTTATGTAAATGGAAGACTCTCCGCTTCAGCCAAGGCATCCGGCCTCTTAACGGCGAATCCGGCAGAGGCGATGGAGATAGCTAATGATGAAGGCTCGAAAGTAGGCGACTATGGAGACCCATTTGGATTCAAGGGTCTTATCGATGAGGTCAGGATATATCACCGGACGCTTGGCGACGCCGAGATAAAGAAACACGCCTCAGCACGCAGGCAGGCAGCTACAAATGAGTCGGGCCTTGTCCTCTGTTACTCATTCGATAAAGGTAATGCCGCCGACACATCGGGCAATAAGAACAATGGTAAGGTCGAAGGCGCTGCTGCGACACAGGGCAAATTCGGACGGGCTTTAAGGTTTACCGGCAGGGCTTCCGCCTCGGCCTCCGGTTTCCTGGTCAGGCACGACTGGACACAGGATGTGCCGCTCTTCGGGCGTGCGATAGTTCTTGCGGACGGGACATTATTTGTCGCCGGGCCTCCGGATTTGTTGGATGAGCAGCAGGCATTCAGCCGGATAGACGACCCTAACGTAAGGCGGAGTCTTGAAGATCAGGCGGCCTCCTTTAAGGGCGAAAAAGGCGCCATACTAATGGCCGTCTCTGCAGCCGACGGCAGGATATTGGCACAATATGACCTGGACAACGCTCCGGTCTTTGATGGATTAATAGCTGCCGGCAGCCGGCTGTACATGACCACTACAAACGGCGAAGTTTTGTGTATGACAGGCAAGTAGCTCCGCCCCTTGCGGTATCTTTCATCAATTGAATAAAGGGGCCTATACCGAATTGGTATAGGCCCCGATTTAACACGAATCTTCTATATAATCCACACAACTTAATTGCAGCTTGCTGCTTACGGTGCAGGTGCATAGAGACGAATATCGTCGAAGTACATCATGCCCGAACCGCCGGCAACCGGATTGCTCCTGTTACCTAAGCCAAGGGTGATCGAATTAACATTGGAAAGATTCACACCCTGATCCGCAAACGCCTGCAAGTCGATATTCCATTGGGTCCAGGAAGTTTTCTGCGCTGCATCAGGATTATCATTAGTGACAACGGCACTGTCATTGAGAGTAACATACAGTGCCTCAGCAGCGTTGGCAGCTTCACCTCTGAACCAAATCATCAGCGTGTTGACGCCGTTCACTGTCCAGTCACGATTGGAAGTCAATGTCAAAGTCGCCTCGGATTTCCCAACAGCGTTGTCGTAGGACATCGGCATCGATTGTAAACCACCGTGAACGATAGTCTGCTCGGCAAATGGAGGATCTAAATGACCAACGGTAGAACCGTTTATTGCAGGATTATTAAAACCGTCTTCCCAGGCAAGATATATCCTGTTGCTCCCCGGTTCACCTTCATTAATGTCATTGTAGGCCTCCATATCGTCAATGATAAGGAAGTTGGCCGTAGTAAAGCTCCAGAGAGGACCAGTCCACGGGCTGTCGGCGTTGGCATTATTAGCTTCATCAATCCGCCAGTAGTAGGTGGTATTCCATTCAAGGTTGCCCGCGTCATAGCTTTCGGAGCCAAGGTTTCCGCTGCCTTTGTACTCGGGTGAACTTGTATCGGCATTCTTCACAGCTTCTGCGTCAGAGCCGAAATAGATATCGTGTGAAGAGGCGAAGACTCCAGGCGCCCAGGTGAGAACAAGTGTCTGTGTAACATCCACAGCACCTTTAGCCGGCTCCGGGCTGCCCACGGCGCCCTGGGTTGTAAAGCTCCAGACATTACCTTTATAAGTTTCGATGGCATCGAACTCATCGACACGCCAGTAATAAGTCTTGGCTTGTTTAAGCTCGCCCGGGCTATAGCTCGCAGCTCCCTGAGGGAGTCCTCCGGCTGCATTGCTGATATCGTCAAAGTTGTCACCGAAGTAAACAGTGTGCAGTTTCGCTCCGAAACCCGGTGTCCAGCTAAGGTTAGCATTTATTGCAACAGACTCGGCAGTATCAGCCGGGTCTGGTAAATAGGCTGTCTTGGGAGGGATCATAAAGCTCCAGACATCGCCTTTCCACGGACTGTTCGGTTCGGTGTCATTGACCTCATCGATTCGCCAATAGTAAGTTGTACCGGGAATAATGCCGTCCGGGTAGGCGAATCCGGGAAAACCGGCGACAAAAAACGTATCGGTCCGGTTGCCCTGAAAAGTGCCTTCGACACCGGCGTTGACGTCGTCGAAATTTTCACCCAAATAGACATCGTGCGAGACAGCGGAATCTCCCGGGTTCCAGGAAAGGCTTACCCATGTATCAAAATGCATACCGCCATCAGCAGGAGTCGGACGAGAGGCAAATGGATATGATGCCCCGGCGCCCAGCATAATGGCCTGAATCTGACCTTCCGGAAGAGCCTGGTTATAAATGCGAATGTCATCGAGCATCCCCTGCCAATGCCATCTCGTGGTGTCGTAGGCATCGGCGCCTATGAGCAAATCGTCGGTATTGGTGCTCAGCGGATTTTCCGAACGGCTCTCGATATCCAATTGTCCGTTGATGTAAATCTTCTGGTTGTTTCCCTGGGCACTTACGTCGAAAGTTATCGCGATATGTGTCCACTCATCCTGCGGGATAGGGCTGGCTGAGTTAATAGCGTCGGCATTGGTACCGACACGCCCGCGAAAATTGATCTGTCGTACATGGCTGGAATCGTCATCGATACGGAAGCTGTATGAAGCCACCCATGCTCCGCCGCCGCTGCCCTTGCAGATGACCTGGTCCGGCGGTATACCTCCGTACACCCACAATGCAACAGTAACCGCATCGCTGATATCCAAACTGTCACTATGTGTAACGCGGATATAATCACCATTGCCATCTCCCTCCAACGCTCCGCCAAGTTGACCTTCCACCCACTGCGGGTCACCTTCGAGGGTGCCGTCGTTTCCGTTGCCGCTTGAGTCAAAAGCGGTGGTGCCGGAACCATCATCGAGTTTCCACCAGCCGACAAGTTCGGCACTGGCGGTATTTGTCAATGTGAGGCTCAATACCAAAAGGAAAGAGACTGAATACATCAATTTTCTACACATAATAATCCTCCTGAAAAAACTGTATTTTAGATTGTTAATCGAAATATAAAAGTTCTTCGTTGTCAAGCAAGAGTATTTACAATAAATTCTCCTCCGAAGAGAAAATACAAGAAATACGCTCGTTGATAGACCCAAAATGCACAGTTACCCACCTCTACGAGCACATGTTTTACTAATTATATTTATACCAGATCAGCCTCAAAATAACGAAACTTGCTATATTAACCACACAGTTTTATTAAGCAGCTAAATCCCGGCTTACTGTGCCGGCGCATACAGTCGAATATCGTCGAAGTACATCATGCCCGAACCGCCGGCGACCGGATTATTCCTGTTGCCAAGACCAAGGGTAATCGTATTAACATCGGCGAGGTTCACACCCTGGTCCGCAAAGCGCGTCAGGTCAATGGTCCATTCGGTCCATTCATTTGTCTGTGCCGCATCAGGATTATCGTGAGTGACAACAGCGTTATCGTTAAGAGCAACATACATTGGTTCGGGGGCGTTAGAAGAATCACCTCTGAACCAAATCGTCAACCTGTTTATACCGTTTACTGTCCAGTTACGCCGGTTAGTCAACGTCAAGGTCGCCTCGGATTTGCCGACTGCGTTGTCATAAGACATCGGCATCGATTGTAAACCGCCGTGGACGATAGTCTGCTCGGCAAAAGGAGCATCGGCATTACCAACTATAGAGCCGTTTACGGCCGGATTGTCGTAGCCGTCCAGCCAGGCAAGATATATCCTGTTGCTCCCCGGCTCATCTTCATTAATGTCATTGTAGCTCTCCATATCGTCCACGACAAAATATTCGTGTGTCCTAAAGTTCCAGACGTCGCCTTGCCACGTTGTGGGTGTCTCGGCATCATTGACCTCGTCGACACGCCAGTAGTAATTCTTGCCTAAGTTGAGAGATGAAGGACTAAAATTAGTCTGAATAACGGTGGTAACAGGGGCAGTACCATCTATCACAGCCTGCTCATCATCGCTGAAGTACACATCGTGCTTGGCTGCCTCTCTTCCCGCTCTCCAAGCCAGGGCCAAATCCAGGGCGACATCTGTTGCCCCGGAAGCCGGGCTGGGCTCTCTTGAATAGATAGGTATGTAGAAGAAGCGCACTTCGCTCAGACCATACTGGGTGAAAATGTCACCCCAGTTGCTGTTGGGAGTGATCTTGACATACTGTGCAGCAACGTCTCCAAAATCTACCACAGTGTTGTGTGCGTAATCAGCCGCACCAGGGGCCCGGGTAAACTCATGAGTTGTACCTAATGTGGTCCAGTTGGCTTCATCGACCGAATACTCAATGGCAGCATCCTTGATTCCTAAACCGATCATTGGCTCTAAACTTTCATTAGAGTTCCATACCCACATTTTGTGAACTTTGTAAACATTGTCGAACTCATATTCGATCCAGGTTGGCTGAGTTTCGTCTCGGCTGCTCAGCCACATTGCGTTCAAGCCTTCGTTACCGTGCAATAAACCACTGTCGTCCAATCCCGAGTCGTTGACGGTATTCTCCGGCCCCTTATCTGCATCGCTGCTGGAAGCTGTGGCAGTTATATTCTCAATAGCATAAGCGACGGGCTCTACCGTAAAGTTCCAGACATCGCCCTGATATATCGTGTAGTCTGGTGGGCCATTGATCTCATCAACGCGCCAGTAGTAAGTCATGCCGAAATCAAGGCGTTGGGCAGGAGTATAGCTGGTTGCACTCTGGGTGCTACCTCCAATGCCGTCGTTTACGTCGTTGAAGTTCTCACTAAAGTAAACTTTATGCCCATTGGTTGGTGGTGCAAGTTCTCCCGGCGTCCAGCTAAGGACAACGTCCCGGGGCACGTCCGTCATCCCTTTAGCAGGACTTGGAACAGAGGCTTCTTTGGAAAGCACAACAAATGCAGAGGTGATAAAAGCCATATCATCCAGATTGGTGTAATTAGCAAGATCGAAAGTGACATTAACTATGCTTTCGCCCGGAGGTGCGACAAAGCCGAAAAATGTATCCTTGGAGTTACTGGGAGCACCCATAGCCATGTCCGCGGTCGCAGTTACGGTGCCGCCGCCGCTGAAGGTTGCGGTCACTTGAGGATTCATGTCACGATCGTCTCGGTAAAGCAACGTTCCGGCGAAGTATGTGACCGCCTCGCCCGGCGCACCGCCGGTAACCGGGCCGATATCGAACACGAAGTCACCGTTGTTACTTTTCGCAAAGCGGCCATCTCCCGATGTTGGTAAGCGATTGCCGCTGTTTCCGCCTGTTCCACGGTGTATCGTGCCGCCGGTGCTGGAGATCGTCACAGACTTGGTTCCGCTGACACCGAAATTGGCGATTATGTCCTGACCATCCAAACCTCCACTTTCGGCATCTACCACACCGCCGGCGCCTGTATCGAAAGCAGGGCCGATCAGAGCTTGAAAAGTTGTTAGATCGATCACGTTCTCGGGATCGGCGTTGCCAGTATGGCTGTCATACGTACCACTTTGATCGACTTGATTGTGATGAGGCTCATCGTCCGGATCGTACGCTTCTATAGTGTCGAAAGCCCCATGTACCGCACCACCCAATCCCAGCACAAAAATAAAACAAAACGAACAAATCAGTTTCTTAGGCATAATAATCCTCCTTTAAAAAAGCTAACATAAAGCGACCGGCGATGGACTTTATCTTTCGAAGGCGTTTTAACCATATTTGCTCAGGATGGTCCTCCGGGGGCTGAGACTGCCACCTTCCTTCATGAGCCCGGGAATCAAAGCAGTTTCACTCAATTGAAAATCTCAGGCTTACGGATATCACCCGGTTTATTTATACCAAATTAGCTGCCTTTTCGTCAAGGAAAATCCCTTCGATCATTTATGCTATATTTTCTATCCCCCGTCCTAAGCTCAGCCGAAATGTCGAAAGGCAACGGGAAGAATCTCAAAAATAAAAAATTAAAAGGGGACCTATACCGAATCAATCAGTATAGGCCCCGAACTGATGCCAGATTTAAAGAAAAGGTTTTGGGGGCACTAACTGTGCCCCCAAAACCGGTTTACGTCATCATACCGAGCCATACATGTCAGCCCGATTCGTCATTCCTTCGATTACTCAACAGCTCCGATGCTGTAGAAGTTTTTGCCCGAATCCATCGAACCGAAAACATAGGTTCCAGCATCTAATTCTGCTGCGTAAACACTCATTGAACGGTCAGTGGTGTCATTCTCGTGGACATACATATCTATGCCTGTGTCGGCAAACGTACCGGGCGCCGCGAAGGCCGCGGTTACATAGTCTACTGCATCCTGCGGCGATGCGATGGCGCCGCCGGCATCCCATTCAGCGGGGATGCGGTCGTCGACGGTGATCCACACAATCGCAGGCCGAGAAATCGTAACCTCATACGTAACATCAATCGTTCCGCCGTTCTTGTCACTATTGTACGTGCGGATGTACTCGGAACCGACATACTCGGCGGGCACACCGGCCCACGGATAGGTACGATCGGAATAGACGAGATTGCCGTCCATCAGACCACCAGGCTCAGTGGCCAGTGGTGCCGAACCGCCGTCATAAGCGCCGACGGGGTCTCTATCGCCCGATACACCGTTCGATCGAACAACAGAAAGAAGGTTTACGACTTCATCTGGTGCGGGTGGATTTAACAACCTATCGACTGTGTCCAGGTAAATCGCCTGGCCGTCAGGCGTGAGGTTCCACTCACCCCAATTGGAAACATCCACAAGCTCTTGCGTGCCAGCGATGAAGAATACACGCGGACCGCCAGCCGTCTGGCCTGCGCCATCGTAGTATTCTACTCCGGCTTCCCATTCGATGATCCAGGGCAAGCCGTCACCTGTCGCGAGTACTGTACCGTTACCCGGAGCAGCATCAATGAATGAGGATAGACCAACAGCTTCATCCATCGCATCTATCTGGCTGCCATCGGCAAGTTCCATCACCGCAGGAGCAAGATCCAGGAGGCTCTCGGAATCCACCCATTTCCAGCGGGTGTTCCTGACGAGATGGGTGGAACTTGATAGCATCGGCGTCGTGATTGAGTTCCACAGTGTCGCCTCATCGTCGTTGTTATAGTCGCCACTGCTGGTGGTGCGGCTTATGATCACCAGGTCGGCAGCATTCAGCGCAGCGATCTTGTCATCATCCAGCTCTGTCCAGTTACCCGGCTGATAATCGACGTTGTAACCTTCAGCCTCGAGTATATCCCTCAACATGAAATCGTCCACGACACCATCTAGGTCGTAATCGTGGTTTCCGGATACCAATATGATCTTGGCACTGGGAGCGGGGGTACTTAACAGTTCCACTTCTGCAATCTGCATGCTATTGGCGCTTGCAGCGTCTCTGACCGCCGGGAACATAACCTGATAGTACTTGTATGCCACATCATTATCAAATGAAATCGCTGTAGCGTTCATGGTGAAGCGCGGCCACTCAACTTCCATGGCGAAATCAACGATATCACCACTGGCAATCAACTCATACGGCCCATCTATGCTGTCATTTGAACCCGAAAGTTCATATGAAATGGGGTCACGCTCTGGAGCATCATTGGCTGTCGTGAAAGTCAGTCCCGTAACAACACTCGCACCGGAAGCAGGCTCAACCTGGATTCCGGAAGGTTCCGTTTCGCCTTTGAAATGCAGGAACTTCGTTTCGATGTTATCATCAATCGCCAAGTCAGGTGTTTCTGCACCAGGCCAGTCTCCATCGTTCGGAACACCCTGGACGACATCGCCGGGCGCTGTTACGTCAGAGACAGATCCCATAAGTTTAAGAATTTCTACATCCGTTAGAGTCTTGTTGTAGAGTCTGACTTCGTCAATCAGGCCTGACATGATTCTATCGGCCCCGAAACCAATGTCCCTACCCACACTAATCAGGCCGTCAAGGTTGGTGGGTACATGCTCAGCAACATTGGTCGCTGTTTGCTCAATACCATTGAGATAAAGCTTGCCCTGATCCGGCGAGATTGCCAGAGCGGCAAAGTACCATTCGCCGTTGGGAATCTCTAATCCTGAGGCAAACGACCAGTATTGATCGGCACCCCACATATAAGTCAGCACATTACCATCGTGCTGTAAACCTAAGCAACCAGGGCTGGTGCCTCTGTGAGTCAAAATACCTGACCACGCCACTTGTGATTCATCGTGCTTTACCCAGCCTGCAACAGTAACCGTGTTTGTGACAATATTCAGAGGGGCTGAAGTCTCAACGTAGTCAGCGTCAGCACTTAGAATTTCCAGGGCACCTCCGAAAATACCGGTTACCCATTCCGGAGTTCCCATAAGTAGACCATGGTTACCGTGACCTGAACGGTCAATCGCTGTGAGACCTTCACCGGATTCGAAATCGTAGTGTATCAGAAGATCCGGATCTGTTATTGCTATAGGCGTGAAATAACTATCGCTGTGCTTGGCGATCACGTCATCGGAAAGGGCTGAGTCGTAAATCGCAACGCCAAAGATAGTACCATCGAAGTTATCGAAGGAGCCGCTCATGTCTTCACCCTGGGCGCCGTAGCCGATACCGACCAGGCCCGACAAGGTAATAGCTCTATCGACACTGCCTTCCTGGACGCCATTGACATACAGTGTAGTTGTACTCGCATCTTCGCTGGAAACAAAGGTCAGAACTGTATATTCACCGGGTGCGGTGGGAACGCCGAAATCAAGGTCCACTACGCCGAAGAGGGTCGCGCCGTAGGTTCCGGTGTTGTTCCACTGCTCATACTTTAGCCCTGCCTGGGTGTCGCCAAACTGTCTCCTGCCAATCAGGCACATGCTGGCCTCTGTTTCATCAGGATTACTCTTAACGACGAACTCGTAGGTGATATCACCACTTAATGCGCCGATATCATAGAGGCCGTCTTCAACAAAGGTGTCGAGATAAGCAGGTGAATCTCCAGGCACTGTAGCTGCCCAGTTGTTAGTGTTCCTATCGATGACTCTTAAGCTCCATACCTTACCGGGATGGAACACACTCTCTCTCACTGACCCTGTTGATATATCGACTTTCCAGTAGTATGTGATTCCCCGCTCAAGGGCATCGGCCGGAGCAAAGCTGGCTTCGGTCAGCGAACCCTGGAGGACGCTTGCATCACCGGCCTCTACCAGAGCCGCATCAGTGCCAAAATAGACATCGTGCTTAAATGCGGTTTCGCCGGCC
>Ga0307378_10004390_pt1 | contig 20142 bp, 16 predicted proteins | sample UN1MG_FD_202238 | JGI IMG/M metagenome (GOLD analysis project Ga0307378, IMG submission 202238) | Soil microbial communities from Risofladan, Vaasa, Finland - UN-1 | ecosystem: Environmental > Terrestrial > Soil > Coastal area > Acid sulfate soil | place: Finland: Risofladan, Vaasa | collected... | reverse complement strand
CGGCGACGCCGCCGGTCTCGACCCCGGCCTCCAGCCCGGACCGCACTCTCGGTGCCAGCGCCAGCGTCGCGGAGCCGACCGCGCCGACCACGACCGCGCCGGCCACGACGTCACCGGTCATCGATCCACGGGCTGACGGGCTGGACGTGGTCTGCACCGATCAGGCAGCGAGCGTCGAGGTGGGCGTCATTCGGCCCGGGCGGGTGACGATCGTGATCCGCAACGCCGGCCGACACGCCCAGACGTTCGAAGCAAGGCTCGATCACTCCGGTTCCGGCTCCGGCTCCGATGGCGACAGCGGGACCGGTCGCGACCGGACGAAGATCGAGACTCGGCCGATCCATCCGGGCGAGATCGTTCGCGTCGAGGCTGATCTCGCACCCGGGAGATACGAGATCGAGTGCGACCACGACGGTGGCGCCGGGGAGCGGACGCGAGCGTCGCTCGTGGTGCGGGCCGGTGCTCCACTGGTCGCCCGGGCCACGGGGAGCGAACAAGCGGCCGAGGTCCGGATCGTCCAATTCGCCATGGTCCCGTCGATCCTCGAGGTTCCGGTCGGCGCCAGGGTGACCTGGGTGGACGATGATCCGGCGCCGCACACCATCACCGCGGACGGTGGTGGATTCGACTCGAGACAGCTGGATCCGGGTGCCACATTCTCGCTCGCCTTCGATTCGCCCGGGAACTTTACCTACCACTGCGAGATCCACCCGACGATGGTCGGCACGGTCGTCGTCCATTGAAGCCAGGCGCGCACTGCGGATCACATGGCGGCGATGCCCGCGCCACCGCAGGGGGATGCCGCACTATGGGGCGATCACCCACATCCTGACCTGGAGGCAATCATCGCGTCTGTGATCGACCGTTCGCCCCGCGATGTGCGACCGCCGTCGACCCACCGTGCCGTCGCGCAATTCGTGCTGACCGGGGTCGCCGCGCTAGCGCTGGTCGCAGGGGCGGGTGCCCTCGCCGTCGACCGTCTTGGCACAGCTGCTTCCCTCCGCGACGGAGGACGGGTGGCCGAGTTGGTCGCCCAAGGCGTCATCGAGCCGGCCATGAGCGGGAGCCTCGTGCGCGGAGATGCTGGCGCCATCGCCGCCCTGGACCGGGTCGTTCGAGACAAGGTCCTCCTCGGCTCGCTTGCCCGGATCAAGATCTGGACCGCCGACGGGAGGATCATCTACTCGGATGAGCCTCTTCTGATCGGGACCGTCTTCCCGCTCTCCGACGAGCAAGTCCTGGCCTTCGAGACCGGCCTGCCCAGCGAGCCGGAGATCAGCGACCTGGCCGCTGCGGAGAACCGACTCGAAACTACCGACGAGCGCCTCATCGAGGTATACGTCCCCATTCGCGCGCTCGACGGTTCCCCGCTCCTCGTCGAATCGTACCTGCGACTCGATTCGATCCTGACGTCCGGCCGGCTCATCGCCGAACAGATCCTGCCCCTCGTGCTGGTTGGTCTGGCGCTCCTGGCGATCGTCCAGTGGCCGCTTGCCTGGCGACTGACGCGTGATCTTCGCGCCGGACACGAGGCCCGGGAGCGCCTCCTCCTGCGAGCCGCGGACAGCTCACAGGAAGAACGACGAAGGATCGCGGGTGAACTGCACGACGGCCTCGTGCAATCTCTGGCCGGGGTCGCCCTGGATCTGGCCGGGTCTGCCGACCGGACGAAGGATCCGAAGGCGGCGGCCGCGATCGAACGGGGGGCGGAAGGCGTCCGAGGGGCGATGCGAGAGGCGCGCTCCCTCCTCGTCGAGTTGTATCCACCCAATCTGCGTTCGGCCGGGCTGGCTAACGCCGTGACCGACCTCGGGGCGAAGGTGTCGGCACGGGGCATCGAGGTAGCCACCGAGATCGAGGATGACGGTAGCCTGTCCGATGCACGACAGGCGGTCGTCTACCGCGTCGCGCAGGAGGCACTGCGAAATGTGGTCAAGCACAGCAGGGCGGAGCATGTCGTGATCCGGATCCACGTGGCCGATGGCGGCTGCCGCATGGCCATCGAGGATGACGGCGTCGGCTTCGACCCGTCGACGTTGCCCGACGGGCCAGCGGATGGCCACCTGGGTCTCACCGTCCTGCAAGACCTCGCGCGGGAGGCCGTCGCCACCCTCGAGATCAGGCGCGCTGATCCGCACGGGACCGTTCTGGTCCTGCAACTTGACAGAACGACCTGATGGGGCCCGTTGGATCGCCCGGGATCATCCGGGTCGTGGTCGCGGACGATCACCAAGTCGTCCGGGCGGGCCTCGAGCGCCTTCTCGATGGGTGGCCGAACGTATCAGTGGTCGGGACGGCCGCGGATGGCGCCGAAGCGGTTCGTTTGACGTCGCTCCACCACCCGGATGTCGTGCTCATGGACGTCTCGATGCCGGTGATGGGCGGCCTCGAGGCCACCCGACGGATCGTCGCCTCATGGCCGGACGTCCAGGTCGTCGTCCTGACGTCATTCGACGACCGACCAACCGTCGTGGAGGCACTGGACGCGGGTGCGGTCGGATACCTGCTCAAGGACTCGGATCCGGCAACGCTGCGAGCGGGCATCGAGTCGGCCGCGGCCGGTGGATCACCGCTCAATCCACGGGTCGCCCGAAGCATCCTGTCCGCGCGCCGTGAGCAACGTTCCGAACCGTCGCTGACCGATCGCGAGCGGGAGATCCTGGAGCTCCTCCGTCTCGGGCTGGCCAACAAGGAGATCGCGGTTCGCCTGGGCATCACGGTCAAGACGGTCAAGACCCACCTCACAAGCCTCTTCCAGAAGATCGGGGTCCTGGATCGGACACAGGCTGCCCTTTGGGCCGAACGGAACGCCCCAGAGCGTCCAATCATCGACGAACGCTGAACCTCGCCCGGTCGGCACCGGTTGACCGCGGCGCGCGGCCCACGCCGCTACCATTGACCTCCCGATGACGATCGCCCCGAACGACTTCACCCATCTTCACGTCCACTCCGAATTCAGCCTCCTGGACGGCCTCGGCCGGATCACGGAACTGGTGGATGCGGCGGCCCACCAGGGTATGGATTCGATGGCCATCACGGACCACGGCGCCTTGTACGGGGCAGTCGCCTTCTATCAGGCCGCCAGGACCAAGGGCATCAAGCCGATCATCGGGGTCGAGACGTATGTCGCTCGCCGGTCGATGGCCGACAAGGAGGGCAAGGCCGACGCCCAGCCCTTCCATCTCATCCTCCTGGCCCAGGACCTCGTCGGCTACCAGAACCTGTGCCGCCTCGTCACCGATGCCCACATCGACGGCTACTACTACAAGCCGCGGATCGATCGGGAGCATCTCGCCCGGCACAGTGAGGGACTGATCGGGCTGTCCTCATGCCTCTCCGGCGAGATCCCGAGGGCCCTGGAGGTCGAGGACTGGGAGCTGGCCCGCAACCTGGCAGGGGAGTACGGCGACATCTTCGGCAAGGACCGGTTCTACCTGGAACTCCAGGACCACGGGCTGCCCGACCAGCGGCGGCTCAACGAGCAGTTGCTGCGACTCGCACCCGAAGCCGGTCTGCCCCTGATCGTGACCAACGACCTGCACTACGTCCGTGAGGACCAGTCCGAGGCCCACGACGTGCTCCTCTGCGTTGGGACTGGCAACAACCTCGACACCCCGAACCGGATGCGCTTCGATACCCACGAGTTCTACGTGAAGTCCGCTGCCCAGATGGCGGCGCTTTTCCCGGATCATCCGGAGGCGATCGCGAACACTCGGCGAATAGCCGAGATGACGGATCTGACCCTCCCGCTCGGACAGCTTCGTATCCCGCATTTCCCGGTCCCGGACGGGTTCACGACGGAGACCTGGCTCCGAGCCGAGTGTCAGCGTGGCCTGGAGCGTCGCTACGGGACCGTCACCCCGGAGCTCCAGACTCGGCTCGACTATGAGCTCGGGGTCATCCTTTCGATGGGCTACGCCGGCTACTTCCTCATCGTTGCCGACTTCATCGCGTTCGCCCGTGAGCAAGGGATCCAGACGACGTGCCGCGGCTCGGCGCCGGGTTCGATCGTGACCTACACCCTCGGCATCACCCCCGTCGATCCGATCCTCTATCAGCTCCCGTTCGAGCGCTTCCTCAACCCGGACCGGGTGACGATGCCCGACATCGACGTCGATTTCGAAGACGGTCGACGTGAGGAGGTCATCGCCTACGTCGGGCGCAAATACGGCCAGGATCACGTCGCCCAGATCATCACCTTTGGCACGATGCTCGCGCGGGCCGCGATCCGCGACGTCGGTCGCGTCCTGGGTCACTCCTACGGCGAGGTCGACCGGATCGCCAAGGCGGTCCCGAATCAGCTCGGGATCAGGCTCGACGAGGCGATCGAGACGTCAACGGAGCTGCGTGGGTTGGTCGAGGGCGACCCCGCCGTCAAACGAATCACCGACTTCGCACGGCACCTCGAGGGGGTCGCCCGCAACGCATCCACGCATGCGGCGGGTGTGGTCATCAGCCGCGAACCGTTGACCGAATTGATGCCGCTCCAGAAGGCGACCAACTCGGATGGGTTGATGAGCCAGTACGAAATGCACGCCATCGAGGCGCTCGGGTTGCTCAAGTTCGACTTCCTCGGGCTCTCGAACCTCACGATCCTGCGTCAGGCCGTCGATCTTGTCCGGGCCGACCGCGGCGTCGAGATCGACCTCGACGACATCCCGCTCGACGACGCGAAGACCTTCGAGCTTCTCGCGTCGGGTGAGACGACCGGCGTCTTCCAGCTCGAGTCGGCGGGGATGCGCCGGTATGTTCGGGATCTGCGCCCGACCTCGGTCTACGACCTGGCGGCGATGGTCGCCCTCTATCGACCCGGCCCGATGGACAACATCCCCGCGTACATCCGGCGCAAGCACGGCACCGAGCCGGTGACCTACCTGCACCCGCTCCTCGAGCCGTACCTGGAGAAGACCTACGGGATCTTCGTCTACCAGGAGGACATCATGTCTGCCGCGATCGCACTCGGCGGGTTCACCGGCCCCGAGGCGGACACGCTCGGGTACGCCATCCGCAAGAAGAAGTCGGCGGTGCTGCGGGCTCAAAAGGAGAAGTTCGTCACTCAGGCGGCCGAACGAGGGGTCGAGCCCCAGGTCATCGATGCCGTCTTCAAGGCTTTCGAGCCGTTCGAGCGCTATGGCTTCAACAAGGCTCATGCCACCTGCTACGGGCTGATCGCCTATCAGACGGCCTACATGAAAGCCAACCACACGGTCGAGTACATGACCGCGGTGCTCACCGCGTTTCGCTCGAATGAGGAGAAGGTCGCCGCCGCGGTGGCCGAGTGTCGCCGGATGGCGATCGAGGTCCTGCCGCCCGACGTGCATCAGAGCCATCTCGAATTCACGGTCGAGGGCGACGCGATCCGGTTCGGACTCCTCGCCGTCAAGAATGTCGGGCAGGGCGCCATCGAATCGATCATCGCGGCCCGCGATGAGGGCGGCCCGTTCCGCTCTCTCACCGATTTCTGCACGCGGATCGATCTTCGGCTGGCGAATCGCAAGGTTCTGGAGGCGCTGGCCAAGGTCGGGGCACTCAGCGCCTTCGGGCATCCGTCGCAGATCCTGCTCGGTCTCGACGATGCGATCGCCGCGGCCCAGGCCACCCAACGCGACCGGATCACGGGGCAGACCTCGTTGTTCGACCTGGGGGCGGCAGACGCGGCCGCCTTCGAGCGTCCACTTCCGCAGGCGACTGAGGTTCCCGTCCGCGAGCGCCTTCGCTGGGAGAAAGAACTGCTCGGGTTGTACCTCTCAGAGCACCCGATGGGCGAAGTCGCCGAGCGCGTCGGCCGCTTTGTCACCGCCTATTCCGGAGACCTGCGCGACGAGTCGCTCGATGGTCAGCGGGTCGTCGTCGGCGGCATCGTCACCGGTGTCCGGAACGTCATCACCAAGGCCAAGGCCTCGATGGCGATCGTCACGATGGAGGACCTCCAGGGGTCGATCGAAGTCGTTGTCTTCCCACGCATGTACGAACAGACGGCGGGCACGTGGCGGGACGGCGAGATCCTGCTCGTGGCCGGGCGCGTCGATCACAAGAGTGAGGAGGTCTCGCTGCTCGCCGATCTGGCAGTCGAGTGGGATGACGCGTCCGCGGCGGGTGAAGAGGCGTTCGCCCGTCAGGTTGCCGCCACCGATCGCGGAGCCGGGCGGCGAGGGCCTGGCAACGGGGCCCGACCCGGGGCCGACGGCCGGCCTTTGGTGGCCGTTGGTCCGGGTCCGACAGCCGGTGGGCCCGGTGAGGCGCCGATCATGTTCGTGTCCCCGAAGCGAGGCGGCACCGTCACCACCGCCCTGCCGATGATCGCTCCGGCCGAACCCGTTTCGACATACCCAGCGTCAGCCGCAGTGATGGCCAGTGGTGAAGCCGATGACGAACCGTCAGTCCCCGACGAGGCCAGAGCTGCGATCCTCGCCGGCACGACTTCGGATGTGCCCGTGGACGCCGGGCCTGGCACCGTCCTCCACGTACGATTCACCGGGAGCGTGGGGCCGGACCGGGTCGTCGGGGCGATGGAGACGTTCCGATCGGTCCTTCGCGATCGCCCGGGGAGTACCCGGGTCGTCATCCATGTTCCGGGACCCGGCGGCGGCGAGATGGAACTCCGCCGCGGTGTCGCCTATGACGCCGAACTTCTGGTTGAGGTTCGCCGCCGTGTTGGTGACGGGCTGGTCGATCTGCGGCTCGCGAGCGCCTGACCCTGGCCGGTGTTCAAGCGGGCCCGGTCACCCGGCGGATCTCCTGGACGGCCGAGAACCTCTCGTGGAAGTCAGCCCTGATCACGTTGAGTTCTGGATCCTCGATGTCGAGTTCGCCGGCGATCTGGTTCAGTACGGCCGTCTCTTCCGCTGAGATCGTCCCGTTGGCGGCCGTCACGGCGAAACAGGCACGCATGACGACGAGCCGCTGGGCCTTGTCGGCGAGCGCCTTGAACTCGCGGGTCACCACGTAGTCCTCGGTCCCACCGACGGTCTTCGCCTGGAGCTTGGCCATCTCGGTGACGAGCACAGCGGTCGGCTCGTCGAGCGCTTTGTGATCCTGCAATTCGGCCTCGATGGCCGCCGTTTCCTCGTCGCTGATGTCGAGATCGGCGTTGGCTGCCCGAGCGAGCGTGTACGCGGCCGATGCGATGAGTCGAGCCCGTTCGGGCGGCATCGCTTCGAGTGTGGCGACGATGCGGCGGACGGTGGCGGTGTCGCCGGCCTGCGTCTGGGCTGCGGTCGGCGGCGGCGTGGCCGGAGCGGCAGATCCCGACTTCGATCCAAAGAAACGGTTGAACATGAGGCTCCTCTGTCGGTCGTGCTGGCGGCGCAGCGCAGGCCGGAGTCTACCGTGGGTTGCCGTCCGTGGTCGTCCGCTGCTTCTTGCCCGATCGCGTTCTGCGGGTCGGCAATCGCTGGAGCATCGCGGTGCCAGATGAGAGATACGGAGCGGCGATGGGGAGGAAATGTGGTGCACCCCGTGCACCGATGGGTGGCTCCGGGCACCCCGTGCGGCTAGTTCTGGTTTTGTGTCCAGTGGTACGGTTCCGATCTCGACGGGTCGAGTCGCGCCAATGCTTCCAGGGGCCAGCCAGTTGATGTCGACCTCTGCGACGCCAGGCCCTTCTTCTCGTTGCGATATCCAGGGCGTGGACGAGGCAGGACCTCTGCCCTCCAGCCCGAAGTGTGGGCCGGTGTCGTTCGACCCGCAACAGGAGGTGGTTTGATGCGTAGGCTGACCTTTCTACTCGCCACGTTCGCTCTGCTAGCGATGGCGTTGCCTGGCTCGGCGCTCGCAGGCAATCCGCGTGCAGGAACCTGCTCGGGCGGAGACATCCCAGGGGGCACTTATGGCAACTTCACCGTCAACGGCAACTGCACCGTTGCCGCCGGTGCCAACGTGTGGATCAAGGGCAACCTGATCGTCGCCAGGGGGGCCGTCCTGAACGACCACGCTGCCGAAGGGTTCCGAGGGGCCCAGATGCATGTCACCGGCAACGTCAAGGTCCGCAGGGGTGCGGTCCTGGGCCTGGGCTACAACGCGGCCGAGGGCACGGTGGGACCCGATACGGTGGGCGGGAACATCGTAGCCAACCATCCACTGACCGTCTATCTGGGCAATGTCACGGTTCATGGCAACTTCATCTCGAATGGCGGCGGTGACTCCGGACGTAACTTCCCGATCAAAGACAACGTCATCGGTGGGAACCTGGTCATCAAGGGCTGGTCCGGCTGGTGGTTCGGCGTCATCCGCAACACGGTCGGCGGAAACGTGATCGTCTCCCACAACACGGCAACGGACACCTCGGTACTGCCCGGGTCCGACTCATCAGAGATCATGGGCAGCGTGTTCGGGCCGCAGACGATCGGCGGCAACCTGATCTGTCACCACAATGTCCCTGCCGCGCAGATCAACGCGCTCGACGGTGGGCTCGCGAACGTCGTCGGAGGTAACGCCATCGGTGAGTGCGCCGGACTCTAGGCAGAGGTGCGGCGACAAACCGCATGTAAGCGCCGGCACCAACGACGCTAGCGCCCATGCAGAAAGGCCCGCCTCGGCGGGCCTTTCTGATTGTTCAGGGTGCGGGCAAATATGGTGCCGGAGACGAGACTTGAACTCGTACGAGGTTGCCCTCAACGGTGTTTGAGAGTGTCAATGTGGGTCCGTTGACGGTTGCCGGTGTACGGTTTGAGCACGACCGGCGTTCTGTTTCAGGTCCGATGTCCGACTCCGTACGGACGTGAAGATGCCAGTGAAGATGCCAGACGAGCGCCCCGGGCAGACCATCTAGGCAGGCCGCTTGGCTCCGCAGTCGCCCGCTGGCCCTACAGGTCGGTCAGGCGCGGACCGGCAGGACGGACTCGATGCCGCCCCGCCATGTTGAGCGACGGCGTGCCTTCCGGGAGTCGACCAATGGCACTCGGCAACGGGCCACTTGGCCCTTGGCAGCCCACGCGTCGACGAACGGACCATGTGTACGTCCAAGTAGCGGCAAGAGCATCGCCGCACAGACGAAAGGACTGGATGGATGGAACTGACCGAACGCGAGTTGTACACCGTGATCCACGGACTCGGCCTCGGGACCCTGTTTCTGCTTGCCTTCGGTGGCGGTCTTGCTGGGCTGTGGAGCCTCAAGACACGACTGGTCACCCAGGAAGGGGTGGAGGAACGCACACCACGCCTGCTGGTTGGAACCATCGTCATGGCGATCGTCGCCTGGCTGACCGTGCTCACCGGCACGTTTATCGCCTACCCGTGGTACCGCGCCACGCCACCCGAAGGCGTCGATCGCACCGACCCGGCCCAATTGGTCGACTTCCCGCGCCTCCTGCTCCTGGCCCAGGAGAAGACGGCTGGGTGGCATTCGCTCGGCATGGAGTGGAAGGAGCACGTCGCCTGGATCGCGCCGTTCCTGGCAACCGCGGTCGCCTTCGCCGTCATGTACTACGGGGTCCAGCTGGTCCGTCGGCAGGAGATCCGCAAGGCGGTGATCGTGTTCTTCGTCCTGGCCTTCGCCGCCGCTGGCATCGCTGGGCTGTTCGGAGCGTTCATCACCAAGGCCGCACCGGTCGCATAGAAGGAGCCAGATAGATGACAACCCCGACTCCCCAGACAGACACCAAGCCCAATGGACCGGTTGCCGCGGCCTTCGTAGCAGCCGGGTTCGCCTCGTTCGTCCTGGGTCTGTTCGTGACCCTCAACGAGATGAGCTCGGACATCCACAGCTTCCTCGAGTTCGACAAGAGCTTTGGGATCGGCAGTGGCGTCGGCCAGCTGTCCGGCAAGGTCTCCCTGGCGATCATCGCCTTCGTCGTTTCCTGGGTCGTGCTCCACATCCTGTGGCGCAACAAGGACCTCAGGTGGCGAAACGTCATGATCGCGAGCCTTGTGCTTGTGGGCCTCGGGTTCGCGCTGACCTTCCCGCCGATCTTCTTGGCATTTGCTCCCGCCGAGCACTGAGGCTCCCTTTCCCTCTCTGCTCGAGAAGGGCCCCCCGGAGGAGTGACCAGGGGGCCCTTCGTTGCCCCTGTCTCGGCCGCCTTCAGGGCTGGCCGCTTGTGGCGGGATCGCGGGTCCGGGACCGGAGCCGGGGCGAGGTCAGGCTAGCGAGGCGGGTGGCTTTTCGCCCATTCATCGCGACGTTGACGGGCTGCTTCGACTCCCGCTATCGCGATCACGTACCCGACGTGGTCGCCGTGAGCGGTGGCGCGGGCGGCTCGTTCCTCCGCGCGGTCTGTGTCGCGACGCCGGCGATGGACCGCGTCCGTCATGGCAGCCCCTGGGAGCCTGCGTGACCGGCCCTGTGAACCGGCCGTGGGCTATGAGAGTGAGGATAGGGACGGTGCGGTGCCGTTACAAGACGCCATCAGACGCCCGGTCCGCCCGGACGAGCTGGCCGCCTGAGCGGGATCGTCGTCCGGACGCGGAGCCGAGGCCATTGCGCAGCCTACTGCGCGTCCCTTACCTCACACTCATCGCGACGATGATCCGGAGCCGGGGCGAGGGTCAGGTTAGCGAGGGCCGCTTAAGCAGCTGGCCTCGCGCAACCATCCAGGAGCTGGGCGTAGACCGGCGAGCACTGCTCGCTGGTATCGGAGCTAACTCGCCCTACCTAAGGACCACACAGTTGGTAAAGCCGTGGCTGGAGTCCAACTCGAAGGCGGTCACGTAAGTCCCGTCACCGAAGAAGAAGGTGCCAGGGAGCGGAGCCAGTTTCGATGCTGGGTGATCAAAGTCGAAGCTGATAAGCACGCCGGGGCCGTTCACGCCGTCTCCCGCGTACGGCTCCACGGACTCGATGAACCCGTTGGCGAACAGGGGCTTGGCGAGCAACGTACAGCTGGATGGCACCCGGGTCAACGGGGCGACGGTCATCGACGGGCAGGGATCGCGGCATTCTGCGTAAGCCTTGGGCGCGGCCGACGAGCGCATGGGCCAGCTCGTGGGCCGCTGTCGGGGCGAGATTGCTCGTGGTGGTGCCCGCATGGGCCGTGGATTCGCGCGGTGGCTCGGGTGCGGTCATCTCGGGTCCTCCTGTGGGTCAGCGGGGTAGCAGCGCACCCGGCAGACGGCTCTGGGCCAGGCCTTGGTGGTGCCTGCATTGGCTGATGACGTTGGCCGGATCCAATCCGAGGTCCGGGCGTTGGCGGAAGGCGACGATGTGCCCGCCCGTGCTCGCCGGGTCGCCACAGAAACGACCGTCAGGGAGCAGACGCGACTGACAGCGGTATCCGGCCGCCTCGAGCGTTGCGAGGCGCAGGGCGCGCCAAGAACGACTCCAATAGAAGACCCGCTCGGCGGCTGGCCGGGTGTATCGGCGGTCGCGCTGTTTGGCCAGGCGGTGCGGCTCGCACCGAGTCCCGGGCGTGGCCGCCATGCAGCCGGGCTCGTGGCATCGGCGGTTCACTCGGTGCTCTCGAGGTACTTGTGCAGATCCTCCATCGCGCACCGGAACGCATCGAGGAATGCCCGACGCGGCAATGCGAGGAACGGGCGGCCGTCGATGTTCAGCCTTGTGAACGGTTCCGAGTCGCCGGCGATGTCACCCAGGACCGACTGGCGACCCAGCGACGATGCTGTTGGCGATCGGCCTCCGAGTCCGGCCGGCCACGCTCAGACAGGCTTGCCCACCCGTGCATACTCGGCGTCCCCCCACTTGGGTCGGCGTCTCGGTCACGAGCCCGGAGGCGCAGCCCGCGAAAGGAGCCCCATGCCGAAGTTGGTCGTAACTCACGAGGTCATCGATGTCGAGCGCTGGCTGGAGGGCAAGGAAACCATCGCCTCCGTGTCCGCCGCGTTCGCCGATGACATCACGACGTACGTCGCCGCGGATGGGAGCAACAACGTCGCCTTCACCGCGAACGTGCACGACATGGAGGGTCTCCAGGCCTTCTTGGCCTCGCGGCCACCCGAGGCCGTAGCCAACGAGGAGAAGTACGGGGTCATCCTTCCACAGGTCATATATGTCGAGAAGTAGCCGAGGCCCGACGAAGGGGGCGCGGCTGGTGCCCGTGCTCCAGCGAGCACGCCCAACGGAGTAGTACGACCAAGTGGACGTCAAACCCACGAGCTCGTCGATCGTCAATTGAACGAGATGGGCCAATGTTCGCCGGCTGTCGCAGCGGATTGGGCGCGGCTCGCCGGGATGTGGCACGACCTGGGCAAATACCGCCCGGCCTTCCAGGCGTATCTCCGGGCCGTGACTGCTTACGACGACGCGGCGGCCGCCCCGCAGCGCGTTGATCACTCGACCGCCGGGGCGATCCACGCGATGGAGCAGCTGGGTCCGATAGGACGGGTGGTCGCTTATGCGATCGCGGGCCACCACGCGGGCCTGGCCAACTGGCAGTCGCTTGAGGACGGTGGTCGGGGCCTATCGCAGCGCCTCGACCAGCAGGAGCTACTCCAGGATGCGCTCGCCGCTGACTCAATCCGATCTGCACTCTACGCCCCTCGCTCGACCAATGGGGTTCCGGGCGATTCGCACGACTATCATCGCGACACGATGAGTTCGCTGGCGGACCTCGAAATCAGGATCCGCGCTCTTGCGGAGGAGCGCAGTCGAGGTGACGCCTTCGAGGCTGCGGTCCTCGCCTGGCTGACGAGCGAGCCCGACCTCGACTTGCGTCGCGCGTGGCCCTGGCCCACGTGGCCGGAACGGGTCCGTAGTGGCCTACCCGGGTCCGACGACGGGATCGACCTTGTGGCCGAGGATGCTGATGGGGCGCTCGTCGGCGTTCAGGTCAAGTTCCGCTCCGATGCTGCGCGCCCGATCACGCGCGAGGAGGCGCAGAAGTCACTCTCGTTCCCCGACGACTTCGGCCGGTACCTGCTCGTCTCGAACGCCTGGGACCGGACCCACTCGGCGATGCGGGGGCTTGCCGGCGAGGGTCGCCTGACGTGGGCACTCCGCAACGAACTCGCGAGCTCAGCATTCGACTGGGCGGCGGCGCTCGCCGGCCCGGTCGTGGCCCCGGAGCGGTACGACCCCAGGCCCCATCAGGCAATCGCCATCGAGGATGCAGTCGCGGCCCTGGCGGAGCCGGGCCGTGCCCAGCTCCATATGGCCTGCGGCACGGGCAAGACCCTGACGGCGCTGTGGATCGCCGAACGGCTCGGCATTGAGCGCGGGCTCGTCCTCGCCCCGACGCTGCTCCTGCTCAAGCAGCTCCGGGCGGAGTGGCTCCGCGAGGCGTCGGTCCCGTTCTCCGCCCTGGCCGTCTGCTCCTCGGCCGATGTCGGCGATGGGCCGGACAGCTGGGAGCTTGACCCGTCCGACATCCCGGGAGAGGTGACCACCGACCCAGTCCGCATCGCCGAGTTCCTGGCCCGACCCGGGCGGCGGATCATCTTCTCGACCTACCAGTCGAGTCCGCGGGTCGCTGAAGCCCAGGCCGACTCGGCTGTCCCGGCCTTCGACCTCGCCGTCGCCGACGAGGCCCACAAGGTGGCGGGCGTAGGGCAGCTACGCGGCCGCCGGACGAGTACCCAGCGCACGATCCTCGACTCGAACGCCATCCGCACCGACCGCCGGCTGTTCCTGACCGCCACGCCGCGGGTCTACGGCCAGGCTCGCCGCCGTCAGCTCGAGGAGGACTTCGACGCCGAGGTCGCATCGATGGATGACGAGGTGGTGTCCGGCCCGGTCGCGCACGCCTTCGGCTTCCGAGAAGCAGTCGATGCCGGCATCCTCGCCGACTACCGGCTCGTGGTCACGATCGCCGACGACGAGGCGGCCGCCGAGGCCATCCGTGAGCGACAGTTCGTGGACGTCAACGGTCGGCCGATCGACGCTGAGCAGGTGGCCACGGCGATCGCCGTCCGGCGAGCCGTCGATGAGTTGGGCCTGCGCCGGGTGATCTCCTTTCATTCGACCGTGGCCCGAGCCAAGGCGTTCTCCGGATTGCTGGGCGAGGTGCCGCTCCCCGGAGTCATCTCGGAAGCTCGCTGGGTCTCGGGGGCCCAGCCGGTCCGCGATCGTGAACTGGTTTTGTCCGAGCTGCGCGAGCCCGCGGGACCGGTCGTTGTGTCCAACGCCCGCTGCCTGACCGAGGGCATCGACGTCTCGGCGCTCGACGCCGTCGCCTTCGCCTTCGCCTTCGCGGACCCTCGTCGCTCGGCGATCGACCTCGTCCAGGCCATCGGACGGGCGATGCGCTCATCACCCGGTAAGTCGATCGGCTGGGTCATCGTCCCGGTTCACTTCGGGCCAGAGGAACTAGCACATGGTGAAGATGCCATTTAGATGCCATTTGTGGTGCCGGAGACGAGACTTGAACTCGTACGAGGTTGCCCTCAACGGTGTTTGAGACCGTCGCGTCTGCCTGTTCCGCCACTCCGGCCGGGTGCGGCCGCCATCGTACCGTCCGTGCGCATCGGCCGCGCCGGATGAGCCTCCGCGACGTATGGTGCACGCCATGGCAGACCTGTTGCTGGCCGGTTTCATCGCCGGCTACGTGCGAGGCGGCTGGAGCAGCGGGTTCGTGCGCCGCGTGTTCGGGCTCGTGTTCCTCGCTGTGTCGTTCGTCGCTGGTGCGTATCTCCGCCAGCCGGTCGGCGCGCTCCTCGCCGGGATCTTTCCGGATTTGCCCCCGGCGTATGCAGACATGGTCGGCTACGCGGTCGCGTTCGGCGTGCTCGTTGTGGCACTCAACATCGTCAGCGGCCCGATCCTAGGCAAGATCGCGGTCGATGGCGTTTCGAGGTCGGTGAACAAGGGGCTCGGTGCCGCGTTCGGGGCGATCGAGGCGATCCTGATCATCTCGGTGGCGATCGTCATCCTGGATACGTATTTCGGGACCGCCGGATCACTCGGCAAGGATCCGGGTCTCGGGTTTCTCAAGACCCTGAGCCAGGCGCTGGACGAATCCACGATCGGACAGGTCCTGATCGACACGACGGTCCCGCTCGTTCTGACGGTCCTCGGACCCCTGTTGCCCAAGGACATCAGTTCCCTGATTCCTGGAGGGATCCCGACCCTTCCGTAGTCAGAGCCGGGAACCGCTCTCGACGGGTCGGCGTCTTGGCCGAGACCGATGTTAGACTCGCCCAGCCTCAGAATCGCTGTTCGGAGGGACCCCCCGATCGTGGAGGACCTTCGCTCGACCACGGTCTCCGAAGACCCCGTCCAGCGCCGCGACCTCATCCTGCTCGAGCGTGCCCGCGATGGCGACCTCGGCGCGTTCAACGACCTGGTCGTGCTCTATCAAGACCAGCTCTTTGCGCTCGTCGTGCGAATGGTCCCCGATCGCGACCAGGCGTCCGATTGTGTCCAGGAGGCCTTCTTCTCGGCGTTCCGCAACCTGGGCTCGTTCCGCGGCGGCAGCGTGAAGTCCTGGCTGAATCGCATCTGTGTCAACGCGGCGATGGACCTCCAACGAGCGCGCAAGCGGCGCCCTGTCCAGCCGTATCCGGAGTTCGAGGACGAGAGCTGGCAGCCGCCAGCTGGTATCGAAGCCGACCCGGAGCAGACCGCCCTGGATGCTGAGCGGACCCGGGTTCTTGCCAGCGCCCTCGCGGGCGTCACCGACGACCAGCGCTCCGCGATCGTGCTCTATGACGTCCAGGGGTACGACTACGCCGAGATCGCGGAAATGACCGGCGTTTCGCTCGGAACGGTCAAGTCCCGGATCCACCGCGGCCGTCTCGCGTTACGAGCGCTCCTGGACGATCGGATGGAGCTGTTCCGTGGCTGACGATCTCGATCGCCACAGCGAGCATGATCCGATGCTGGTCGCAGGCCTCGTTGGTGACCCAGACGGTGGGTCTGCGGATGACCCGGCCGGGACGTGGATCACGGACTGCGCCGACTGCTCGGCGCTGTATGCCGATCTCCTCGCCTTGTCGGTATCGACGCGCGCCTTGCCGACCCCCCCGCGAGTTCGCGACTACACGCTGACAGCCGCCGACGCCACGCGATTGACCAAGGCGGCGACGGTTCACACGGCCCATGACATGCAGTTGGTGGCTGCCCTCGTCGATCGGACGGTCGATCCTGCCGAGCGTCGATCCGCCGAAGCGCTGATCGAAGCGTGTGCCGACTGTGCCGCCCTCCACGCCGACCTGGTGTCGCTGGCGACGGCGACGAAGGACATGCAGGTCCCGAGCCGACCACGCGATTACAGCCTGACCCCGGCCGATGCTGAGCGACTGCGTCGGGGCGGGTGGCGGCGTCTTGTCGCCGCGTTCGGCACCTCGCGCGATTCGCTGAGTCGCCCGCTGGCCATCGGGTTCACGTCGCTCGGGCTGGTGGGTGTGCTCGTCGTCGGTGCGCCGTCGGTCCTCCAGGTGGGTTCGTCGACGGCTGGGTCTGCGGCCACTTCAGGCCAGACGATCGAGGCCGCCGAAGCAGCCGGGGTCGATGGATCGGCAGCCGCTGGCGGCGGCATCGAGCCAGGCGGCCCTGTCATTGCGCCCCCACCCGGCGCCGTGTCCGACCTGGCCGGAGAACTGACCGAGCTGCGCCCCGGAGCGGCCGCCGCGTCGCCGATCGTCGTGGCACCCATCCGAGCGAGCGATGCCGCCAACCAGCTCGACAGCATCCCGCCGCTCGATCCGGTGACTCGGACGGGCTCGTCCAAGGGCGCGACGCCGGATGTGGCCCGTGTAGGACCGGTGGCCGGGAGCACCCAGCAGGGGAGTGGCGATTCCAGTGTCTTCGTCCTGTCCGGCCTCTTCCTGCTGATCGGGCTGGGTCTGTTCGTGATCCGTTGGGAGGCACGCCGGCTCAGCGACCGCTGACCCGCCGCTACACTTGGTCCGTGCCTACGGATCGCCTGATGTTGCTCGACGGCAACGGGCTCATCTACCGCGGTTACTTCGCGCTCCCGCCCCTGACCACATCAAAGGGCGAGCTCGTCAACGCCGTCTTCGGCTTCTGTAGCATCGTGCTTCGCGGGATCCAGGATCTCCAGCCGGACTACGTTGCTGTCGCCTTCGATCTTCCGGGACCGACCTTCCGCCACGAGCAATACGCGGAGTACAAGGCCACCCGTCAGCGAATGCCGGACGATCTGCGCGACCAGTTCCCCAAGGTCCGCGAGGTGGTCAAGGCGCTGCGCATCCCCGTCTACGAACTCGCCGGATACGAGGCTGACGACGTCATCGGCACGATCACCGTGGACGCGGAGCGGCGTGGGCTGGACACGACCATCGTGACCGGCGATCTGGACATGCTCCAGCTGGTGACCGACCACACGCGGCTGATGACGACGAGGTCCGGAGTCGAGAACACGATCTTGTACGACCCGGCGAAGATCGCCGATCGGTTCGACCTGGTGCCCGGCCAGATGATCGACTACAAGGCGCTCAAGGGCGATCCCACTGACAACATCCCAGGCGTCCCTGGGGTGGGGGAGAAGACGGCCGCCAAGCTCATCCGCGAATTCGGGACCCTCGAAGCGATATACGAGCGGATCGCCGACGTCAAACCGGACAAACTTCGCGACAAGCTCGTCGAGCACCGCGAGCAGGTGTTCATGGGCAAGGATCTCTCGACGATCGTCCGTGACCTGCCCGTTGCATTCGACCTCGACGCTGCCCGTCTCGGCGACTATGACCGTGAGACGGTCATTCGCCTGTTCCGCGAATACGAGTTCCGTTCCCTGATCGAACGGCTGCCGGGCATGACCGGCGAGACCGCGGGAGAGACGGCCGACGCCCTGCGCGGTGTTGCCACTGATGGGTCGGTGCCGGCCGCCCGCGTCGCGGGATCCGGGCGACCATCGGGTTGGGGATCTGCGCGGGCGAACCGGGCACCGGGCGAGGGTGGTGGGCTTCAGCTGTCGCTTGACTTCGACGTCGTATCGCAGCAGGGCCGGACGCGTGAGGAACCATCGCCAAACACAAATGGCGATCCAACTCTTTCGGACGCCCAGCCGCTCGTATTCGACGACCTGCCTACGGCCCTGGCGGCGGCGATCGATGACCCGTCGCGGATCGGGGTCGTGGCCGGCGACCGGATCGCCGCCCTCGAACCCTGGTTGGCTGCCCAACCTGCGGTCGGCATCGGCCTCCTGCTTGACGACCCACGGCCGCGGCGCGGCACGCCGGTCGCGTTGGCCGTCGCCGGGATGGACGGCCGGACGGTGGCAGTCGAAGGGCCCACGGATGCCGGCATGCTTCGCGGGATCCTCGACCGCCTCGAGACGCCCGTCGTCGGTCACGAGATCAAGCCACTGCTCGTCCAGCGCATCGGGGACCATCCGGAAGCGGCCCCGATGCCGGTCGCGTTCGATACCCAGATCGCGGCGTATGTCCTCAATGCGTCGTTACGGAGCCAGACGATCGCCGACGTCGTCGCCGAGCAGCTCGATCTGATTCTGCCCCCCGTTGCCGAGCTCGATGCGGCGGCCCGGGTCGGCCTTGAAGCTCTTTCGGCGCTGGCCGTCAAGGCGCCGCTGGAACGACGACTCGCCGAGGAGGGCCTCGATCGCCTGTACACGGAGCTGGAGCTGCCACTGATCGGAATCCTCGCCCGGATGGAGGCGACCGGCGTCGCCCTCGACCTCGACGCCCTCGGAGCGCTCGCCATCGAGTTCGCGACGGAGATCTCGCGGTTGGAGCTGGAGATCTACGCGGACGTCGGCCATGAATTCAACCTCGGCAGCCCGAAGCAGCTCGAGCAGATCCTGTTCTACGAGCTGGATCTGCCCAAGGGCAAGCGCACCAAGACGGGATACTCGACCGATGCGTCGGTCCTCGAGGACCTGCGACCGGCGCATCCGATGATCGACAAGCTGCTCGAGTGGCGGGTCTACACCAAGTTGCGCTCCACCTACGTAGAGGCCCTTCCGAACCTGATGGCCGCTGACGGCCGCCTGCACACGACGTTCCACCAGGCCGTCGCCTCGACCGGCAGGCTGTCCTCATCCGACCCGAACCTGCAGAACATCCCCATTCGCACGCCACTCGGCCGGAGGATCAGGCGGGCGTTTGTAGCGGGCCAGGACGACCTGGCCCTGGTGGCCGCCGACTACAGCCAGATCGAGCTGCGTGTGCTCGCCCACGTTTCGGGCGATGAACATCTTCGCGACGCCTTCGCCCGCCAGGTCGATATCCATCGCGAGACGGCCGCACTCGTGCTGCACAAGGCGCCGGCCGACGTCACAGCGGACGAGCGCTCGATGGCCAAGATGGTCAATTTCGGGATCGCCTACGGGATGAGCGACTTCGGCCTGTCCACCCGGGCGAATATCCCGCGAGCCGAAGCCCAGGCATTCATCAACACCTACTTCGCGACGTATTCCGGGATCAGTTACTACATGCTCGCGATCAAGGAGCAGGCCAGGACCCAGGGGTTCGTCACGACCCTGCTCGGCCGGAAGCGGCACATCCCGGAACTTGCGGCGCGAAATCCGACGCTCCGCGCGGCAGGCGAACGGATGGCGATCAACATGCCGATCCAGGGAACCGCTGCGGACATCGTCAAGATCGCGATGATCCGACTTGACGAGCGACTCCGCGCCGGCGGGTTCCGTGCCCGGCCGCTCCTCCAGGTCCACGATGAGCTCCTGCTGGAGGTCCCTCGCGAGGAGGTCGACCGGCTCGTCCCGCTGCTGCGAGAGACGATGGAGAGTGCGCTGCCGCTCGACGTCCCCCTGACCGTTGACATCAAGGTCGGCGACGATTGGGAATCGATGACGCCCCTGACCCGCGCCGATGCCGACGCTGCGGAAGCTGACGAGGCGCCCGACCTGGATGCGCCGGTCGCGCCGTACGCCGGGTAGGCATCCATGCCGGAACTGCCTGAAGTCGAAACGGTCGCGCGTGACCTGCGACCGATGATCACGGGTACGACGATCGCTGGGGCTCGATGTTCATGGCCTCGGACGCTGCGAACCCACGATCCGGATGCCTTCTCGTCAGCGATCGTTGGCCGCACCGTTCTGGCCGTCGGCCGGCGGGCCAAGCTCGTGGTGGTTGACCTGTCCGGTGATGCCGCGCTCACCATCCACCTCAAGATGACCGGTCAACTCTTCGTCGTCCCCGTCGAGACGCCGGAGGATCCGTATGTGCGGCTCGTGCTCGAGCTGGCCGACGGGCGCGAAGTTCGGTTCCGCGACATCCGAAAGTTCGGGCGGGTCGGGCTGTACGGACGCGATCCCGTCAGCGGAGAGCTCGTGACGGAGGTCGGTGGCGTGGCGGTCTTCGCGGCGTTCGGGC
>Ga0307378_10004388_pt1 | contig 20151 bp, 20 predicted proteins | sample UN1MG_FD_202238 | JGI IMG/M metagenome (GOLD analysis project Ga0307378, IMG submission 202238) | Soil microbial communities from Risofladan, Vaasa, Finland - UN-1 | ecosystem: Environmental > Terrestrial > Soil > Coastal area > Acid sulfate soil | place: Finland: Risofladan, Vaasa | collected... | reverse complement strand
ATGATCACTGCGCTCGAGACGTATATGCCTAAAGAGGAAGGTATACATTGGACGCGTCCCGAGGGCGGCTTCTTTCTGTGGGTTAGCCTCCCGGGGGGAATTGACACCGAGGAGATGTTCGCTAGGGCCCTGGAACACAAAGTTGCTTATGTTGTCGGGAACGCGTTCTACGTTGATGGGGGCGGAAAAAATACGATGCGCCTGTCCTACTCAATGAATACAGAAGCGGAGATTGAGGAAGGGATCAAACGCCTGTCTGGGGTTGTGCGCGAAGAGCTTGCCGCACGGCGAGTAGGTTTGGCCACCTGAGGCAGAAAGACAGTATGCGCGGGTAGGGCTATTGCACAAAGAAACAGGCGCTTTATTCTGTGGCGCTTTCTCCTGTTCTTGGTTTGAGTCGAAGGGTTTGGACTCTCCTTGGCAACCTGTTTCAACGCCTCCACTATTCTGTGGAAGACGACGATCGTTCGGTCAGTTTCTCGCTGAAGTGGGCAGGGGAGCCCACTCGATGGCCGAGTACAATCCGCTCGTCCCACCCATCGAGGGGGAAGAGTGAAGGACCCCCTTTTTATCAATCCAGTTCAGCATCAACCGATCCCGATGGGACCATTGCTTCCTTTGATTGGAACTTCGGCGATGGGACCTCAGCAACAGGGGAGACCACAACCCATACCTACGAGACACCGGGGACCTATGCTGCCAAGCTCATTGTCACCGACGATCGAGGAGCATGAGACAGCACCACGCGCATGGTCACGGTGGAGGGAGCGGGTGAGGAAGTCCCCGTAGGCACAGAGTTGGGGCACCTTGCACCGGAGTTTACCTTGGAGGACCTCCAGGGTGAGAGCGTGTCTCTATCGGACTTGCTGGGCCAAATTGTGATCCTTGACTTCTGGGCAAGCTGGTGTCCGCCGTGCCGCTACTCGATGCCACATCTTGAGAATCTGGGCGCGAGCTATCGTGATCAGGGTCTGGTGCTGCTTGGAGTGAGTCTCGACCGAAGCGGACAGGACGCAGCCGACTTTCTTGCGGCGAACGGCTATTCCAACATCGTTACGGTGTGGGAATCCTACGAAGCCTCGCAAGCGGTGAAGCACCTCTACGACGTTGAGGGAATCCCACACACGTTTCTTCTCGATCGCCAGGGAATCATCCGCTACTCCGATCATCCGATACGCCTTCGCGACCACGACATCGAGCCGTGGCTTTGAAAGCCACAGTACACGGTTCGAAGCAGAAGCAGCTCGCAACCCCTTCAATCAGGTTGCTATACGGTTTGTTCTACACGTGAGTGGAATCCAGAATCTCTGACCGTCGAAATGTGGCAGTACGAATCCCCCAGGCTCCAGAAGTTCTTGCGAGACATCCATCCAAACTGCCTACGTTCTGCTTGGGTCCTCAGCCTCAACCAGAGCTTCGAGGCACTCACGGTCTAGCGCTCCAACCCACCGATCGTTCCGATCCAATTCTCAACCGTTTAAGCGGTCCACATCCGAGGCAAGAGCACATTGCCGCGACACGCTGCACACAATGCATTCCCCGCCACTACAGCGTGAATCCAGTTGTTGAGTCGGTTAAGGTCTTGAGACAACGATGGGACATATGGGGGCTACAGTTCGTGTGTTCAGCGCGCTCTTCTTCGCGACCGCGACTGCGATGCTCGGGCTTGGGATCATCGCGCCGATCCTGCCGCTTTACGCGAAAACGTTTGCGGCAAGCGGGGTTGAGATTGGGCTTGTGTTCACCGCGTTCTCGATTTCCCGCGCTCTCCTCGGCTCTTTCGTCGGTCGCTTGTCGGATCACGTCGGTCGCAAGTCGTTGATGCTTGCTGGCCTAGGCATCTATACTGTGATCTCGGTCCTCTACGTGTCAGCAGACTCCCTGTGGGAGCTCGGGCTCTTCCGCTTTCTACAGGGCATTGGCTCGGTCATGGTCGGCCCACTTGCTCAGGCCTACGTTGGGGACATGACGCCAAGAGGCAAAGAGGGCAGGTACATGAACGCCTTTTATGCCTCGCAATTCTTGGGGCTCGCTATCGGACCGTTGCTTGGAGGCACCATCGGCGCTGCGTGGTCCTATGAGTCCGCGTTTCTCGTGATGGGCGGGCTGAGCCTGCTCTCGATCTTGTTGGTCGCAATCACCGTGCCGGTCGACCGCGCGACCAAGGAACGGAAGTTGAAACGGCCTCGCGAGATCGTTCCCCTGCGAACGGTCCTCGCCAACGACGCGGTAAAGGCGATGTCGATCTACATCGGGACACGGGGCTTCTGGCGGCAGTCGTTCAACACGTTCTTTCCGCTGTTTGCAGTGGCCGCTCTCGCGGTTGACGAATCGAGAATCGGGTTGGTGCTGTCGAGCAACATGTTCGCGGAAGGACTCCTCCAGATTCCCTTCGGGTTCCTGTCTGACCGCTACCCACGGGTCCGCCAGATCGTCGTGGGAAGCATCTTCGCCCCGCTCATGATACTTGCTGTCCCCTTCATGCCGTCGATCTGGAGCGTTGCGGCGCTCGCCTTTGTAATGGGGGCGTTTTCTGCCCTCGGCCGTGCGTCGCTTGTCGCCATCCGGACCGAGATCGGGAGGACCCACGGGATGGCGACGCTGGGAGGGTTGCAGGAGAGTTCCTTCGCCGTGGGCCAGATGCTGGGGCCGTTGGCGAGCGGCCTTATTGTCGATGCCTTTGGCTTGGTGGCGGTGTTTCCATTCGCAAGTACCGTAGGCCTTATCGGGACCGGATTGGTCCTCGTCTGGATGCGCCGCTGGCTGAAGGGGGATCCAGATGCGCCGCTGATGGCCCGACATGACCCAACCCCCTGAAGGGCGGTCCATGGTCGCAGCTAGGACTTGGGTCGACAGCCGCTACCCCCACCGTCGGATTCGACAGAAGATGTGCAGCCCGGCTCATGCGTTTGCCACCATGCGATGGCCATGACGAAGAATAGCATTCGCATGCCCCGCCCGGGAGGGCGGGGATAAGAATGCTGCTGCCGTAGGCAGCAAGCTGTGATAGGGTAGTGGCATGGTGATGAAGCGGGCCAGCCACTGTGTGTACGACAGCAGTTACCATTTGGTATGGGCTCCCAAGTACCGGAAGTGGGTTCTGCGAGGAGAGATACGAGAGCGGGTTAGGGAGCTGTTTCACGAGATAGGACTGCACCATGGCTTTGAGATCATGGAGCTGGAGGTAGCGAAGGATCATGTTCACGTTTTCATCAGTTTCCCGCTGAAGTACTCGATTACGAAGGTGGTAGGGATACTCAAGGCAGTGAGTGCGAGGGAGATACGAGAGGAGTTCCCTGAGGTGAAGGATGAATTGTGGGGTGGAGAATTCTGGGAAGACGGTTACTTTGCCCGAACCGTTTGGGACCAGGTTACGACGGATGTGATCAGGGAATACATCCGGTTTCATGAAGACAGGGCGAAGAGGCCAGAGCAGCTACGGCTGATCTGAGAAAGCCCCGCCCGGAAGGGCGGGGCTCTTTACTTGAGTTCTACAATCAGTCCCCCAAGCTCCACTCTGGCTGCTCAGAGGGTAGATTGGTTCTTGGGTTCCAGAAGACGCCAGGCCGAGCTCCAACGCGAAGGCGAAGCTTGGATAAACTTGAACTTGCGAGTCATAGAGGATCCCTACGTGTCTTCGCAAGTAGTCGCCCCCAAGAAGGCAATGTGATACGCCTCCAAGGGGAGCTGCACCAAGACTTCAACGTCGAGAGCATCAATCATTCGATGACGATCTCGGTTCCTGCTTTGATCTCGAGGAACGTCTCTCCAAAAGCGTTGCGGAGCAACGCCATAGCGCCGTCGCCGGTGCAGTGGCATGGAGCAATCCTGTTTATATGAATGTCTTTGAGGCTCTCAATCTCACCCCGGACCTTTTGCTCCTTGCTGCGGTAAAAGTGAAAGCCACCGAGGACCAGCTGTAGTGAGGTGCCCGCGATGTCTTGTGCCGCACCGCAGATCTTGACAATCCCCGGATGAGCACAGCCGGTGATGAGAATCGGTCCTTCTCTTCCCTGGATAATGAGAGCTTGCTCCTTGATCGTGGTTCCCAGTACACCGGTCGAGAGGATTCCCGGTGAGATTTCAACAGACTTCGAAACAAGTTGAAGTGCCCCTGTCTCTTTGTGAAGAGCCTTCTGATAAGTGCGAGAAAAGGATGTGGGACAAAAGACTGACAGACCTCGAGAGAGAACAGAGAACATCCCTCCGATGTGGTCGCAGTGCTCGTGGGAGAAGACGAGCGCGTTCACCTGGGAAAGATCGACGCCGAGAACGTGAGCGTTGTGCTGCATTACAAGGCGATCGGCTCCGGCATCAAACAGGGTCCTCCGATCGCCCTGTTCGATGAGTGCGGAAAAACCCCACCCGCGAATAAGCGAGTCCCTATCGGTTCGATTGTCATAAAGGATCAGAATCCGTCCCATGCTTAACCTCCCTTGGCCGGTACTTAAGCATAGCTGGCCAGCCTGCATGCGGCAACTGATCTTCTCTTGCTCAGCGAGCCGCGCGACAGCTTTCCCACTCCCACCGGGTATTTCCTATCGCCAAAACAGGAAAGACGTCTTTCTTGACAGAATCCGTGCAAATTACTATAGTTATTGACGAGATTCGCTACGAGGTGCGTATGACACGTCTAGATTCCGTAGACAAACAGATCATCTCCATACTCCAGCGGGACGGTAGGACGCCAAACGCCGAGATTGCCCGACGGCTTGATATCTCGGAAGGGACAGTTCGCCGCCGCGTTGAGGCTCTAATTACTGATGGCGTCATCCAAGCGACTGTAATCACTAACCCATATAAAGTGGGGCTCAATACACTCGTGTTTTTCCATCTAAACGTGGAACCTAAGAAAACGAAATCAGTGTGCGATCGGCTGATGGAAATGCCTGAAGCTCGCTACGTCTCTTTTACTACAGGAGAGCATGACATTATGGTTGAAGCGCTTTTCCCTTCCAACGCCGAATTGGTGACCTTCATCCGCGACCGCCTTGCCCTCATCCCTGGAGTAACGAAGATAGAAACAAACCTACAGCTTCAGATCCTAAAAAGGAGCTACGAGTGGCAAATGCCCGATGGAGACATAAGCGATGAAGAGAGCGCCTCTCCACTTCGCAAAAAAGGGGGTGAGAACAGAGCAAAAGTCTGGCGATCGGAAGCTTGAAGATACCAAGGAGGAGTGAAGGAGGAATTATGCGGAAGAGTCAGTTCTTTGTGTTGTTGGTCACTGTCTCCGTGCTTCTGACAGCAGCTGTTGCTGCCTTTGGACAAGAGCCGCAGTATGGGGGCACCCTCGTCATCGGTATGGGCACGGACATCGCACGGTGGGACATCCACAATTGCAGTGGAATGCAGAACCTCGGCATTCAACGCTTGGTGACCGAACTTCTCACCGACCATGACTGGGAGACCGGAGAACTACTCCCTTGGCTGGCGAAGTCCTGGGAGGCCTCGCCGGATGCGACCATGTGGACTATCCATCTTGAGGAGGGAGTTCGGTTCCACGATACGACCCCGTTCAACGCCGAAGCGGTGAAGTACAACCTCGAGCGTCTGTTGGCCATTGGCTTGGCCAGGGGCACGTTCGACATGATCGAGTCGATCGAGGTTGTGGACGAGTACACGGTCGTCATCCACACGACGCCGTTTGCGCCGTTCATGCACCTACTGACCTACGCGCCGTCTGGGATGGTCAGCCCTGCGCAAGTGGAGAAGCTGGGTTCGGATAACTACTTTCAACATCCGATCGGAACTGGGCCGTACATCTTCATCGAACACATTCGCGGTGACAAGAGTCGATTGGCCGCCAACTTGGACTACTGGCGCGGTCGACCGTACATCGACGAGGTCATCGCCAAGCCAATTACGGAGACCGCGGCCCGCATCGCCGCTCTTGAGGCCGGTGATATTCATGTGGCGCTGAGTGTCCCGCCGATCGATGTCTCCATGCTCGAGGCGAATCCCGACATTCAGATTCTCCGAGCGATACCGGCACGAACGTGCTACGTGGGACTTAATAACCAATGGGGTCCGTTCAAGGACGTGCGGGTGAGGCAGGCGCTGAACTACGCCGTCGATAAGGACGCGATCAACGAGAGCCTCTTCCTCGGCGAGGCAGAGGTGTCGGCGGCGCCGATCACTTCACGGGCGTTCGGCTACGTCCCGCAAGAGATCTACGAGTACGATTCGGCAAAGGCAAAGGCGCTGTTGGCCGAGGCCGGCTATCCGGACGGATTCGAGGTCACCCTCACCTACGGCCCCGGCCGGTTCTTGATGGATACCGAGGTTGTCGAAGCTGTGGCGTCTTATCTGAAGGACGTCGGTATCGATGTCACAATTGAACCGTTGGAATGGGCTGCATACCAGAGTTTGCGAGAAAAGCCGGTTGAGGAAAACCGCCTTCAACTCTATTTCCTCGCCTGGGGTTGCGTGACGCTCGATTGCGATCACTGCCTCAAGCCGTTCCGGCCCGACCAGTGGCCACCGAAGAGCAGCGAACCGCTGTTCTACTCCAACGACCGAGTCCTGGAGCTCTTCTGGGCGGCGAGAAACACCGCAGATGAGACAAAGCGGCTCGAAAGTTACGAGGAGATGATCGAGATACTGTGGGAAGAGGCTCCCTGGATCTGGTTGTACGTTCAACCGAACACCCATGCCGCGTGGAAGAAAGTGCACGGTGTCCAAGTGCGGTCGGATGAGACGATCTGGCTGCGCGAGGCGTGGATGGAGCAGTAATCGATTATAACGTGAGGTTTTGTCGGGATGAGGGTCCTCGACTCTCATCCCGACAGTTTTGATTGATGGCTGCTTACACCGTTAGAAGATTACTGTTGGTGATCCCCGTACTTCTAGGGGTATCGTTCATCGTCTTCTTGGCGATTCGCTTGATCCCAGGAGATCCGGTGGCGCTTCTTCTTGGGGAGAACTACACACAGGAAGCAGCTGCGACCCTGCGAGCTGAATGGGGACTTGACAAGCCCCTTCTCTTTCAGTACGGCCTGTTTCTCAACCAGGTCCTCACTGGCAATCTGGGAACCTCCATTTATAGTGGACGGTCGGTCGGATACGAGTTAGTGCAACGGGTCAAGAACACTGCCCAACTGGCCGTTGTGGCGGCTGTGTTTGCATCGGTGATTGGAATTCTTGCAGGGATTGCCGCTGGAACAAGGCCCTTTTCTGTCATCGACATGGTTACTATGGCCGGGGCCGTGACCGGGGTATCGATGCCCGTTTTTTGGCTGGGACTGATGCTCATGTACGTGTTTGCGGTCAAATTACACTGGCTTCCAGCCGTAGGTGTGGGAACAGTCAAGCATCTGATCCTTCCGGGAATCACCCTTTCCGCGTTTTCCATGGCCAGCATCGCCCGACAGACACGCTCGAGCGTCCTTGAAGTGATGGAACAGGATTACATCACCACGGCGCGCTCGAAAGGAGTCTCTGAGAGAAGCGTCGTGCTCAGACACGCGATAAAGAACGCGATGATTCCCGTCATCACCGTGCAAGGGGTGATGATCGGCCGACTGCTGGGGGGCTCGATCGTCACCGAGACCGTGTTCGCCTATCCCGGCGTGGGGAAACTGCTGATCGACGGTCTGTTGGGGCGGGACTATCCGGTCGTTCAAGGGGTGATCCTGCTTTACGCGGTGACGTTCTCGCTGGTCAATCTTGTTGTCGATCTTACCTACGCGCTCTTTGATCCCAGGATTGTGTACGACTAATGATGCCTTTTGCTCATCGCCGCGATAGAAGATCTAGTTCGACCAAGCATTCCCGGAGGATTTGGCGACGGTTCACGAAGAATCGAGCCGCTCTCATCGGCCTGGGGTTGGTTATCATCGAGATCATTCTCGCCGTCTTTGCGCCACTGGTGGCTCCGTACGATCCCGTGAAGATGGACCTGCGGTCGGCGCGGCAGCCGCCATCGGCGGAACGCCTGTTGGGCGCCGACGAGTTGGGACGGGACGTTCTGAGTAGAATCATCTACGGGTGCCGCATTTCTCTCACACTCGGGCTTGTCTCCGTCGGCATCGGCCTTTCGTTCGGGATGCTGCTTGGAGGTCCATCGGGCTATTTCGGCGGCAGGTTCGACATCGTTGTCATGAGGTTCATTGACGTGTTGATGTCGTTTCCCACGATATTGCTGGCGATCCTTGTCGTCACCATGGTTGGTCCGGGGTTGTACAACGCTATGCTTGCCGTTGGCGTTGCGCAGGTTCCGCTCTACGCGCGATTGATCCGTGGATTGATCCTCAAGCTGAAAGGAAAAGAGTTCGTGGATGCGGCCAGAGCACTTGGGGTCGGCAATACCAGGATCATCATCCGCCATATTCTCCCCAACTGTCTTTCTCCGTTGCTCGTGCAAGCGACTCTCAACATCGCTTCGGCGATACTTTCCGCCGCGGCGTTGGGTTTTCTTGGGCTGGGGGCGCAGCCCCCTACTCCAGAGTGGGGAGCGATGCTAAGCAAAGGGCGGATGTACATGCGCGTGGCGCCCCACATCACGATCTTCCCGGGGCTTGCCATCATGCTGACTGTACTGGCGTTCAATCTGATGGGAGACGGACTGAGAGACGCGCTGGATCCGCGGATGTCTCGTTTCAGGGTTGCGAAAGGATGAACGATGTGGACCGCAAGATAGAGCAGGTGTGTCACAGACTCGTTGCAGAGTGCACTGGGGTGAAGCCCGGGGACGTCTGTCTGTTGGTCAAGGATCTAGACACCGCAGGACTACACCGTGGACTGGAGGCAGCGATCCTGTGGGCGGGAGGTATTCCTTTGGTCCTTGGGCTGCCAACGGGGGTCTATGTCTCTGGGGCGTCGCTTCCGGACGGAGTGGAGGCATGCCTGACTTCCGCGGACGTGATCTACCTCTGCACTGCGCAGCTTTTTCCCCACGCGTACCGCAAGCAAGCGATGCAGGCCGGGGCTCGAGTCCTCTCCTTGGGCAAGGTCTCGGAGGAGATGCTACCTAGGTTGGATGTAGACTATCGCGAGCTGGCACGTGTCACTCACGACTTGGTTGATCTTTTCTCTCACACCTCGGAGATCCGTATCACTAGCCCAGCAGGAACGGACGTTCGCATGCAGGTGAAGAGCCAGCCGGTCGTCTGTTTCGACGGCTTGGCACGCGAGCCGGGAAGCTCTTCGGTGGTCCCTGCTGGCGTCGTCGCCACGTTGCCCCTGCCGGGTACGGCGGAGGGCACGGTGGTGTTAGACGGGAGCATCGCGATGATCGGCTTGTTGAAAGGGCCGGTTGTGTTGACGGTTAGGGAGGGAAGGGCCACGAAGATCGAAGGCGGCGAGGAGGCTAAGGAGCTTCAGCAACTGCTCCAGCGGGCAGATGACAATGCCTACTGCATTACAGAGACTGGCTTGGGAACAAACCCAAAGGCAACGTACATTGGCAATATGGTGGAGGACGAGCGAGTACGTGGCTCGGCCCACATTGGACTGGGTGGAAACGTTCGACTGGGGGGAACGATTGAGAGCGCTCTTCATATCGACGCAACGATGCGACGGCCGAGCGTCTTTCTTGACGACAACGCGGTCGTGCGGGATGGAAGCTTGCTGGCATAGGAAATCGCCAAGAACCACAGCTAAGGAGACGTGATGATATCCAGAGAAGAGTATCTGAAGATCCCCTTGGAGGAGCGGTTCATCAAACTGAGCCCCGAGGAGAACGAGCGAGCGAATAGACTCTTTGACGAACTGCTGACGGTGGACATGCACACACACATCTTCGGGTCGGTGGAGTTTTACTACAACTACGATCTGATCCGGCAGTCCGGGATCAAATGTTGCTTCGAGGCCGTGCCCAGCGTGACAGAGGATTTCGAGGAGTCGATGGCACTTCTGGGCAGATACAAAAGCCTCGTTGCGCACGAACCCGGGTTGGTGTCGGCCACTCGTGTCGACGAGGTGAGAGCCGCTGCCGAGGCGGGCAAACAGGCTGTCATGTATCAGCTGGAACCACAGACGATCGGCCGGAAGCCGGAACGGCTGGAGATCGCCTATGGTTTTGGTGTTCGCATGATGCTTCTGACGTTCAACTTCAAGAACTACCTCGGCGACGGATGCGGGGAGACCACCGATGGGGGCTTGAGCTATCTCGGGTTTGAGGTGGTCGAGCGGATGAACGAACTGGGGATGTTGATCGACCTCTCGCATTGCGGCATTCAGACGAGCCTCGATGCGATCAAGACGTCAAAGGACCCGGTCGCGATCAATCACACCGGCGCGCAGGCGCTGTATCCCCAGTGCAAGCGATTGAAGCCGGATAACGTACTGAAAGCTGTGGCTGACAACGGAGGTGTCGTCGGCGTTTCCGCGGTTCCCAATCAGCTGAGCCCAAACGAGGATCAGGGGATTGAGGACATGCTCAATCACATCGACTATCTCGTCAAGTTGATCAGCGCAGATCACGTTGCCATCGGCCTCGACAACCATTTTCAGGATCAAGCTGCGCGACATCGGCGGCAGACCAAAGCGAGGACCGTGGCGTTTCAGAGATTGGGGATCGAGCTCGTGGCAAACTTCATGTACGGCATCGAATCACCCCTGGAATGGCGAAACATCGTGCGCGGGCTGGTGGCAAGGGGCTACTCCGATGATCAAATCGGTAAGATCGTAGGGGCGAACGCACTGCGAGTGATGGAACAGGTTCTGAAATAACGAAAGGAGGAGCAAAAGTGGCGATAATACCGAGAGAAGAGTACTTGAAGCTCAGTGAGGATAAGCGCTTCATCACATTGAGTGAGAAGGACGCGGCACGGGCCGAGGCCTTGCATAAGGACTCACTGGCGATCGATCTACACACGCACATCCTGAGAGGAGAGTTCGAGGAGAACGTTCCCCGGCTCAAGCGGGCCCAGGTTAACGGGTTCATCGAGGCCGTGGCCCGGATTAATGAGGATTTCTCCGAGTCGATGGATCTGCTCGGGGAGTACCTGGAGATTGTGGAGAGACACCCGGACTTCATGCCGGCGTTCTGTGCGCAAGATTTTGTGACGGCCAAGGAGACCGGCAAGCAAGCAGTGATGTTCCAACTGGAGCCGCAGACCTTCGGCAGGAAGCTGGAGCGAATCGAGATTGCCTACGGTCTGGGGATCCGCATGGCGCTTCTGACGTTCAACACCCGGACCTACATCGGGGACGGATGTGGGGAGCGAACAAACGGGGGGCTGAGCTATCTAGGTTTGGAAGCCGTCGAGCGGATGAACGATCTGGGAATGCTCATCGATCTCTCCCACTGCGGCGAGCAGGTGAGCCTCGACGCAATCGAGCTCTCCAAGGATCCGGTCATGTGCAATCATGTCGGTGCGCGGACGCTGTATCCGCAGTGCAAGCGCTTGAAGTCCGATGAAGTGCTCAAGGCACTGGCGGACAAGGGCGGCCTCGCCGGCGTTTCCGCCATCCCAAACCAGCTGAGCGGAAACGAGGAACAGGGTATCGAGGACATGCTCAATCACATCGACTACATCGTCAAGCTGATCGGGATCGATAATGTAGCGATCGGGCTGGACAACGTCTTCCACGATCAGGTCGCCTACCACAAGCAAGCCGATCAGTCGATCTTCAAGCTGGCCTACATCGGTCAGGAACTCAACGCGCCGTACATGTGGGGTATCGAAAGTCCCGAAGAGTGGCCGAACATCACCCGCGGCCTGGTCTCCCGAGGCTATTCCGACGAGGACATCCGGAAGATCATCGGCGGCAACGCCCTGCGGGTCATCCAACAAGTTGTTGGCTAAAAGGATCAAAGAGAGGAGAGACGATGATTTCGAGAGAGGAGTATCTGAAGCTCCCCCTGAAGGAGCGCTTCATCAAGTTGAGCAATGAGGAAAACGATCGCGCGGAGCGGCTGTTCCGAGATTTGGTGACTGTGGATCTGCACACGCACATCTTTGGCTCGATCCATTTCTCGTACGACTACGAGTTGGTTCGCCAATCGGGGATGGATTGTTGCTTCGAAGCGGTACCGACTTTGTCTGAGGACTTCGCCGAGTCGATGGAACTGCTGGGCAAGTACAAACAGCTTGTCGCTGCAGAACCGGGGCTGGTGTCGGCAACCCGTACTGACGAGATTCTGCAAGCAAAACAGGACGGCAAGCAGGCGGTGATGTACCAGCTCGAACCGCAGACGATCGGACGGAAGCTGGAGCGGATCGAGATCGCCTACGGACTGGGCGTTCGAATGATGCTTCTGACGTTCAACACCAAGAACTACCTCGGCGACGGGTGTACGGCAAAGACCGACACAGGATTGAGCTATCTGGGGATTGAGGTGGTGGGGCGTCTGAATGATATCGGCATCTTGGTCGACCTATCGCATTGCGGAATACAGACCACCCTTGATGCGATCAAATTCTCCAAGGGCCCAGTTCTGTTCAACCACACCGGTGCCTGCGCGCTGAATCCCGGCGTGGCGCGCTTGAAGAACGACGAGCAGCTGAAGGCGTTGGCGGACAAGGGCGGTGTGGTCGGGATCTCGGCGATTCCCAATCAGCTTTCAAGCGAACCGGAGCAGGGGATCGAGGACATGCTCAATCACATCGACTATGTGAAGAAGCTGATCGGGGGCGATCACGTGGCGATCGGTCTGGACAACATCTACGGCGATCAGGTCGGCAATCACCGCGAGATGGCCGCCTCCAAGGGTACTGATTTTGCGCAAATGACGAGGACTTTCGCTGCGGACTACATGTACGGCATCGAGTCGCCGCTTGAGTGGCGAAACATCATCCGCGGTTTGATCTCTCGCGGATACTCCGACGAGGAGATCGAGAAGATCGTCGGCGCAAATGCACTTCGCATCATGAAAGAGGTTGTGGGCTAGCCGGCCTCTCCAGGAGCATTGCGATGAGGGGGGGTTGGCACGATAGGGGCATCGACCTTGGAAGGCAGGATTGGTAGAAGGGAGTGAAGGGAGGAGGAGCATGGCAAGAGTGTTGATCATCTATCACTCAAAGACCGGAAACACGGAGAAGATGGCAGAAGCGGTGGAGGAGGGCGTCAAGAAGGAGGGCGTGGAGGCCGTCAGGAAACGGCTGGAGGAGGCCAGCATCGATGAGCTGCTCGACTTCGACGGGATCATCATCGGGTCACCGACCTACTTCGCCGCCACCACCGCGGAGGTGAAGCGGTTCATCGACGACAGCATCAAGTACTATCGCAGGCTCACTGGCAAAGTGGGAGCGGCCTTCGTCTCTTCAGGCGGTCTGGGAGGAGGCGGTGAGACGGCTCTTATCAGTATTCTGCAAGGTTTCTTGACGCACGGAATGATCGTTCCCGGCTATACGGGAGGCGGTCACTACGGGCCCGTCTCGATCGGCGCTCCCGACGAAGAGAAGAAAAAAGCGTGCGGGGAAATGGGGGCGATCGTCGCTCGGCTGGTAAAGAAGCTCTTCAACTAGGAGAGACAAGCCTCGGCGTCGAGAGTTGCCGTAGCGGCGTACGCCCCCGATGTGGGGAGTTCTAACCAGCGTTTCTTCACTGATGGGGGGAAGATCGATGAGCAACAAACATGCGAAGAAGGCGTACACCCGCGCCATTGCTGAATACGTCTGCGAAACGCGATTTTCCGATCTGCCACAGGAGGCTGTTGCCTGTGCGAAGCTTCATCTTCTTGATGCCATCGGCATCATGCTCGGTGCCTATGGAGCGAAGCATGAGCTCATCCGCAGCCTCATTGAGCTGGTGACCGAATCGTGCGGTGACGGCCAAGCCACCATTGTTGGATCGGGGGAGAAGGCGACCTATCCCGACGTGGTGATGACAAACAGCGTCATGGCCAATTTCCTCGATTTCAGCGACGGGCACTTCAGGGGCGGGCACATCAACGACCGACTGGTGCCGGTGGCCCTGGCGGCGGCGGAGCGTGTGGGGGCGTCGGGGAAGGATCTCGTGACCGCGCTTGTCCTTGGTTACGAGGTGTACATCGATCTGGCCTCTACGCTGTTTGGCACGGTGGAACCGACGTCGACGAGATCCCCGTACTTCGTTATCCTCGGCGCCCTTTCAGGAGTGGTACCGGCAGGAAAGCTATTCGGTCTGGATGTGGAACAGCTAGCCGGGGCGTTGGGGTTGGCCGCGTCCGTCCAACTTACCGGCGCACAGTACGTGGTGAGCGGAGGGCACGAGAAAGATCTCACGGTAGGGCACGAGTCGCGACGGGCGATCCTCTCCGCGTTGATCGCCGAGAAGGGCATCCTCGGCTCGCGGGACATCCTGGAGGGCCAGCGCGGAGTCTTCAATGTCCTCGACGCCAAGCCAGAGCTTCCCACGGGACTTGGAGAGCACTACCGAATCGTGGAGTGCTACTTCAAGCCCTACCCGGCCTGCCGATTCCTGCACGCCTCTATTGAGGCGACAATGAATCTCAAGAAGGAGTATGATATCCCGATCGCCGAGATCGAGAAGGTCACCGTGCGCACGAACACCTCCTCCTCACGCCGTGCAAGCTACGTGATCTCCTCCCACGTGCACGCCATTTTCAGCCATCCGTACCAGGTGGCCACCGTGCTGATCGACGGGCATCCGAGCCTGCCCATATGTTGGCAAGAGAAGACGCGTCATCCCCTGTTCGATGCGCTCCTACACAGGATCGAGATGGTGGCGGATCCCAAGTACGAGGCGATGTTTCAGAGGCGATCTCTCGAGCAGCCGCCGTGGCCGGCCGAGGTTGAGGTGATCACCCGGGACGGCAAGTCCTACCGATCGGAGGTATTGAGCCCCAAGGGAGACCCGACGAATCCGCTGACGCCGGATGAAGTAAGAGACAAGTTCTCCCGGCTGACCGAGGGAGTGCTGACAGCGGCCCGTCAAGCCGAGATTCTGGAAACCGTGGAGCATCTGGAGGAGCTGGCGGATGTCGCGGATCTTGTGAAGCTGTTGGTGGTGAGTTGAACGGAGGAGAAGGAGGCAACGGATGCGAGTGCTGATCATTGGTGGAACGCGACGTTGCGGTCCCTATCTGGTGGAACAGCTGATCGACAAAGGTCACTCGGTGGTCTGCTTCCACCGCGGGCAGCACAACGTCGTCTTTTCGGAGCGGGCGGAGGAGATTCTTGGAGACCGGCGTGACGTTTCGCTCTTCAAGGAGCGTATGAAAACCGTCGAGGTGGACGCCGTCGTGGATATGATGGCCGGGGACGACGGCGATGTCCACGCGCTGGGCGAGGTCTTTGCGGGAAGAATCAAGCGCTACGTGTGCATCAGCAGCTACGAGGTGTACGAGGCGTTCGAGGCTGCCTGGAATCGCACCGTCTCTTCTCAACCGGTTCCCATCCCCGAGGACGCTCCGAAGCGCAAGCAGGTCGATCTTTACGGTCACGAGCGCCGCTACGACAAGGTGTTGATGGAAAAGGCGGTGTTTGAGGCGCATGCGCGGGGCGATTTCGACGTTACCATCTTACGATGGCCGGCCCTGTACGGGCCGAGGGACACCACGCCGCGGGAATGGTACTACGTGAAGCAAGCGTTGGACGGGCGAAGGAGAATTCCCGTTGCCAACGGCGGGCTGTCCCTCTTTTCGCGGGGATATCTGGAGAACATGGCCCACACAGTCGTTTTGGCCCTGGAGAATGACGTCGCTTCCGGGCAGGTGTACAACGCCGCCGATGCCCACGCCATGACCCCGCGGCAGATCATCGCGATGATCGGAGAGATCATAGAACACGAGTGGGAAATCGTCTCGATCCCGCGGCAGCTCATGCCGGCCTTTTCCCAATCCCAAGGCCGACCCTTTTCGCCAGATCCCTACGACATCGAGCCGCATGTTCTCATGGATCTGGCCAAGATCAAGGGAGAGCTCGGCTATCGGGATCTCGTGCCGCTCAGAACGGCGATGGAGCGGACGGTGGAGTGGCTGTGCGAGCACCGACCGGAGGGGAGTGCGCCGTTCGACTATCGGGCGCTCGATGCGGTCCTCGACACCTACACCCATTTCCTCAGTGAAGCGGTTCCGTAGGAGGTCGGAGTGAAGACCGTTGGCATCCTCGTGTTTCCCAAAGTGGAGGAGTTGGATTTCGTCGGTCCGTTTGAGGTCTTCGGGCTAGCGGCACGCCAACTAGAAGATCGAGACAGTTCGGATACCCTTACCGTAATTACCGCCTCGCTCTCCGGGAAGACGGTCGTTGGGGCGCATGGATTGAGGGTGCCCCCGGACCACGGTTTTGACAACGCACCGCATATTGACGTGCTGATTGTGCCCGATGGAAGGGGGGTGCGCGACCAGATGAAAAATCCCGAGACGCTTGCTTTGTCGCCGAGTGAGCACGAGAGTGTGAGCTGATAACCTCGGTCTGCACTGGAGCGCTGATCCTTGCTGCAGCAGGGCTGCTTGAGGGAAAGCGTGCCACCACCCGCTGGGCAGCCTTGGAGGACCTCAACCGTTTCGAGGGTGTTCAGGTAAAGCGCGAACGGTTCGTTCGAGACGGCAAGATCATCACGTCGGCAGGAATCTCCGCCGGGATCGACGCGGCCCTGTACGTTGTTTCGCTTCTGTTCGGCGAAGGAATCCGTGATGAGATCGCAAAAAGGCTTGAGTACAACTCTCAAGCGGATGAGCTAGTAGGATGATGCCCCTCTCGGCCTACTGGGAGGGACAGTTTCCGGAATCGAAAAGACTTTGTCTGGACGTGAGGGCTGCATCAACCGTTGAGTCGTTTCACGATCTGCTCGGCGAGCGGGCGGGGGATTCCTGGGACGGCGGCGATGGCCTCAACGCTTGCCTGTGAAAGCTTCTCCAGTGATCCGAAGGTTTTGATCAGCGCCTGCTTGCGTTTGGGGCCGATACCGGGGATCTCATCGAGCTTCGAAGCGAGGCTATGGCGAGCACGAAGGCGGCGATGGTATTGAATTGCAAACCGGTGGGCCTCATCGCGAATCTCGCGCAACAGGAGAAGGGCCTTGCTCGCTGAAGAGAAGTCAACCGGCTCTGCCTCTCCCGGGCGATACACCTCTTCGTTCCGTTTTGCTAGACCGATCGTCTCGATCCCCTCAATCTCGAGTTCGTGTAGGACGGATGAAGCGACATTAAGTTGTCCCTTTCCGCCATCGATTAGGAGCAGATCGGGAAATTCGGAGAACTTCCCGCGTGAGACACTGGGGTTGGCGAGCTCAGTCAAGCCACGACGGAAGCGGCGACGGAGGATCTCGGTCATCATCGCGTAGTCGTCCGGTTTTCCCGAGATCCTCACTTTGAAGCGGCGATAGGCATCGCGCCTAGGTCTGCCGCTTTCGAAAACGACCATTGAGCCGGTTGCCTCTCCACCTTGAGTATTGGAAACGTCGAATGCCTCAATCCGTTGAGGGAAAAAGGAGAGAGAAAGCCCCTCCGCAAGTTCGGTCAAGGCATCGGTCATCTCCTCATGGGCCACCGCTTCAACCTTCTCTTTCTTGAGCGAATACCGTGCATTCTCACACGCCAACTCTACCAGTCGGCGCTTTTCTCCTCGTTTCGGGATCTTAAGCCTCACCCGCCTTTCGCACAGAGAGGAGAGCCAATCAGAGAGTCCTTCCGGCTCTGCCACCTCTACCGGAAGGAGGATTTCCTGGGGAACGGTCGTTGCTTTGGCGTAATATTGGGAGAGAAAAGCGGAGAGGATTTGCTCTTCGCTCGGATGACCAGGGGCGCGGAGGTGAAACGTCTCCCGTCCGCTCATCCGCCCATCACGGACGAGGAAGACTTCGGTGCAAGCTCGATCGCCTTCAATGGCCACACCCATAGCATCTCGGTCGTTCAGATCAGAGAGGGCAACGGACTGCCGTTCAAGCGCGCGTGTGAGCGCGGTGATCTGGTCCCGTATGCTGGCTGCCTGCTCGAACCGTTCTGCTGACGCGGCCTCCTCCATGCTTGCTCGCAGCCGGATAGCCAACCCAGCGATCCTCCCTTCGAACAGCATGGTCGCACCTTCGATTGCTTTGGCGTACTCCTCTTTGCTGACCAGCTCTGCGCAGGGTCCGAGGCAGCGGCCGATGTGGTAGTTCAGGCAGGGCCGTCGCGGGGTCTTCAGAGGCAGCGCCAGGGTGCAGGTGCGGATCGGAAACAGCTTCTGGGCAAGCTTGAGGATCGAGCGCATCGCTTTCGCGTTGGTGTAGGGCCCGGAATACCTGGCGCCGTCGGACTGCCGCCGGCGTACGATCATCACCCGTGGGAATGGCTCATTAGTGATCTTAATATAGGGATAGCGCTTGTCGTCACGCAGGCGAATGTTGAACCGCGGCTGATGGCGCTTGATGAGGCTGTCTTCGAGGAGGAAGGCCTCCGCCTCGGTGTCGGTTTGGATGACTTCGATATCGGCGATCTCCGATATCAACGTCCGCGTCTTTGCCTCGACCCCCTCGCCTGCGTGGAAATAGGAACGGACCCTGGTCTTGAGCACTGCAGCCTTTCCCACGTAGATGATCCTCCCGTGGGTGTCCTTCATCAGGTAGACCCCAGGCGAGGTAGGCAAGTGAGCGAGTTTGTCGACGATGGAACCATTGCTTGACATGCTCTGTCTTCTGCGATGGTAGCGGGGAACGAGAGACAGCTCAAACCCTGGCTAGAGAATCCTCTGCAGATTTGGGTTGGGAGTGATCCCTGGGATACGCCCTCTTTTGGCAATCGGCCGACCTTCGATCTCCTTGATGTCGGCAGTGAAATCAATTGGTGGGGCGCTTGAGATGGCGCTTCCGACTCCGAAGGCATCTACTGGTGCACTCCGATTTCGGAAAAGAGCAATACGGGCTGGGTCAATTCCACCGCTGACTACAATCCGAACGTGGGCAAAGCCGGCCTGATCAAGCCTGGCACGAACTTCACGGACGAGTTCCGGAGTGACCCGTCCGCGCTCGGTCGGTGTGTCGAGGCGTACTGCCCACAGACGCTTCCCGAGAGCACGGGCAACGCGAAGGCTCTCTTCTGCTTCGTCCTTGAACGTGTCGACAAGAGCGATTCGTTTGATCTCGGGATCGAGGTGTCGGTCGAACGCGCGGATTGCCTCCACGGTGTCTCCAATGCACAGGATGAGGGCGTGTGGGATTGTTCCTGAGGGGGCAATCCCGGTGAGGGCAGCCCCGGCCGGGGTTGCACATCCTGTACACCCACCCACGACTGCCGCATACTCGAGGCGTGCAGAGACATCGGGATGGACGTGTCGTGCCCCGAAGTGAATCACCGGAACTCCTTCCGCTGCGCTTACACTGGCGCGTGCGGCGGTTGCCCAACCACTCTCCTGCGCAAGGGTCCCCAAAATGGCCGTCTCGTGGATACAGAACGATTGATAGGGAGCGCTGATCCGAAGCGCCACCTCTCTCTCCTCCATGGAATCACCCTCTGGGATGGCCCAGGCCTCACTTCCAGCAGGAAGGACGGCTTGGAGTAGTTGCTTTGACTCCTCCATCCCACAGAGTATTCCGTCGCGGGAGGGAAAGACCTCGATGGTGACGCGCGGGTTAATACCCTCTGACTCGAGAATGCGGCGGGCGTGGAGAAGATAGACATCAGCGTTCTGTCCAGAGAGAATTGCTTCGGAAGGCGAGAGGTGCGTTTTCTTTCTCATTGAGCCGTCTCCTCGGTGATCCGTGCCCCCAGGACCTTCTCCATATGACGAAGCCCAAAAGCGTGGGCAGTTTCGTCAAAGGAAGCCACGCAATCCTTGCGGACTTCGACCGCGTAGTTTCGGTAATAGGCATCGGCGGCCGTGTGCATAACGCATATGTCGGTGCATACACCGCAAACAATCAACCGTATGGCCCCGATTTGTTGCAGTTGTTGGTGTAGATTGGTGTTGAAAAAAGCACTATAACGAGTTGTTTCGATAAGGATGGCGTTGTCCAAGTACGGAGCCAGCTCAGGGATTATCTGTGCCTCTGCGCTTCCGCGCACGCAATGGGGAGGGAAGATCGCAAATTCACTATCGTTTGGAGCGTGTGCGTCTGCGGTGAAAAAGAGGGACGTTCCTTCACGCAGCTCACGCTCAATCAGTCTACAGATTGTCGGAATGATGCGGCGTGCGCCGTCACCGCAAAACAGGGGAAACCCTTGTTCAAGGAACCCACGCTGCATATCGATTACAATCAATGCAAGATTCTTCTTCATCCGTATTCACATTTTTCCCAAGGTAAGACGATCATAGGCTCTGAGTTAGTGAAATTCAACGCGCC
>Ga0307378_10004387_pt1 | contig 20151 bp, 18 predicted proteins | sample UN1MG_FD_202238 | JGI IMG/M metagenome (GOLD analysis project Ga0307378, IMG submission 202238) | Soil microbial communities from Risofladan, Vaasa, Finland - UN-1 | ecosystem: Environmental > Terrestrial > Soil > Coastal area > Acid sulfate soil | place: Finland: Risofladan, Vaasa | collected... | reverse complement strand
CCTCGCAAAGGACTTCGAAAAATATCCCTCAACCGAACAGGCATGGATCTACATCGCCGCCGTCCAGCTCCTCATACGACAACTGGCAAGAGCCTGATAACATGCAATTAGTTTCGGGCCAGACTCTCAGGATGAGGGCGAGTTTTGGTGGCATTGAGGATGGGATAGACGGTCCGGCGTCATCCTGAGGAACCCCGAAGGGGCGTCTCGAAGGACGCACACACGGCTCCAAATCCCGCGCGCGGGCGAAAGTGGGCCGCCTCGACAACCGGGCACAATTCTCGTGGTAATTATGGATTCCCGCTTTCGCGGGAAGGACGTGACGAATACGCCGAAGGAACGCGCTCAGCCTTCGCCGGCGTCGTCGTCTTTCTTGGCCTCTGCCTCGGGCTTCTTCTCAGCCTTTTTCTCAGCCTTGGCTTTGGCCTTGGCCTCTTTCTTGGCCTTGGCGGGCTTGGCTTCCGGGGCCTTTGCTTTGGCCTGCTCGATCTCGATGGCATCCGCCGCGGTCGCGACTTCCCTGGGCTTGGTGCGGGCGCGGCCCGTAGTGCGCTCGGCGATGCGCGCGGCCTTGCCAGTGAGCCCGCGCAGATAATAGAGCTTGGCCCGGCGGACCCGGCCGCGCCGCACCAGCTCGATATCCTCGATGCGCGGGCTGTACAGCGGGAAGACGCGCTCCACGCCCTCACCGTAGCTCAGCTTGCGCACGGTAAATGAGGAATTCAGCCCAGCATTCTTGCGCGCGATGCACACGCCCTCAAAAGCCTGTATCCGCTCGCGCGTGCCTTCGACCACCTTGACCAGGACGCGCACCGTGTCGCCGGGCGCGAAGTCGGGCAGGCTCTTGTTGGCCGTGAGCTTTTCGATCTGCTCTTGCTCGATCTGTTGGATGGTGTTCATTGCTCGCGTCCTTCTGTAATCCGGGCCGCCTCGTAGCGCGCCCACATGTCGGGCCGCCGGCGGCGTGTGATCTCTTCTGCCTGGGCCAACCGCCAGGCGCGTATCTTTTCGTGGTGACCGGAGAGCAGAACCTCCGGCACCGCCCGCCCCTGCCATTCGGCGGGCCGGGTGTAGTGGGGATATTCCAGCAATCCCCGCTCGAAACTCTCCTCGCCCAGCGAGGCCTCCGCGCCCAGCACGCCGGGCAGCAGGCGGACCGCCGCATCGATCAGCGCCAGCGCCGCCGGCTCGCCGCCCGACAGCACGAAATCGCCGAGGCTCACCTCGTCGAGATCGCGCGCCTCGATGGCGCGCTGGTCGATCCCCTCATAGCGCCCGCACAAGATGGTGACGCCCGGCCCGGCGGCAAGGTCTTCGGCTCGACGCTGGTCGAGCGGCGCACCGCGCGGCGTCATCAGCAGCACCGGACCGGGGCGCTCCGCCACCGTTGCCAGGGCTGCGTCGACCACGTCGGGACGCATCACCATGCCGGGCCCGCCGCCAAACGGCGTGTCGTCCACGGTGCGGTGCTTATCGCGCGCAAAGTCGCGGATGTCCACCGTTTCAAGCGACCAGACGCCCGATTCGAGCGCCTTGCCCGCCAGCGAGCAGGCCAGCGGCCCCGGAAACATCTCCGGGAAGATCGTCAGCACCGTCGCAAGCCAGGGCATGCCGGGCTCGGTCGCCTGGTCGGCGCTCATCGGTCGTCGCCTGCTTTGTTGGCTTTGTTGGCTTTGTTGGCTTTGTTGGCTTTGTCGGCTTTGTTGGCTTTGTTGGCTTCATTGGCTTCATTAGCTTCGTGGGCACTTTCCGCTTCGCCCACCTCATCCGGCGGCACCACCACAATCCGGCCGGCTGCAAGGTCGACAACTGGGACCGCCGCCCTGGTGAACGCCACCAAAAGCTCGGCGCCGTCTTGCGAACGGATATCGATCAGCGCACCGGCGCCATGGTCGTGCACAGCACGCACCGTGCCGAGCGCAGCACCACCCTCATCCTCGGCGCGCAGCCCGATGAGATCGGCGTGATAGAATTCGTCCGCCTCGGGTTCGGGCAGCACCGCGCGCGCGACATAGAATCGCGTGCCCTTCAGCGCCTCCGCGGCGTTGCGGTCGTTCACTCCGTCCACTTCGATCACCAGCGCTCCGCGTGCATGGCCGACGACACGGAGCGTGAAATTGCGCCTCCCCGCTTCGTCGGTAAGCGGCCCATAGGCCGCTATGTCGTCAGGCGCGGCGGCAAAGCTTTTGACCCGCAGCGCGCCGCGAACGCCGTGCGCGCCGGCGACGACGCCCAGACAGATCCGCGCCTCGTTGCGCTTATCCGCCTTTTGCGAATTGGCTGCCTCAGGCGCCTCGTCCCCGACCCTCTCGGCCATCGCCCGCTAGCCGTCCTCCTTCTTCGCCTCTTCGTCGCCGCCCTCGGCGGCAGCCGCTTCAGCCGGGGCTTCCTCTGCTTTGGCTTCTTCCGTCGGGGCCGCTTCAGCCGGGGCTTCCTCGGCTTTTGCTTCCTCGGCCGGGGCCTCTTCAGCGGGCACCTCCGCCGACGTTGCCTCGACGGCGACCTCCTCGGCAGGCGCCTCCTCGGCTTTTGCTTCCTCGGCCGGGGCCGCTTCGGCAGGCGCCTCCGCCGACGTCGCCTCGACGGCGACCTCCTCGGCGGGCGCTTCCTCGGCAGGCGCTTCTGGGGCCGGCGCCGCGCTCTCCGCGGCCGCGGCCTCCTCGGCCGCCTTCTTGGCTTCCTCCGCCGCCTTCATGCGCTCCACCGTCTTCGGCCGCGGCATGGGCTGCTTGGTCTGATCGCGGCGCTCGGCGAGCTCAATGATATTGGCCGCGCCCAGAAAGCGCGCGACGCGCTCCGAGGGCTGGGCGCCGTGGCCGAGCCAATGCTTGATCCGGTCCTCGTTGAGCTTCACGCGGTCGGGATGGTCTTTGGGAACCATCGGGTTGTAGCTGCCGACACGTTCGATGAAGCGGCCGTCGCGCGGCGTGCGCGAATCGGCGATGACGATCCGGTAGTACGGCCGTTTCTTCGCCCCTCCCCGGGCGAGACGGATTCTAAGCGACATGGTCGTGGGTACTCCTGTCTCGTGTTTCTCGATAGTTGCGTTGATTTGATCTCTTCTGGCTCTTCTGGCTCGTCTGGTCAGCGCCCCGGCAGGCCGCCGGGCGAAAAGCCTGGGGGCAGACCTCCGGGGGGCATCCCGCCAGGCGGGAAACCGGGCGGCATGCCACCGGGCATCTTGCCCTTCTTGGCCATCTTGCCCATGCGCTTCATCATCTTCGACATCTCCATCCACTGCTTGAGCAGCTTGTTGATGTCTTGCACGGTGGCGCCGGCGCCGCCGGCGATGCGTTTCTTGCGCGAGGCGTGGAGGATCTTGGGGTTGCGGCGCTCCTTGGGGGTCATCGAAAGGATGATAGCCTCCTGGCGCTTCAACATGTTCGGGTCGATATTCGCCTGATCGAGCTGTTTCTTCATCTTGCCGATACCGGGCAGCATGCCGAGCAACCCGTCGAGCCCGCCCATTTTCTTGAGCTGGCGCAGCTGCTTCAGCATATCCTCAAGGTCGAACTGGCCCTTCTGGATCTTGCGTGCGAGCGCCTCGGCCTCGTCCTGCTCGATCGTCTCGGCGGCTTTTTCCACCAGGCTGACGACGTCGCCCATGCCGAGGATACGGTCGGCGATGCGGTCGGGGTGGAAAACCTCCAGCGCGTCGGTCTGCTCGCCGGTGCCGAGCAGCTTGATCGGACAGCCCGCGACCGCGCGCATCGACAGCGCCGCGCCGCCGCGCGCATCGCCGTCGATGCGGGTCAGCATGATGCCGGTAACGCCGACCTTCTCGCGGAACTCGCGCGCGATGGTGACCGCGTCCTGACCGGTCATGGCGTCGGCGACCAGGAGGGTCTCGGCCGGATCGACCGCCTTGGCGACCTGCGCGACCTCGGCCATCAGCTCCTGGTCGATGGCCAGGCGGCCGGCAGTATCGAGGAGGACGATGTCGTAGCCTTCAAGCTTGCCGGTCTGGATGGCGCGCTTGGCGATCGCCACCGGCGGCTCGCCGGCGACAACCCGCAGCGTCGCCACGCCGATCTGAATGCCGAGTTGGGCGAGCTGCTCCATCGCCGCCGGGCGCCGCGTGTCGAGCGACGCCATCAGCACTTTTTTCTTATCCTTGGCGGTAAACCAAAGCCCGAGCTTGGCCGTGCTCGTGGTCTTGCCCGAGCCCTGCAGGCCGACCATCAGGATAGGCACGGGTGCCGCCGCGCGGAGATTGATCGCCTCGCCTTCACCCAGCGTTTCCACGAGCGTGTCGTGGACGATCTTGATGACCTGCTGGCCCGGGGCCACCGACTTCATGACCTCGTGGCCGACAGCGCGCGCGCGGACCTTGTCGATGAAGTCCTTGACCACCGGCAGCGCCACGTCGGCTTCGAGCAGCGCCACGCGCACCTCGCGCAGCGCCTCGTCCACATGCGCCTCGGTGAGCGCGCCGCGCCTGGTCAGGCGATCGAATATGCCGCCAAGGCGGTCGGTCAGGCTTTCAAACATTGCGTCTCGCAAACATCGCGTCTCACAAACGTCGCGTCACGGGCCCGCCGCATCCTTCGACAAGCTCAGGAAGAAGCTCGGAATTACCCCCAACCGCCATCAAGGCCGTCGCCAGGACCATCAATGGGACGGCCTAAACGACAAACGCGCCCGTGCGCGAAACTCGCGGACGGACGGGCCCCCTCGGGAGCGGATCACGAAGACGGAGCGATCCGGGAAGTCGGAGCGGAATGTAAGGAGAGGCCGCGTGGCTGTCAAGACGGGCACAACCACCTCGCGGCATACTCCGCTACCCCGCAATCCCCCGAAAACCCTAGCCTCCTAAGGATATTTTAACCCGGGCGTTGGCTCAATGCGGGCGCCGCGTGGCTTCGGTTTCGAGGCCGCGCGCAACCGCATGCGCAGCTTTCCGCGCCCCTGAAGGGACCGCCTCCATGATCTCGCGCTTCAGCGCAGAGTTCACAGATCCGTCTGTCGAACGGGCGTTCCGCGAGGCCAGCTTCGCCGATGCTCGGCTGCTCAATCGAACCACCGCGGTAATCGCTTCGCTGATCTATGCCGGCTTCGGTGTCTTCGACTACATCACCCTCGGCGCAAGCCCGCTCTTCTACACGCTCTGCGGGCTGCGTATCGGTTTAGTCTGCACGGCGGTACTGGCGATCGTCCTGACATACGATCCCAAACGCTACCCGATGGCCGACCTCGCCATCCTGGCGCTTCAGCTCTACATCATCGGGCTTTTCCTGGTCGCCGTCGCGGCGCGGACACCCACAGGCTATCTCTATCCGCCGAGCGTCTCGTCTTACGGGATCGTGATGATCGTGCTCGGAAACTACGTTTTCATCGCCACGCGCTTTTCGTTCTGCACGTCAGTCGCACTGCTGGCCTCTCTTGGGTATTGCGCGGTCAGCCTCCTGTTCCGGCCCTTCACCCTGGTGGACCTTGCCCTGGAGGGCGCGCTGCTGCTCGGCTGCAACCTTTTGGGCGTTTCGATGCTGCACCGGATCCAGACGCTGCAACGCCGCCAGTATGAGTTGCTTACCGACGAGCGGCTGGCCCGCGGGCGCCTGCAGGCCCAATCGCGCGAGCTGCGCACGATTGCCCGCGATCTGGGGCGCGCGCGCGACGAGGCGACCATCGCGAACCGCGCCAAATCGGAGTTCCTGGCCCATATGAGCCACGAGTTGCGCTCGCCCCTCAACGCGATCATCGGATTTACCGAGGTCATGACCGCACGCATGTTCGGCGCCGTTCAGCCCACGCGCTACCGGGAATATGTCGAGGACATCCATGCCTCGGGCGTCCATCTGCTCGCCGTCATCAACGACCTGCTCGATCTGTCCAAGGCCGAATCGGGCCGCATGGAGCTGAACGAAACGACGGTGAGTATCGAGGAGGCCGCGACCTCAGCAATGCGCCTGGTGCGCGAGCGCGCCTATGAAGCAACCGTCAGAATGATGCTGGAGGTTCCAAGCACGCTGCCCCATCTGCGCGCCGACGAGCGCATGATCAAGCAGATCATCCTCAATCTGCTGACCAATTCGGTGAGGTTCACCCAGCCCGGCGGCGCCGTCGCCGTCAACGCATGCATCGACGGCGAGGGCCGCCTGTCGCTCTCGATCATAGATGACGGCGTCGGCATCGACGCCGCCGATATCCCAAAGGTTCTGGAAGCCTACGGTCAGGCCGACATCGCCCGGTCGCGCTCCAGCGAAGGCACGGGCCTTGGCCTGCCGCTGGTCAAGTCGATGGCCGAACTCCACGGCGCCGGCATCGAGATCGACAGCGCGCTGGGGCAAGGCACCACGGTCACCATCCGCTTTCCCGCCGAGCGCCTCGTCGCTCCAGGTACGACCACGGACCGAAGAGCCGGCTAGCTGGCCGTCCATCCAGCTCACATGCTTCGACAAGCTCAGCATGAGGGCTTCAGCGTGAGGGCTTCTGCGTGAGGGCTCAGCATAAGGGCCTCATCCTGAGCTTGTCGAAGGACGAGGCCCGGGCCCGCGGGTCGCACCATCGGGCATGGTAAGACCATCAACCGCGCGCACCGCTTGGCATTCCCCGCCCGCCGGGCCATATAAGCCGCACCATCGCGCGGTGTGAGCGGCATGAACCAACATCAGTTCATCAAGATGCACGGATTGGGCAACGACTTCGTCGTGCTCGACCGGCGCGCCAATGGCGGGACCATCCCGCCGGAGACGGCGCGTGCGCTCGCCGACCGGCATCGCGGCATCGGCTGTGACCAGGTGGTCGTGATCGGCGAGAGCGGCATCGCCGATGTTGCCTTGCGCTTCTTCAACCCCGATGGCGGCGAATCGGGCGCCTGCGGCAACGGCACGCGATGCGTCGGCGCGCTGTTGATGAATGAGCGCGGCGCCGATCATCTGGCCGTCGAAACGCTGGCCGGGGTGCTCGATATCGAGAAGGCAGCGGGCGGCCTCATCAGCGTCGACATGGGACTGGCGCGCACCGGGTGGGACGAAATCCCGCTGCGGGAACGCGCCGACACGCTGCATCTCGGGATTGCCGAGGGCGCGCTCGCCGATCCGGTGGCGGTCAACATCGGCAACCCCCATGCGGTCTTCTTCGTCGAGGATGCCGAAGCGATCGATCTGCCCAGGCTCGGCCCCAGGCTCGAACACCATAAGATGTTCCCCGAACGCGCCAATATCGGCGTCGCTCAGGTGACCGCGCCCGACCAGCTTCGCCTGCGCGTCTGGGAGCGCGGCGCCGGGATCACGCTGGCCTGCGGTTCGGGCGCCTGCGCCGCGACGGTCGCCGGCCATCGCCGCAATCTGACCGGACGCACGGTCGAGATCGTGCTCGATGGCGGCCCGCTCGCCATCGAATGGCTGGAAAACGGCCACGTGCTGATGACCGGACCCGTCGCCACCGCGTTCACCGGCGAGTTCGACGCCTCGCTTTTCGCGGGATAAGGAAGGCGCGATGAACGCCGCCCCCGGATCTGCACCAAAGCTCATCACCTTCGGCTGCCGGCTCAACGCGTACGAGTCGGCGGCGATGGGCGAGTTGGCGCGTTCGGCGGGGCTGACCGACGCGGTGATCGTCAACACCTGCGCCGTCACCGCCGAGGCCGAGCGCCAGGCCCGCCAGGCCATTCGCAAGGCGCGGCGCGAGCATCCGGGCGCGCAGATCATCGTCACCGGCTGCGCCGCCCAAATCGATCCCGAGCGCTACGCTGGCATGGCCGAGGTCGACCGCGTGCTGGGCAACCGCGAGAAACTGGAGGCCGCGTCGTTCATGGCTGACGCGGTCGCGCCCGTGCAAGTCGGCGACATCATGGCGCTCACCGAGACGGCTGGGCACATGCTAGGCGGCTTCGACGGGCGCAGCCGCGCCTTCGTCGAGATCCAGCAGGGCTGCGACCACCGTTGCACCTTCTGCATCATCCCTTACGGCCGCGGCAACAACCGCAGCGCGCCCATCGGCGCCATCGCCGAGCAGACCCGTACGTTGATCGAGGCCGGATACCGGGAAGTCGTGCTGACGGGCGTCGACATCGCCGGTTACGGCCGCGATCTTCCAGGGACGCCCTCGCTTGGCCAGCTCGTGCGCCGCCTGCTCGCGGCCGTGCCCGAATTGCCGCGCCTACGGCTCTCCTCGCTCGATCCGGCGGTGGTCGACGACGATCTTCTGCGCGCCGTTGCCGAGGAGGAGCGGCTGATGCCGCATCTGCATCTCAGCCTCCAGGCCGGCGACGATCTCATCCTGAAGCGCATGAAGCGCCGCCACCTCCGCGCCGAGGCGGTGGCGCTGACCGAACGCCTCCGCGCGCTCCGCCCGGATATCGCGTTCGGCGCCGACCTGATCGCGGGCTTTCCGACCGAAAGCGCGGCGGCCTTCGCCAACACCCTCGCGCTGATCGACGACTGCGGCCTTGCCTACCTCCACGTCTTTCCCTATTCGGAGCGGCCGGGCACGCCCGCCGCGCGCATGCCCCAACTGCCCAAGTCCATCCGCAAGGCGCGCGCGAAGGCGCTGCGGGCAGCAGGCGAGCAGGCGCAAGCGCGCTTCCTCGACAGCCGCATCGGCAAGACCGAGGCGGTCCTCGTCGAGGCCGGCAGTTCAAGCCGCACGGCGCATTACGCCCCGATCCGCCTCGCCGGCGAGCACCCGCGCGGCAGCATCGTCGAGGCCACGGTCACGGCCCGTGACGGCGATACGCTGGTCGGCCGGGCCGCCTGATGTTCGGCCGCAAAAAACAGGTGGCTGCGGGCGACAGCGCCGAAGCGCAACCGGAGAAGAAGAAAGGCTGGTTCTCCCGTCTCAAGGACGGCCTCACCAAGTCCACGGACAAGATCACCGACGGCATCGACGCGGTGATCGACGAGGCGCCCGAGGCAGCGACCGCCCCTGCCCAGCCCATTCCAGAGCCCATTCCCGAGCCCACACCGGAGCCTGTATCGGCCGCTCCGCCTGACCCGGCCCCGCCGCCTGACCCGGCCCCGCCACCCAAACCGGCGCCAGCACCAGCTAGGGCGGACGCGCGCCCAGCGCCAAGCAGGCCGCCGGCGCCCGCCCAGCCGGTCCAACCTGAGGCTAAGGCCGAGACCGCGTTAGCACCGGCGGCCACGAAACCTCTCGAAGCCAAACCTGTCGAACCCGAACCCGCCCCGCGCGTGGCCGCAAAGCCGCCGCCCATCGCGGAAACAGCGGTCGAGCCGGCACCCGTCAAGGCCAAGGCGGTGGAACCGGCCGACCGAATTGAACCCGCGCCGGCCGCATCCGACGAAAGGCCGGTGCCACCGGCCCCGGCGCCAGAAGAAACAGAGGACCAAAAGGCCCGTCCCGGCCTCGCCGAGCGCATCGTCCGTTTCGTGCGCCGGCGCAAACTCGACGACGCCGCACTGGAGGCGATCGAAGAGGTGTTGATCACGGCCGATCTCGGCCCCGCCGCCGCTGCCAAGCTCACTGCAAATCTGGCGCGCGACAAGTTCGACAAGGCGGTCTCAAGCGCGGAAATTCGCGAGGCGCTCGCCGAGAACGTGGCCGAGATCCTGGCGCCGGTGGCGCAGCCCCTCACGCCCGACGCCGACAAGCACCCGTATGTCGTGCTGGTGGTCGGCGTCAACGGCAGCGGCAAAACCACCACCATCGGCAAGCTCGGCAAGCAATGGGCCGATGAAGGCCGCACCATCACCTTCGCGGCCGGCGATACGTTTCGCGCCGCCGCCGTCGAGCAGCTCAAGATCTGGGGCGACCGGGTGGGCGCGCATGTCGTCGCGCGCGACACCGGCGCCGATGCGGCCGGGCTCGCCTTCGATGCGTTAAAGGAGGCCGCCGCGCGCGGCGACGACGTGCTGCTGGTCGATACCGCTGGCCGGCTTCAGAACAAGGCCGATCTGATGGCCGAGCTGGCGAAGATCGTCCGCGTGCTGCGCAAGCTCGACGAAAGCGCGCCGCATTCGGTCCTGCTGGTGCTCGACGCCACGGTCGGCCAGAACGCCCACAGCCAGGTTCGGATCTTCAAGGAGATCGCCGAGGTCAGCGGGCTCATCGTGACCAAGCTCGACGGCAGCGCCAAGGGCGGGGTGATCGTGGCGCTGGCCGAGGCTTTCGGCCTGCCGATCCACGCCATCGGTGTCGGCGAAGGCGCGGACGACATGCGCCCCTTCGAGCCCCGCGATTTCGCCCGCAGCCTGATGGGGCTGGAGGGGTAGGGGGGCCGGACCGCGCCCTCATAGTTTCCCTCCCCCTCTGAAGAGGGAGAGGGGGCCTAAGGCCCCCTTGTGCTAGCGATGCCGGTACAGGGCCGCTCACCCGCTCTTCAGCAAGGCCGCGAAATCTTCCGATGTCATCGCCTCGCCGATCAGATAGCCCTGCGCCAGCTGGCAGCCCTCGGCGGCCAGGAAATCGAGCTGGTTCTGGCGGCTCACCCCTTCGGCCACCACGCGCAGGTTCAGCGCGGCGGCGAGGCTAACGATCGCGCGCACGATCGCCGCGTCCTCGGCGTTGTCCGGCAGCTCGTCGACGAAGGCGCGGTCGATCTTGAGCGCGTCGACCGGAAAGCGCCGCAAATAAGCGAGCGAGGAATAGCCGGTGCCGAAATCGTCGACCGTGATCGAGACCCCCAGCTTGGCAAGGCCGATCAGCGTGTCGGCGACCTGCTCGGGATCGCGCATCAAGCTTGATTCGGTTATCTCGATTTCAAGGCGCGAGGGGCTGAGCCCGGCCTCGTCAAGCGCCGCTGCGATATGCCTGGCGAAATCGGCCGCTTCGAACTGCTCGGCCTCGACATTCACCGCGACGCCCGGCGGCGGGCCGTCACCGGAAGCGCCGATCGTCCTGGTCGGCCAGCTCGCCGCGTCGCGGCATGCCTGGCCTAATGCCCACTCGCCGAGCGGCACGATCATTTCGCTCTCGCGGGCGACGCCGAGGAACGCGTCGGGCGCGAGAGTTCCACGCTCGGGATGCTCCCAGCGCATCAGCGCCTCGGCGCCGACGATGCGCCCAGACGCGATATCGAGCTTGGGCTGGTAGCGCATGCGCAGCTCACCGGCCTTGAGGGCGCCGCGCAGATCGCGCGCGAGACCGACCCGGTCCTCCGCCTCGGCCGTAACCGCGCGCGCGTGATAGGCAAAGGCCGCGCCGCGTTCCCTGGCGGCATCGAGCGCGCCGCCGGCAAGACCGGCCAGCACCTCCGGCTCGCGGCTGTCATCGGGGTAGAGCGCGATCCCCACCCCGGCCGCCGGTCCCAGCCCGTCGAGCAGCTTCTGGGCCAGGAAGGCCGCCTCGTCGAAGCGGTCGAGATCGGTCTGGATTACCGCAAAGCGCCGCTCGTCGAAACGCGCCACGGTATCGGTGGCGCGCACCCGCTCGGTGAGCGCGGCGCCCGCGGCCCGGATCGCCTCGTCATCGCCGCGCGCGCCCGGATCGACCACAAGCACCGCCAGCGCGCCCTTGCGCCGGTCGGCGCGCGCCATCGAGTGGCGCAGCCGGTCACCGAACAATGCGCGATCAGGAAGACCTGTGAGGGGATCGTAGAGCGTCATGGGACCGCGCCACGTTAGAGTTTTGGCCGCTTGCCGGCAAGCGATCCCGGCGCCAATACAATGGGGACGACGCGCTCACCCAAGCGTATTGCCGATCCCGTCCCAAACCAGCTTCAGCCCGGTGCCGAACAACAGCAGATAGGCTATGCGGTAGAAGATCGCCTCCGGTACGCGCTTGTGCAGCCAGACCCCCAGCCAGACGCCGAGCGGCGCCAGCGGCAACAGCACCAGGGCGGTCGTCATGTTGGCCGCGGAAAACTGGCCGAGCATCGCGTAGGGCACAAGTTTCACATAATTGAGCACCATGAAGACGACCACCATGGTGCCCTGATAGAGCGTCTTGTCGAGCTTCTGGGGCAGCAGGTAGATCTGCGCCGGCGGGCTGCCGGCATGGGCAACGAAGCTGGTGAAGCCCATCAGGGTTCCCCAGAAGGCGCCGCGCCCGGCATGGGGCTCGCTCGCCGGCATATCGCGCCGGCCCAACAACGGCGCCACGATCCAACGGTACAGCGTGAAGGAGAGTGCGATCACGCCGACGATCAGCCGCACGAAATCGTCGGTCAGGTAGTCGAACGTGATCCAGCCGATGCCGATGCCGACCAGGCCCGCGACGATCAGGATCGCGGTGTTGCGGCGATGCCAGGTCTTGCGGTAGGCGATCAGCCCGGCGATATCCATCAGGCAGAGGATCGGCAGCATGATCGCGGCGGCCTGCACCGGCGAGATCAGGAGCGCCATGACCGGCACGGCAACGCCGCCCGCCCCGCCGAAGCCGCCCTTGGAGATGCCGGTCAGCATCACCGCCGGCACCGCCGCGACGTAGAACCACGGATTGTCGATCAGCATCGGACGTCTTCGCCCCAGATCCCAGATTTCTCGATCCCGGATTGCACGCTCAACGCCCCACCGTTCACTCGCTCAACCGTTTCCGCAAAGCCCCATTCTTCGACAGGCTCAGGATGACGCGGATGAGCACACACACAAAACGCCCCTCATGCTGAACTTGTCGACGCATGAGGGCCGCATAACCAATCCATCCGGCGAATTTGCAAATCCCCCAAACCCAGCGCAGCGTCCGCCACTGGCGCAGCCATCGCGCGCGGCCTATATACACCCGGTCATGAACCCGATCGTCAAATTCCTTGTCGAGGTCGGCCCGCTTGCGGCCTTTTTCATCGCCTATTCCACCTGGGGCGGCGGTGACAAAGCCAATTTGATCGCCGCCACCGCGATCTTCATGGGCGCCATCACGGTCTCGCTCGCCGTCTCGGTGTGGCTGGAGCGACGGGTGCCGCTGATGCCGTTGGTCAGCGCCGCCGTGGTGTTCGTGTTCGGCGGCCTCACCCTCGCCCTCGACAGCGAGATCTTCATCAAGATGAAGCCGACGATCATCAACGCGCTCTTTGCGGCGATTCTGTTCGCGGGGCTCGCCCTGCGCCGGGCCTTTCTCAAGCATCTGTTCGGCACGGTGATGAAGCTCGACGAGGAAGGCTGGAAAAAGCTTTCGGTCCGCTGGGCAATCTTTTTCGTTGCCGTGGCGGTTCTGAACGAGTTCGTCTGGCGCAACTTTTCCACCGACCTCTGGGTCAACTTCAAGGTCTTCGGCATCCTGCCGCTGACCTTGGTTTTCGCGCTTTCCCAGACCCCGCTGATCCACCGCCATACGATCGCGGAGGAAAGCCCGGCCGGTAAAGGCTGACGCCGCCGCGTCGTTGGTTCGCGGCCAGGCCCGCCAAAGTCCTTGAATTGCTGCGCGCCGCGCGCGAGGTTGCGCCAACCCAGTCGCCTTGATGAGACAAACGAACCGCATGGCCGACCGCCCGACCACTGGCCCAGGCAAGGGCCCAAACGAAGGCTCGAAAAATCCGACCAGGGCCGCCTTTTCGTCTCCCATTCCCCATGTCAGCGAGCTTGGCATCGAGCTGGTCGAAGCGGGCGGCGGGCGCGGGCTCATGCGCCTGCCCTGGCGTCTCGACCTCGTCGGCAATCCCGAGACCGGGGTGCTGCATGGCGGCGTCGTCACCACCCTGATCGATTCGGTCTGCGGCATGGCCTGCCTGACCGCGCTCGAAAAGCCGCAGCCGATCGTCACGCTGGATCTGCGGATCGACTACCTGCGGCCGGCCACGCCGAAACGCGACATCTTCGCCGCGGCGGAAGCCTACAAGGTCACCCGCCAGGTCGTCTTCCTGCGCGCCACCGCCTATCAGGATGGCCCCGACGACCTCGTGGCCGCCGCCGTCGGCACCTTCATGCTGAGCGGCCGCCTCGGCCTGCGCCCGGTTGCCGAGGCGCCATCATGAGCGCCTTCGTCGATCTGATCGCCGAGGCGAAGGCGAGCAGGAACTTCCAGGGGCTGGTCGACAACATCCCCTACCACGCTTATCTGGGCATCCGCGTGCATGAGGAAAACGGCGCGCTGATCGCGGTGCTGCCGGGGAATGAAAAAATCATCGGCAATCCGGCCCTGCCCGCGATCCACGGCGGGGTGATCGGCGCCTTTCTGGAGACCACTGCCATTCTCCACCTCATGTGGTCCGGTCAGACACTCCACGTTCCAAAGACGATCACGGTCACGGTCGACTATATGCGCTCGGCTGCGGTTATCGACACATACGCGAAAGCCACCATAACAAAGCTCGGATCGCGGGTAGCGAACGTGCGCGCCCGCGCCTGGCAGGACGACCCTGAACGGCCCGTCGCAGCGGTGAACGCCAATTTCCTCATACAACCGGCCGACAGCGGCTAGAGCATTTTCCGTTCGGTTGCATCACCAGCCCACTCCCCCACCCGGCCACCCATGGCAGCATCCTTGGGGTGGCCGGGCGGGGGAGCGGGCTGGCGCCGATTCCACGCAAGTGGAAAATGCGCTAACTTATTAATCATAAAGGCGAATTCACCGCCTCTGGTGACCTGCGCAGCGCTCCATTAGCTGGGCATTTCCGCAGATTGGCGCTCGCGATCATCCCAAACCAGACCGCATTTCCATTAACCTCCTGACTAATTTTATTAATCCTTTGGTAAGCGCTAACCCCGAATAATCGCCATAAGCTGCGAGGGAACGCGGCCGTGAGCAACTGGTTCGCGCCAGCGCAAATAGCGCGGCAGAGCCGGGTGGAACGAAAGGTTTTGGGTAAGGAGACCGGCGGTGCCTAAACGCACCACATCACGCATAGGTTACAGACCGCGCCACCTTGCGCGCGGCGATTTCGCCTGTCTGCGCCCAAATGCGGGGGCGCAGCGATGAACGTTGCCGCTCAGACCACGCTTAGTCCAGCGCCCGATATCGTCAATCTGCTCGACCTGGCGCGCGACCGCTCCAAGACCGGACGGGCCACGCTGGTCGATGCCGTCGGCAACATGTTCCTGGCCCGAAACGGTGGGCTGAGCGACCGCGAGAGCGCGCTCATATCCGAGATCCTGTGCAAACTGATCGACGAGGTGGAAACCTCGGTCCGCCGGACGCTGGCCGAGCGGCTCTCCGACCGCGGCGACGCGCCTCGCGAGCTCATCGTGCAACTGGCCAATGACGAGATTGCGGTGGCCCGCCCGTTGCTCATCGACAACCCGCTGCTGGACGAGCCCGACCTGATCGAAATCGTGCGCCACCGCTCGCGCGAACACCGGTTGGCTGTCGCCATCCGCGGCGGTATCGGGGCGCCGGTTTCCGATGCCCTCGTCGCCACCGGCGACGGCGGCGTGATCAAGGCGTTGCTGGAGAACGAGAGCGCGACCATCTCGAAGCTCGCCTTTGAGTATCTCGCGGAGCAGGCCCGCCGGACCGATGAGTTTCACGAACCGTTGATCGACCACCGCGCCCTGCCCACCGATCTGGCGTCCAAGATCTACTGGTGGGTATCGGCCGATCTGCGCGACCGCATCGTCGGAAAATTCGACATCGATCCGCTGGCGCTCGACGAGACCCTGCAAGTGGCGGTCCGCGACATGATCGCCGAGACCGACGATCAGGCCGAGACCGGCAAGGCAAACGAGTTGGTCGAGCACCTCTGGCGCAGCAACGCGCTCGACTCCAAACTGCTCATCCAGGTGTTGCGCGAGGGCGAGATCCCGCTTTTCGAAGCGATGTACGCGAAGATCACGCATCTGACCAACGCGAAAATCAAAACACTGCTCTACGAACCTGGCGGCGAGCAGCTCGCCATCGCCTCCAAGGCGGCGCGCATCTCCAAACCCGACTTTGCTTCAATCTTCCTGCTGAGCCGTCAGGGCCGTCCTGGCGACCAGACCGTGGATCCCGGGGAGCTGTCCAAGGTACTGGCCTATTACGATACGCTGAACGCCGAAGCCGCCAAGGCAGAGATACGCAACTGGCGCCTCGATCGCGAAATCGCAGCGGCCACGGCGACCCCGAACGCCGTCAGCTAGAGCATTTTCCATTTGCGTGGAAACGGCACCAACCCGCTGAACGGAAAATGCTCTAACCGCCGGCTCTGATCCCCCTGCCCCCCTGATTTCAGCCTAATACCAAATCTCAGTGATATTGAGCCATTTGACCGCCAAGATTTTGTCCGCCGGATAGGCGCGGGTTGCGCCGTGGTGCGGCGCACCACAAGCCGCGCGCAACGACGCCGGCGGACAAAAGATGGCGGCCTTCGGTGGGGCGGATTGGCCCTCCGGTTAGGCACGCAGCTTGCCCGATGCGCTGCATCGCGCCGCGCCGCGTGCCTAACCGGAGGGCCAACCTGATCTCGTCGCCCTTGGAAATCGGTGTGCGCCCGTAGCCGATGGCGATCGCATCGCCCTCGACCCAGAAGGCGATCTCGCCAGGCTCGACGACGGCGCGGGCATCAGCCTCGCGCACAACTGAGACCGGCGTTTCGAAGTAAACCTCCTCGCCCCAGGTCAGCGCCAACGCCTCGAAGGGCAGCGCCGCCAGCAGCGCCGCGGCGGTCGGCGTATCCAGGGTCTCGGCCTCGATCGCGACCGCGCCCACGGTAATCCGGATGCGTCTCCCGGCCATGCTCTCAGCCCGCGCGTCGCAGCGCTTCGACCCCGGGGAGCGCTTTGCCCTCGAGCCATTCCAGGAAGGCACCGCCCGCCGTTGAGACGTAGCTGAAGTCGTGCACCACGCCGGCATGGGCCAGCGCCGCCACGGTGTCGCCGCCGCCGGCCACGGTCAGCAGCGTGCCGGCCTTGGTCCGCGCGGCGGCCGCACGCGCCACCGCCACGGTGCCCGCATCGAAGGGCGGCACCTCGAAGGCGCCCAGCGGTCCATTCCAGACCAGCGTGCGCCAATCCTCCATCGCGGCGTTGAGCGCCGCCACGCTGGCCGGGCCGATATCGAGGATCATGGTGCCGGCCGGCACTTCGCCGATCGGCGCCGTTTGGGTCTCGACATCTGGCGCGAGCTTGGCCGCGACCACCGCGTCCTCGGGCAACAGCAAGGCGCAGCCGGCCTTCATTGCGGCGGCCTCGACCCCACGTGCGGTATCGACAAAATCGGGCTCCAGCAGCGAGGCGGCGACGTCGATGCCGCGCGCATGCAAAAAGGTGTTCGCCATGGCCCCGCCGATCACGATCGCATCGACGCGCCCGGCGAGATTCTCCAGGACCGCGATCTTGGTCGAAACCTTGGCGCCGCCGATCAGCGCCGCAAGCGGGCGCTCGGGCACATCGAGCGCTCCGGACAGGGCTTCGAGCTCGGCCTGCATGGCCCGGCCAGCCGCCGCCGGCAGCAGGCGCGCGATCGCCTCGGTCGAGGCATGGGCGCGATGCGCAGCGGAGAAGGCGTCATTGACGTAGAGATCGCCGAGCGCCGCCAGCGCGGCCGCAAAGCCCGGATCGTTCGCTTCCTCGCCGGCATGGAAGCGCAGGTTTTCCAGCACCGCGACCTCCCCGTCGCCGAGCGCTTGTGTTACCGCCGACGCCGCCTCGCCGATGCAGTCGGGCGCGAAGGCGACCTTGCGCCCGCCCAGCGCTGATTTGTGCGCAGATTTGAGCGCGGTCTCGAGCGCCGCGGCGACGGGCCTCAGCGAGAACTCCGGCGCCGGTTTGCCCTTGGGCCGGCCGAAATGCGACAGCACGATGACGCGCGCGCCTTTGTCCGCCAGCTCGTTGATCGTCGGCGCCAGGCGGTCGAGCCGCGTTGTGTCGGTAACCCGGCCATCCGCCATCGGCACGTTCAAATCGCCGCGCAGCAGCACCCGCCGCCCCGCCACCTCAAGATCGTCGATTGTTTTGAAAACCCTCACCGGCGCGGCCCTTCTTTTGCGGTTCTTCTTGCGCGCCTATTCCATATCGATCGAGGCCGCGCCCGCAACCGCATAATCGCTGGGGCCGATATCGAAGATGTTGCGGATCGGGTCGCCCAGCAGGCCAAGCGCGCCCGGCTGGCGGGCGCCCTCGATCACGGTCACATCACCCAGCTCGCCGCCGACATTGTCGACGCGCAGCCAGTGCACCAGATTGCCGCTTTCTATGTCGATCACCGCCACCGCGCATTGCGGGTTGGCCTTGGCCTTGGCGAGGGTCTGGGCAACCGGCAGCTCATCGAAGCCGGCTTCGCGCCGCGGCCGCGAGACGGTGACGATCGCATAGCGGCCGACGAAAGCGAGCCCGCGCAGGAACCCCGGACACAGGGTCACCCGCTCGAAGCGGCCGCTGGCGGGATCGATGAAACCGAGATACCCCGTCCCGGATTCCAGCAGCCACAGCTTGCCGCGATGCACCCGCGGGCTGCATGGAAGCGACAGCCCGCGCGCGATGACCGCCCCGCCCGGCACGTCCATGACCACGCCGCTATCGACGCGGCGGTCGCGCCAGCCGCCGGCCGTGTTCTCGCTTGCCAGTGCCGTGGCATAACGCAGCTTGCCCTCATCGACGGCGATACCGTTCAGATGACAGCGGTCCTCGGCAACCAGCGCGGTGACAAAGGGCGGCCGCCAAACCGGTACAAAATTGTACAGGTCGCGCAGCTCGGCGACGCAGGAGAAGAGCGGGTTGGCAAACAGCACCCGCCCCTCGCCGTCGACCGCAATATCCCCCGGCCTGATCTCGCCGGTCGTGTAGGCGGCCTGGGGAATGAACAGATGGTCGTAACCGGCGACCGTGACGCCCTCGGCAAGGCGGTTCTCCAGCCGCCAGATCTGATAGCGCGTGGCCAGGAAGATACTGTGGCCGACCGCCCTGACCGCATAAGTGCGCCCGAAGGCCCGGCCGACCAGGGCGATCTCGCCTTCCCTGGTCAGCCCGATCAGGAACAGCATGCCGCCCGCGCGCGTCGTCAGCGCCAAGCCGATATGACGCGCCGTCAGCCAATCGGCGAAGCCGGCCGAGCGGCTGAGCTTCGGCCTGTCGGCCGTCTCCTCGGCGCGGTGATTGCCTTCGGTGCTGGTCATGATCTTCGAGCCGGCGCGTTATCCGTCAGGGGCTGCTGCGCCCCGGAGCAAGGTTTGGATTGGCGCCGCCGCCACCGATCCGAACAGTCGAACTATTTTCAAACGAAACGACAAACTATGAATGCGATCTCGGGACCCTCACCAGCGCCGCTCCAACCGCCGGAAACCGTTGGGCTTGCGCGTCGCCTCCGCCGGCGTCGGCACGCCCATCGTCTTCAAGAGGATGCCCATCGTCGCCAGGGTCCGGTAGACGCCGAACTTTACGGTGGAATCCTCGGTCACGAGCTGGCTGCGCGTGGAGAAGAGCTCGTTCTGAATGTCGAGCAGGTCGAGCAGGGTGCGCCGGCCAAGATCGAACTGTTTGGAGTAGGCATCGCGCACCTTGGCCGTGGCCGCGACCTGGTTTTGCAACGCCACGCGGCGTCCGCGCGCCGCGTTGAGCGCAGCCCAACTGACCGCCACCTGCTGGGCAACTTCGCGCCGCGACCGGTCGAGCGTATCACGCGCTTCGGACAGCCGCGCCTTGGCCTCGCGCAACCGCGCCGCATCGGCGCCGCCGCGATAAAGGCTCCAGCGCGCGACCACCAGGGCCTGGGCATCGAAGGTGCTGCCGCGCACACCGTCGACATTGCGCAAACGGTTGGCGGAGGCCTCGATGCTGACCTTTGGAAAGAACTCCGAGCGGGCGATGCCGATCTGGCCCATCGCCGCGGTGATGTCCGCCGCCGCGGCGAGGATCGCCGGCGCGGTCTTGAGCGCGATCGCCGCGGCCGCGTCGACATTGGGCGGCAGCTCCAGCTCCGGCGCGGTCACCGCTTCGAGCTTTTCGGGCCGCTCGCCGACGACGGCGCGGTAGCGCGCCACGGCATCCTCGTAGCGGCCATGCGCGCTGGCGAGGTTGCCCTTGGACGCATACATCCGCGCCCGCGCCTGCTCGACATCGGAGCGCGGACCGCGGCCGCCGCGCGCGCGCGCGCCGACGCGGCGCAGGATCGCCTCATGCGCCTGGAGATTGCGTTTGGAAAGCACCGCCACCCGCGCCGTGCGCAGCACGTCGAGATACGCCTCGATCCCGCGCAAGGCCACGGCCTGCGCCGTGTCGCTGACCCGGTAGCGGGCCGAATTCACGCGGCCCTTCTGGCGCGCCACCTCGCTGTCGGTGAAAAAGCCGTCGAACAGGCGCTGCTGGACGACAACGCCCGCCTCCTGGCGGGGCATGCCGTCATAGCCCGATTTGCCGCGGCCGCGCGTCGCCCCGTTCAGGCTGGCCTCCGGGCCGACCGCAC
>Ga0307378_10004386_pt1 | contig 20154 bp, 12 predicted proteins | sample UN1MG_FD_202238 | JGI IMG/M metagenome (GOLD analysis project Ga0307378, IMG submission 202238) | Soil microbial communities from Risofladan, Vaasa, Finland - UN-1 | ecosystem: Environmental > Terrestrial > Soil > Coastal area > Acid sulfate soil | place: Finland: Risofladan, Vaasa | collected... | reverse complement strand
CTCGATACACCTGGTAGAGCCTGGTAGAGATATCGGCCAAAGCCAGCATCTCCCTGCTCTCCAGGCCCCCAGCCTGTCTAAGCAGGTTCATGGCATCGTAGTGGTAGAAGCCGCGCAAGCTGTCTATGGGCAGCGTGAACATGGCCGCAGCTTCTCTCTCAGCCGTCTCCTCTATGTCCACTCCACCTTTGGAGGAGAATATCCCTACCGGTTGTCGAGTCGAAGGATCGGCGGTCATCGCCAGGTATAGTTCCTTGCGGATCTCCACTTTCTGCTCGATCAGCAACCCCTCCACGGGGGAACCCTGAATCTCCTTGCCCAGCAATTCCTTGACCGTCCGGGACAGGGCCTCTTTATCCTCGGCGAAGAGTATGCCCCCCGACTTGCCTCTTCCCCCGGTCAAAACTTGGCTCTTCACGGCAACGGGAAAACCCAATTCGTCGACCACTCTCATAGCCTCATCCAAGCTCTGCACAAATCTGCCTTCAGGCACCGGTATGCCCTTACGCTTGAACAAGGTTTTGCCTTGATATTCCAGTAACCTGGCCACGTACTGAACCTCCTCGCTCAATCTGTGTGGAAACGATCTGGGACAGAGATCTAGCTCTCCAGGATTCGGCGGGCCTGGCCGTACTGGAACGCTGCGATGCGCTGTTACCAGGCGCTCCGGTGATTCGCGGGCAAAAGATCTTGGCTCACCCCAACCAGACGTGTGTCCACTGAATGCCAAGCTGCGTCCGAGAACTGGTAGGGTGAGCCAGTTGACCAATGAAGTAGACAGCCGATTTAGCGTCATTATATCGCAGGCGGCACGAGCAGGCAAGCCCAATTTCCTCCCAAGATTACCAAGTGAGAGCCAAGACGCGGTGCCAAACTCGTCTGCGCTCGCAAGATGTGGTAGCATCTGGTGTGTAGATAGGCAGGATACGGCGGCAGTGTCTTGAGATTCTGTCGCACCAGAAAAGGAAATGGTTGGAATGACCACACTCTCCTACCAAGCTCATTCCACGCCAAGTGAGCCTGCTCTTCGCTGCCATGTCGGTCTGAGGCCCCGTACTTGCCGAAGTCGGTGCCTGCTGTGAAGGATGACCGTGAAATTGAAGATCAGCGAAAAAAGGAGCCCAACTGACCCACGAGTTGCGAGAGATGTGCCAGAGGATCGCTGAGTTGGAGGAGGCGGGGTCCGAAACCGGTTGACCCTTGCTGGTCCGATGATACCGTCCGCTGCTGGTACCTGGTGTCTGTGCCCACGATTCCGCAGTTCGCGGTCTGGGTTTGGGTTGTTACCCGAGAATGGGGGAGGTTTCTGAAATGATAGAGTTGGTGGAAAGAAGAGCCAGCATACAACCCGTTAAGTCGAAACTAAGAATCAGTATACTCGACGATGAGGAGATAACAAAGATAAACGAGACAGCCCGAAGTCTCCTGGAGGAGATCGGCGTAATGGTGCCGTCGGAGAAGGCGCTCAAGGTTTTCGCCGATGCCGGAGCCGATGTAGATTTTGACAAGCAGGTCGTCAGAATCCCAAGCCAACTGGTCGCAGACTCTTTGAAGACGGCCCCCAGGCGTTACACCTTGTGTGGGAGAAGAGCGGAACTCGATGCCAGAATAGGAGGCGGGGAAGGCACCTATTTCTATTGCAGTGGCGAAGCCCCCAGAGTCGTGGATCTGAAGACTGGCGAGAGACGACGGTCAATCAAGAGCGATGTAGAGAGTATGGCAAAGATAGCTGACTATCTTCCCATAGTATCGCTGGTTTGGCCAACGGTCAGCGCTGGAGATAAGGGAAGAACCGCGCCGATTCACGGAGTGGAAGCCTGCTTCAACAATACAGAGAAGCACGTCCAGACAGAATCCATCATGGACGAAATCTCAGCGAGGTATGCCATCGAGATGGCCTCTGTGGTTGCTGGAGGACGGGACAAGCTGAGGGAAAGGCCCATCTTTTCGCTATTGTTGTGCAGCATCGCACCTCTGGGCCACGACAGAGGAGGGATAGAATCGGCTCTGGCCTTCGCCGAGGCTGGTCTGCCGGTAGGGATTATGTCCATGCCCACCATGGGTCTGACAGCCCCTCCCTATCAAGCCAGCAGTCTGGCCATGGGATTGGCAGAGGTGTTGAGTGGCTGCGTCTTGATGCAGATTGCCCACCCGGGGACCCCCAACTACATATCCATCATCCCCGCAGTTTTCGATCCACGATCGGGGAACTACTTCATGGGGTCATCCTTCGCACAGATCACTAGTGCTGCCGTCGTTCAGCTTGCCCATTCCAATGGGCTCCCTGTTACGAGCTGTTTGTCTTTCGGGGGAAGTGCCTGGAGATTGAACAATTGGCAGGTAGGAATAGAGAATGTGTATGCTCACCTCCTGGCGATCATGGCAGGGGCCGATATGTCCTTCGGTCCCAGTGGCATGATAGAGGCTGTGAGTTTGCTAGACATGAGAAGGATTCTGTTCGACAGGGAGATCTTGCAGGCCATAGATATCATCACCAACGGGATTGAGGTATGCGACGATACTCTAGCTTTCGATATGATACGGGAGGTAGGTCCAGGTCACCGAGGCATGTTCCTGGGACAAAGGCGCACGGCCAAGGAGCTTCCAAAGCTCTGGCCACCGTCTATCCTCTTTGAGAAGTCAAAGCTCGCGGGGGAGAAGTACAGGGACCCGCTTGAGGTTGCTCACGAGGCTATTGATTGGATCTCGAAGAATCATCGCCCAGCACCATTGCCTGAGGAGGTAGGGCAAGAACTGAGCCAGATAGTGGCTGCTGCCGATCGGGACGAGAACTTGATGAGACGACCTACGCGAGGCAGATAATCGGAGCAAATAGCCAGGCAGAGAACGTCCTTTGGGCGGTGGAAGCTGTTGAGAAATCGGTCAGCATTCGAGGACTGGTTGAAGATCCTAGCCAGGTGGGAGTTGAAGAGATGACTGCTCTAGGGGAGAATAGCATCAAAATCAACAAGGTCGCTGTCATTGGGGCCGGCATGATGGGACCCGCCTTGGCTCAGGTGTTCGCCTTGGCTGGGTTGCAGGTTGCCTTGACCGACAGCGACGCAGAAGTCCTTGGAACAGCGATGCAGCGTATCCAGGCGAACCTCGAGATCTGTCTAAGGCATGGCCATGTCGATAAGGACAAGGCTGCGGCTGTGCCTGAGCGTATCACTCTGGCATCCAATCTCGCCGATGCGACTTCCGAAGCAGACTTCATCATCGAAGCCGTCTTCGAGGACCTCGACCTCAAGCACGAGGTGCTTCGCGAGCTGGAGGAGCATTGCCCGGCCCACGCCGTCATCACCAGCACCACGTCTGGCTTTCGTGTCCGCGACCTGGCAGTCGCACTTAGCCATCCCGAGCGGTTCCTGGTAACACACTACTGGGACCCACCCTATATCATCCCAGTCGTGGAAGTAGTGCCTGGAGATCACACCTCTGCTAAGGCCGTCGAGACCACCAAGAGGCTTCTCGAAGCGGTTGAGATACATCCAGCGCTGGTAAAGAAGGATGTGCCCGGTTTTGTGGGCAATCGCCTGCAACATGCCCTGCGCCGGGAGGCGATTGCCATCGTAGCTCAAGGCATCGCCAGCCCTGAGGATGTGGACCTCATAGCCAGGCTGACTTTCGGCCTGCGGCTACCCGTGGTCGGTCTGCTGGAGACTATAGATCTGGGCGGCCTGGATCTGACAATGGCCATACACTCTTACCTGCTCTCTGAGCTGGACCGTTCTACCGAGCCCCAACGGTTGATTCGTGATAAGGTGGCACGCGGCGAGCTGGGGGCCAAGGCTGGCAAAGGATTCTACGACTGGCCTCCGGGCCGCGCTGCGACGTTCATTCGGCGGCGCGACGAGGCCCTCTTGGAGCTGGTGCAGTGGCTGAGAGCACGCGGTTTCCTGCGAAAGCCGTCTGACTGAGGAGAACTCAAAATCCCGGGGCCAAGCCGGTGTTGTTGGACGCCGGCCGTGGTTCTGGCCATCTCATCAAGTCCTACATTCGCTCATTGCTAAGTGTGTCTTCTCCAAATCCGCAGTACTTCTTGGTCATAACGGGAAGGGCTCTCCCGCCGCTGGACCTGGCAGCAGTGCGACCGGGCCAAGTCCACCGCTCAGACGCGCAATGCGCTCGTGACCGTCGAAGGGGTGAACTATATCATGCGTGAAGCGGTCGAGGCAGCGATGCAGGAACTCGTCTCCCTGGTGAAGGAGTACTGTGGCGGAGAGGTTTGCTGGTCCGTGGTGGACCGCGACCATCCCTGGGCCGTGACTCAATGAGACTGCGCGTTCTGACTTTGCGGTGGCGGAGCGGCATCCACGGAGGCATTGGCTGGGCTTCGCGACTGATCACGAGAGATTCTCGGTTGACCCCGCTCGCGTGACAGCGAGGGCGCCCGACGACGTAGATTTGGCCCAGATTACAGCGCACATAGGGCCTCGAGAGACGGGAGCGTGATCCAATGCCAACGGGTTCCGATGGCGGCAAATGGGCGCTAGCAGGATTTCTTTGCCAGATGCTTGGCTTGGCGTCGATTACGGTCCGCGCCCTGGCTCCGCCAGTCATCTCTGATGGTGATGATTCGGATGAAGTAGATGCACTCATCGCTATTGTGGTCGCCGCCCCCCTATATGTCCTACTCCCTGCCCAGTGGTCACCCTGGGTACGCTGGCCCGCCTCACTGATCATTCTTGTAGGCTCTGTGGGCTCACTCGCTACTCTGGCATACTTCGGGGTCCACAGGCTTCGTGACCTTGTCCGGCGGCAGCGGGAAGCCAGTCTTGGAGAGAGCAGACTTCTGGTGTTCGTGAGTTCCGTGATCGAGGAACTGCTCCATGAGAGAGAGACTGCCGAGAACACCATCAACGATATCCCGATCACCAAGGCGTGGAGGTTCGAGCACACGCCTGCTTCGGCAGACTCAAGAGATGACACCTATCTGTCGAAGGTTCGGGAATGCGACATCTTCGTGCTCATAGTTGGGGCGCAGATGACGGAGCCAGTCGTGAATGAGTACGCCACAGCTAAGGCCCACGGCAAGCGTCGCCTGGTGTTTCTTAAGGACATCGAGCGGACAGTCGACGCAGAGCAGTTCGTCGAGTCCATCGGCAGAGAAATCAAGTGGGCGAAGTTCAGCGACACGCGTGAACTAGAGAGCGAACTGCGTCGGGCTGTAGCGAAAGAACTAATCGACGGGTACCGCCGATATAGGCTGACAGAGGCCGAGCGGCGTCAACTGAGGGAGTTCATGGCCAAGCTCCTTTCGCAACGATACGCGGACTTGGAGCGCAGCCTGACCGACGGGTGCCACCGGGCAGTAGTAGACGGAGCAGGGTCACTACTCGATCTCATCGGAACCGTGCCCGACGCGAGTCTGGACAAGCTGCAGCGCAAGTGCCACCTTCTTCTTGCGCAGGCGCACCTCTACGCGAACCGTATTCCAGACATCGAAGCATCGCGAAGGCATCTGGCAAGCGCAGCGCGACCATCTGACGATGAAATGAAGGTCGAACTGGGCATTGTAGAGGCTCTCATCAGCTACAGGCAAGGGAAGGTTGACGATGCAGTGAGCCGGCTGACTTCCTTGGGAGGCAACCGGGCAGCGAGGGTTAGGTTCGCAATGCATGTAGCGCAGGGACAGCTGGATGCCTGCCAGGAGATCTTGGCACAACAGGAGATCGAGCCAGACGCGCTGCTCGACGACATCCAGTGGGGTCCTTACATAGCATGGTTCAAGGTTCGATCCGGTGAGTATGATGAAGGCATCGATCTCATGCGCGGATGGTGTTGCAGGAGGGCCTCAGGTCGGATCTTTGAGACATCCGGTCACCTGCACAGAGATATGGCGTACGCAGCCAGGGAGGACTTCCTACAGGGGCACCACATCCCCAGCACCTTCGCCATTGGGCTGGATCTGTCGTCGTTGGTTGACAGGAGCGCCCTCCGTCAGGCAGCGGCTGACTACCACCGAGCGTCCCAGTTCTACCAAGACCAGCACGAACCTACTGGCGAGTTGCTCAATCTCGAGCGGGCAGCATCGCTTGTGATAGGGGATGACTCGCTCCTTGCGGGCACACTGAAGCAGGAGATCTTCAGTCGATTACGCCAGATTGACCCGGACAACATTCTGCTACACATCCAGCCGGGAGCTGGCGCTGATGCCGAATCTCCCGGGCTGCCTCCAACTCTGCGAACCATCGAAAACCAGATCCAGCGCGGCGCAGATCCATTTCTGCTCCATCAGTGGATCGAGGACTGGATTGATGCGCCACAAGCGCCGCTGAAGGACTACGCGGCTGTCCTGCAAGAGTATCGTCGCCAGTTCACGGTCGTGAACGATATGGTTCCCTACACGTGGACTACCTCAGAGGTGCTTCGACTTGCGGGGGATGAAAAGGCCTCTCTTGAAGTGTTGAGCCAATGTGCCCTACCGGACCGATACTTGTACCTCAGGCCGCTAATGCTGGCAATGCACTCCCACCCCAGAGGCTTGTCGGACGAGACGGAGACCTACTTGCAGGACGCATGCCTCAGGGCGCCTGGCAATCCTCTGGTACTCACCGTCGGCATTCGGTTCTACGCATCGCAAGAGCGACACGACAAGGTGGAGGAGCTCGCCAACCGACTCATAGAACGCCTCCCGACGACCCAGTCATACGTGTGGATGCTGCAGAGCCTCTTGGCCCAAGAGAAACACTTGCAGTTCTTGGAGCGCCTGGACCAGGCCTCGGCTTGTGAGATCGCCATCCCAGACCTATACTCCGTGCTCTACCGTGCGAGAGTACTGGTCCAATTGCACCGGTTCGAGGACGCAAGGGCTCAGCTGGAAACCGCGTATGACCACGGACTCACGGAGCCTGCAGACCTATGCAATCTCGCGCAGTTTCGGTATCAACAGGGAGACCGGCAGCAGGCTCTAGTGATAGCCCGCGACCTTTTTGATGAGCACCCGGACTTCGTACCGGGCCAGATTCTGCTACCTCAGCTGCTGCTGCTGGAAGACCAGCAGGAGGAAGCGTTCCAGAATGCGCAGGTTGCGGCGAAGCGTTCCCCTGAGAACGAGAAGCTTCAACTCGCTCAGGTCGAACTAGGCTTCCGCGCCGGACGAGACAAGGAAGCCTCGATGGCCCTCGGCCGCGTAGCCGAACACTTTCCCGACAGTCAGCTCTTGAGGAAGGTAAGCCTTGAGGAACTCAAGGATATGGGGGCCCGTAGTACTGGCGCTGCGCAAGACGCAGACTCACTCTACCGAACGGGAACCCTCCCGGTCCTGTTCCTCTGCTACAGCCCTGGCGTCAACATTACGTACTTCCAATTGTGGCACCGAGCGACCAGCTTTGGGATACCGTTGTATGTAGCTCCTGGCGATCAGATGGGTGACTTGGAGCAACTCCAGGCAACCCTGCCTTGTCCTGTAGTCCTCGACTATCCATCATTGGTTTCGATATGGGGGCTTTGGAGGAATGATTGTGTATCGGAGCTGCAAAAGCTGTTCTCACGCGTCTATGTACCCTCGTCATTCCGCGAGATTCTAACCTCGGAGCGTTCGAAGCTCGCCCAGTTCGGCCAGCCCGAGTTCGAGAGGTCTCTAAAAGAGATAGAACGCTTGGTTGAGATGCGGCAGGATCGTTTTGCCAAGATTGAAGCTGATGAAGCCGAGGATGATTCTTTCGGTGAGGGAGCCGCGCTCAATTTTGCGCGCAGGCATAAGCTGCTCTACCTGCACGACCATTTCTCGGAGGGAGAAGATCCCAGTCCCCAAGCAACGTACTTGGGTCTGCATGATCTGGCTCACCTACTCTTCACAGAGGACTACATTGATCAAGCTGACCGAGACACACTACTAGAAGTATGCACTCCGGGTCTCAGCCTCCGTGCTGACCTCAGTATGCTGCGCGATCATCGGGAGATAGTCGCGAATCTCATGACGCTGAGGGCGGCTGCCCAAGTCAACTTGCTTGGCCCAGTAGTCGAATTCTTTGAGCGAATCTACATCACACGTCGGGACTTGGAATACGTACGGGGGATGATTCGTGGCTATGAGAAGCACCAGACTATCTGGCGCGAATTCAAGGCTTTCACACTGATGCTGGAGAACGCCGGTGACTTCATAGCGTGGGTTAGTCCTGAGGACACGGAGCGAACAAAGCGACGCCGGACCGAGCGGTCAGAGTCAGAGCGGACGGAGGTCGATATCCTACGCAGGTACTTTTTCGACCTATTCCTCCTGGCGCATGAGACAGCGTGCCCGCTCATGACCGATGACCGAGTGACGAAGATGGTGCAGGGGGTGCCAGACGTGACGCTACGCTTTGGCACGGATACATTGCTGCGGCTCTTGGACAAGAGCGGTTTGATTGATCATACGGAATTCGTTAGCCTGTATGGGCGCCTAGTTGGGTGGGAGTATCGGCACCTATCTCCGGAGCCTCAGTTCCTCTTGGGTGTCCTGCCAACCAGAGAGGGCGAATCGCCTCGCTTCACCAGTGCAGTATCGTTTTACCAGCGCAGCCTGCGCAAGATTGTTGAAACCGCAGAGAAAGCACCGCCACCTTATCGAGATCAGGTTATCCAGACTGCCTTGCGGAGCTTCACAGATGGAATGTGGAAAACGTTGAGGCTAGCGCATGATGGTCGCAGCAATTCCGACTTGGTGGTTCAGCTTGTGAAGAATTTGGCGCTTCCCTCGTTCTTGGACCAATTCCGTGCTCGAAAGCCGGAGTATTTGGCCCACTTGCTCGGGTCGGTTCTGGCCCAGCCGTTCGACTGGTTGATGGGGCAGCGAGACCCAGACGATAGATTCCTGGAATGGCTTGATGAAGTGCTCTGCAAGGCTGGATATGAACCAGAAGACATAGACTTGAGTTGGAGGTATCTCATAGAGGAGCTTGGCTCTGGCAAGGCAACACAAACTGCGGAAGATCGACACGCTGTGTCTCTGATCATGGGTGCGCTGGTAGAGGCTCTCCCTGAGCGCACAAGGATCTCAATCATGGGCTCTCCAGCAGGGAATATGCTGCGCCGTGTATACGGATTAGGATTCGAAGACGTCCACGAATTCCGGGTAGAGCGGCCAGATGGTGAGGTCAAAGTTCGAGTGGCGGAATCAATGCTGCAGGACGCCCTTGAGTTTGTGACGAGACAACCATGGAAGCCCGGCGCTCAGGAGATCGAGCATCATGGACTTGCTGTAAAGGTGAATCTCCGGGGAATGTTTGCATCCATCGAGATCTTGCCTTCCGATCCCGCCTTCCAGGGCCAGTGGGGGCGTGGGCTCCCGCGGCTTGCCCACCTGATTCATTGGTTTGACGTACCAGAGCTTCCGATGCGCCAGCAAGCGTGGAGAGCCGGAAGGCACTTGCTGCAAGACCTGCATGTAGATACTGCGAAGTGGGACGCCTTGGCGGTTGACCTCGAATCACAGCAGGCACAGGCTTTCCAGAATGCAGGAGAAGCATGCCTGGATATGTTGGTAGAAGACAGAGACTGTTTCTCAACTGTTGTGCTCGACGCGGCAGAGATAGGGGCCGATGCTGCTGTCGCTGCCCTGAGCGTCCTGAAGCCAGCCCACGTTGCCCGTTGGCTCGAGATGGAACCAGGGGAGCTGAACTCGAAGCAATCGTTCTTCGAATGGGCATCGCGACAGGGAGACAAGCTCAGTAGGCGAATCGCGGAGTCCCAGTTAGCATTCCAAGGGAGCCCTTCGGCACAGCGCACGACCATGTTGAAAACGCTGCTGGACTCCGTGCAGCCATATCTGCACTCTATGTTTGGCGATGCGCGCCTATGGCGCGAGTCGCTGATACGAACCATTGAGGCCAGCCCTACAGGAGGCAACGCCGAACAAGCGATAGCATACCTGCTGGCTGCTGCCGAGGAGAGTTGCTCGAGAACCTTCAAAGCCAATCTGTTGTTGGCCATCTTGGATTTATGCTCCAGGGTGCAAGCGCCGCTCTGCTCAACAACCGATCAGAAAGGCGAGCCAAGCATCGCCGAGCGGATGACACGGCTCTTTGAACAGATCGTCTACACACCGTCAGATGTGCACGGTCAGGAGGATCGACAGTATGAATTGACACTGCTAGCGGAGTTCTGTTCAGTCGCGGTCTACGCTCGCTGGCTAGGCACTGAGCAGGCGGCCTCGATCGAGTCACTACGCTACCTCTCGGCCATGGCGGGTGGCATCGTCGGTCACATACTAGCTCAGTCAGACGCGCTTGACATCCCGGAGGCTAGGTCTTCATTGGCTGCAGTATTGGAGCAGGTAACGCAGGCTCTATTCGGGCAGACACTGTGGCAGAGGCAATGGGACGAGCCCGGCTTCTACAGGCCTGAATGGAGTGAGTACCTCCGGTACACCGTGGCTTTCATGGTACCAGACTTGATCAGGCATTTGCCGACTGTGTCGACCCATCTGTTGAACGATAGGACCCGCCAGGACTTGCTCAACATTGCTCTCCGCTATCGGGTGCATCACTTCTTCCTGGGGGACGAACTTGAGGCAACATGGCTGGACAAGACGGTGGACATGGGGGTGGCTGGCGGGATCGACGGACTACTTCGCGAAGCTTGTGGGGATTCCTTGGAGCTTTGGCCTCAGAGTCAACAGGCCCAATTAGAGAGCATTGGGCACTTCGACGATCCGAAGGCTGTGATTGATACAATCTTCAGTCACTTAGGTACTGCGCCACAAGACACTGAGATCCTTCTGTACCTGCACGTGTTTTCCCTTGGCGCCTATCGTGCGACCGATCGTTGGGCCACCTGGATGGAGCGATGGCTGGACCCCGACATACTTGAACGCCTGCAGGCCTCAGAGCAACTCTATGATCGATTCGTGCGCCTGGCATCGATGGTTGTGCTAAGAGCGCGGCCAACCACCAAAGCAGTCGACGGTTTTGGCTGCTTGCTTCTCTCGACGCGAGGCGATGGGGTTCTTGAACATCTGTTGCCCTATCATGCCTCAGCTCTGGTGGGTCTGGCTACATGGGGATGGAAGGGTCAGCTGATAGGCGAGTGGCTAGAGAGCGTGACCAAGGACAGCCAAGTGGACCTTGCTGTGCGACGCAAATGCATAAGAAGCTTCACAGACTCATGGCAGCGTCTTGACCCTGAGATGCAAGATCACATAGGACCTGTGCTTGCTCGGCTTGCCGAGGCTTTTCCCTTCGCCGCTTTCTTCGAGTTGACGCCTTTTCGACCATCGGATGCTGAATCGCCTGAGGGCACCACCGACTAGTGCGGCGTGCGCGAGGCCGACTTTGGTGCCTCCACAAGATTGTGACAGTCCTGGTGGCCTTCCCCCATCACACAGTTCACAGTATCCGAACGCCCTAGGGCTCGCTAAGGATTCCGAGCCCCATGCCATTAGAGTCCTCGTTTGTGTCCGAGACACCACTCAGGCGAAGAGAATCGATTCTCACACTCGGTCTTCCTGCTGCTATGCCGAATAGAGCCGGGCCCCTCTTGGGGCACATCGCAGCCATCGCCTGCTTGGCGTCCTCGTCGCACTACGGAATGTCACCACATAATGGACGTTATGCGAGAAAAGCGACTGGACTTTCCCCAGTTTCCACCACGCTCTTAGATTCTACCTTCCCCCTTGCCCTGCCCGCTGTCGTACGGGTGCGGCCTGCCTGGCCCTGCCCCCTTCGTAAGGAGCGACCCCCCTGCAGTATTGTCGGGGTCGAGCACTCAGAGGATCAGGCACACCGTTTCAGCAACCTGTCCCGTGCTACGAGCGCCCTTGTGGGGCTAGGCCATGCAGGTGCGTTCAGCGCCTCAGCTCTCTCGACGCCAGCAATCCGCATTCTGAGTGACCATCACCGGGACCCCTCTGTGGGCATAACCCAGTTGAGTCGAACCTCGGCCCGGACCGCACCAGCTTCCCAAGCGGGGGGTTACGCCAATGCCGTGCTCGCCCAGCCTGCTTGGTCCGCGCTCTCCAGCAGGCCCTCCCACTCCAGGACCACTGGGGCGCTGAATGCCTTTCATCTGGCGATACCGTGCACGCGAGCGTGCCGCTCAGGTACCGATACGAAACTGTCACTCCAGCACATGAACGCCCCACTCCACCTAGTAGAACGTGCATGGAAGGACTTCCGCCTGCCATTGCCGCTCCACGCGAGAATAGCCCCGGCGGGTGCACGTTGGCTGGCTGAGTCGTCCCTTGCCGTGCGAGAAAAGATCGCCGCAGGCTCAACGCAACTGTCTTCTATAGTCTGGCAACAACACGGGTGACTTGACCGTGTCGTCTATCCCCACCTCGGCCAGTTCCCTCTCCCAGCTGTCCAGGTGGCTCAAAGTCAGTCTGCCCAGGCTGATCTCCCGGGCTCTTTGCGCCGCCGCCCTTCCGGCTCGTCGGCCGAAGACCGTTATCTCGAGCAGTGAGTTGCCCATCAGCCGGTTTCGCCCGTGGACGCCCCCTGAGATCTCCCCGGCGGCAAAGAGATTGGGAATATCGGTCGATCCGTCCGGTCGCAGACGCAGGCCACCATTCTGATAGTGCAAGGTCGGATAGACGAGTATCGGCTCTTTGGCCATGTCGATGCCGAAGCGCCCGAACTGGCGAACCATGGCTGGCAGCGCTTTCTCGGTAGTACCTGAGCCATGGAGGATATCGATCATGGGTGAATCGAGCCACACACCCGTCATGCCCGACGGAGTGGCCACACCCCTGGCTCGCTCGCTGCACTCTCTGATGATCGCCGAGGACTCGACATCACGGGTTTCGCGCGGGTGCACGAATTGAAGGCCATCAACGTTGCACACTTGGGCTCCCAGCCCTCGCACCTTCTCCGTCACGAGTAACCCCACGATCTGCTCAGGATAGGCAGCGCCGGTGGGATGGTATTGCATGGTGTCCAGGAGTGCGAGTATGGCTCCCACGCGATAGGCCAACACCAGCCCATCGCCAGTGGCTCCATAATGGTTGGTGGTAGGATACCCCTGGTAATGCAACCGCCCGCTGCCGCCCGTGGCCAGGATCGTGCACTTCGCTCGCACGACCAGGTGCTCACCAGTCTCGATGTTCAGTAGTATGGCCCCAGCGACCTGACCCTTGTCGTCCAGGATGAGTTCGATGGCCGGTGAAAACTCCAGGACGGTGATCTCATCAGGGTAGCTGCGAACCTCGTCGCGCAGGGTGCGCATGATTTCAGCGCCGCTATAGTCTCGCGCCGAATGCATCCGTTTACGGGATGTACCGCCGCCATGTATGGTTGTCATCGTTCCGTCGGGCTCTTTGTCGAACATGCAGCCTAGTTCTTCCAGCCACTTTATGGCTGAAGGCGCGTCTTTCACCAGGGCTTCCACGAGATCAGGGTCGTTGCAGAAATGGCCTCCGCCGAAAACATCCAGGTAGTGAATGGCTGGTGAATCGCTGGCTTTGTCTGCGGCCTGGATGCCGCCTTGGGCCATCATGGTGTTTGCATCACCGTGGCGCAGCTTGTTAGCTATGGTGACCCTCGCACCGTTCTCGCGGGCCAGCAAGGCCGCGGAGGAACCGGCCCCGCCCCCGCCGATGATCAGCACATCGGTATCGTAGTCGATCTGCTCCAAATCGAGCAGGCCAGAGGTCAAATGGCTGGCACCCTCCATCAGATCGGCTAGCTCCACCGGCATGCGCTGGCCCTTGCTTGCGCCCACCCTGATCTCACGCATCCCCTCCGCCCTGTAGTCAGGATGGAACTCCTGCAAGATGCTCTGCTTCTCGTCAGGTAGCATCATGGGGAAGCTTTCGTGCAGGCGGGTCGCGCGACTGGCCTCCACTCTTTGTATGGATTTCGACATGTGGGTAGGATAGCTCATGCGTCCCTGCCTTGCTTCACTCGAGTTCAATATCTCGCTCGTTGTACGTCTTGCGCAGCTCCTCTTCGTCGAGACGCTTCATTCTCGACAGATCACCGTCGAATTGGCCAGCCTCGATCTCGGCCACCCTCTGTGCCAGGTGCTCTGCCTTTGGCGCAAGGTATCGGCCGTAGAGCCGGCGGCAGAGGATGGCGATGTTGGGCTGCACCTCATCCGCCGGGCAACGGGAGACACAAAGTCCGCACATGATACAGTCGAATGACCGATCCGCCACACCGGCGATGTCTCCCCGCATGGCATCGGCCATGTACTGCTTGACATCGATATCCTGTGGGCACACCTTGCTGCACGTGCCGCAGCTCAGACAGCGTAGCAACTCAGGATACGTCTGGACTACGGTCTGGAAAGTCGGTTGGAGTTCTTCCAGGCGATAAACGCCGCGAAACGCCGGGTAGAACGGAATCTGCGCGAGATGCATGCCCGGCTCGACCACGGTCTGGCAGGCCAAGCCGATCTGTAGCCGATAGTCATCTGGCAAGCGGTAGACAGTGGAGCAAGCCCCGCAGAAACCGCCCCTGCAACCCGCCCCGCGCACCAATTGATAGCCGGAGTATTCCATGGCCTTCATGATGGTTAGGTCGGCGGGGACATTGTACTTCTTGCCCATAATGAAGATGGGTACTAGCTCCTCTGCCACACTTGGCCGTCCTTTCCAGTCCAGGTCCTAGAGCAAGGCTTCCACCATGGCCAGTACCTGGCCTGTGTCCGAGTTCTGTACCATACATGCCTTGCTGGGGCACGCAGCTTCGCAGGCGCCGCAACCCTGGCAGAGCGCGGGGCTGACCACTGCCACCGGCAGCCGGGAGTGCATGCTCATGGCCCCGTAGGGACAGGCGGCCACACACAGCCCACAGCCGGAGCAGGCCTCTTGGCTAACATACGCGATTGTTGGCTCCTGCGATATCTCGAGCTGCGAGAACAACTGCAGCACCTTCGCCGCGGCTCCGCTCGCGTGTGCGGTGGTCTCAGGAATGTCCTTCGGGAACTGGCCAGCGCCAGCCAGGAACACCCCGGGAGTGGGGGTCTCCACGGGGCGCAGTTTTGCATGCGCCTCACGAAAGAACCCATTCTCGTCGAGGGAGACCCGCAAGCGTTGCGCCAAATCCTCTGCGCCAGCGCTCGGTACAGCCGCTGTGGCCAGTACAACCAGGTCAGCCGCTACCTGCACTGGGACCCCGCTGAGCGTATCTACCCCCCAGACCATCACCTTGCCATCCTCTGGAAAGACCCTGGACACCTTTCCGCGCAGATAGAGGACGCCGTGCTCGTCCGGTGCACTCTGCGCAAACTCCTCGTAACCCTTCCCTTGTGCACGGATGTCGATATAGAAGACGTAAGCTTGGCCTTGGGGGACTTGCTGCCTGTACATTATGGCCTGCTTGGCCACATACATGCAACATATCTTAGAGCAGTAGGGCATGTGCAGTTCCGGATCACGCGATCCGGCGCACTGTACAAAGACGACTTCCTGGGGCACGCTGCCGTCCGATGGCCTCCGAATCTGGCCTCCCGTCGGCCCGTCCGGAGCCAGCATTCGCTCGAACTGAAGTGCGTCAATGACGTCGGCATTCTTGCCTGCCCCGTACTCACTCAGCCTCTCTTGGGGATAGAGTTCATAGCCGGTGGCCAGAATCATGGCGCCCACTTCGAAGGTGAAAGAACGTAGGCCCGCGTCTCCTTCCGCCGACGCCGGATCCCCAGGGCAAGCGTTTGCCTCCTCATTCTCTTGGCCCACTTTGACAGTGAAACTACCTACATGACCTTCGGCTTCCCGCACCTGCGCTCGCGTCAGGACCTGGATGCGAGGGTGCGCCTCAACGCGCCTTATCGTCCCAGCAACCACGTCGGAGGCAGCCTCGAACTTGGGATAAATGGCCGAGAGTTGGGCCCCATGGCCGCCGAGCTTGGCCTCTTTCTCCACAAGGATGACGGAATGTCCCGCATCGGCGATGTCCAGGGCCGCTCGCAACCCGGCAACTCCTCCGCCAACGATCATGGCGCGCTTGATCAGGGGAAGGCTGAGTGGCTCCAGCGACCGGTTGAAACGCACCTTTTCCACCATCGTCTTGATGATTTCAACGGCCTTGGCGGAGGCCCCAGCGCGTGCTTCTTGATGTACCCATGAGCAGTGTTCGCGGATGTTGGCAATCTCACACTGGTAGGGATTGAGTCCTTGCGAGGCCACGGCCTTGCGGAAAGTGGGCTCATGCATCGAGGGCGAGCAGGCAGCTACTACCACGCCGTCCAAGAAAAGGTCTCGGATGGCCACTTGTAGAGCCCTCTGTCCTGGGTCGGAGCACATGTACTTCTGGTCCTCTGCGTGGACTACCCCTGGATAGCCGCGCATCTCTTCCGCCGCTCGCTCCACATCCACGGTACCGGCGATATTGAGACCACAATGGCAGATGAAAACGCCTATCCGCCTCACGGATCCTCCGTTCCCCGAGGCGAAGTCGCTGTGCTCACGGCGCTGTCCCATTGTGCAAAAAGGGACAGTACTTTGGCGGCGGCTCCTGACGCTTGGGAGACGGTCTCAGATATGTCCTTGGGCCCGACACCAGCCCCAGCAACGAAGATCCCGGGACGTGACGCTTCCGTGGGCCGCATGTTGGGCTCGACTTCGGTGAAGAAGCCTTGATCATCGACGTCCGCGCCCAGCAGACCTGCCAGAGCCTTCGAACTGCCGTTGGGAACCATGGCCGTAGCCAGAACGACCAAATCGGCCGCTATCTCAATCTGCGCGCCATTCAGGGTGTCGACGCCCCAGACCAAAACCTTGTCACCCTCAGGGAACACTCTGGAGACTTTCCCCCGCAGATAGAGGGCTCGGTCCTCCTCCATGGCGCGCTGTACGAACTCCTCGTAGTTCTTCCCCGCCGAGCGGATGTCGATGTAGAAAACGTAGGCCTGCCCATCGGGGACACGGTGCTTGTACAGCATGGCGTGCTTCGCCGTGTACATACAGCACGTCTTGGAACAGAAGGGCACACCCGATTCTGGATCGCGTGAGCCAGCACACTGCACGAACACCACCTCTTTCGGCTCCCTGCCGTCGGAGGGGCGAATCACCTTGCCTGCGGTGGGACCCGAGGCGCTAAGCATACGCTCAAAGGCCAGACCATCTATCACGTCGGGAATGATCCCTTGTCCGTACTCTCCCAACTGCTCCCTCGGGTAGAGGTCATACCCCGTGGCGACGATAATGCAGCCTACGCGTTCTTCAACCACAGTGTCCTGTTGGGCGAAATCGATCGCCCCAACCGGACAGGACTTCTCACACACCCGGCATTTGCCGCGCTGGAAATAGAGGCAGTTCTGGCGATCCAACAACGGCTTGTTGGGCACAGCTTGAGGCGACAGGGTATAGATAGCCTTTCGCTTTCCCATCCCTCTATCGAAATCCGAATCCACTCTTTTGGGACATACCTCCTGGCAGAGGCCACAGCCTGTGCACAGATCCCAGTTGACGTAGGCAGCACCACGACGAACTCGCACCCGGAAGTCGCCGATCTGGCCGGTGACCTTCTCCACCTGCGAGTGGGTCAACAGTTTGATGTGGGCGTGGTGACCCACCTCGACGGTGCGAGGGGTGAGCACACACTGAGCACAGTCCAGGGTGGGGAAGGTCTCCGAGAGCTGCGCCATTCGTCCGCCAATGGAAGGCAGCTTGTCCACCAGGATCACCTCGTAGCCTGAGTTGGCCACGTCGAGGGCTGCTTGCATGCCACAGATGCCGGCGCCGATGATCAGAGCTCGTGTGGCTGGTTCGGTTACAGTCATGCCCAGTGGACTCTGTTTGATGTCTTGAAGATGAGCTTCATCGCTAGCGGAAGGGCGCCAATACGGGCCCGGGGTCAACGTAGTGTCTCTCCCAGCCGGCATCTACCGTCTCCAGACCAAGGGCCACGGAGAGAAGCTGACTGAAGTAGAGAACGGGAATTGGCCGATAGTCAGAGTGCTGGCTGGTCATTTCAGCCTGCTGCCTGTCGAGGTTGAACTGGCAGAGGGGACAGTTTGTGACCATCAGCTGAGCGCCGTTCTTCTGAGCGGAGACCAGAACCGTGCTCACCATAGAGGCCGTGGCCTTGGGGGACACCACCGCGAGATACGAGCCGCAGCATTCACCTTTGTGAGGGTAGTCCACCCTCTGCGCGCCCAGCGCAGCCAGGAGATCATCCAGGACGTGGGGATTCTCCGGATCGTCGTACGCCACCTCCCCGGGAGGTCTCAGCACCATACATCCGTAGTAGGCCGCTGCCTTCAGGCCTGCTAGGGGCTTTGTCACCCTTCGTGCGATCTCGTCAAACCCGATCTCATCTCGCAAGATCTGTAGGACATCGAGGACTTGAAGATCGCCCTCGAGATCAGCCTCGATGAAGAAGCTGAGCTTCTCCCTCCTGTCATCATCGACGGCAAGGGCAAGGTTGGTGCGCCTGAGGACGTTGTAGCAGGTAGTGCAGGCCACCGCCAGACGCTCACCCACGTTTCTGCCGGCGACCAGTACGCGGGCGGGGCCCGCAAGGTCAAGAACGTTGTCCACCAAGAGCGGAAAGGTGGCGCCGCAGCAGTTCCATTCAGGCAGCTCGACCAGCTCGAGCCCTAGAATCCGAGTGGAGGCCCGCAGAGCATTGTCGAAGCCTTTCGCAGTTGTGTTGAGTGTGCAACCCGGGAAGTATGGAACCTTGATCTGCTGTGTCATGACGTGTACTTACGAAACCCTGCGATGAAAGCCTGCTGCGGGAACTCAGCGAGGTCGTCAGCGGACACGTCTCGTAGATCTAGGTAGTCGCCCCGCTCTTGGAGAATGATCTCCCGCACGGCCTCCATGACGCGCGTTAGGTCTACTCCTTTGGGGCAGCGGGCATAGCAGCTCTGGCAGGCTGCGCAGAGCCACGGAGTCTCGGAGTCCAGCACCTGTTCCACCAGTCCCAATTGGAGAAAGCGAATCACCTGACTGGGCAACATGTCCATCTCAGGGGCGGCCGGACAGCCGGCCGAGCACTTGCCGCACTGATAGCACTTTAGCAGGTCTTCTCCACTGATTTCCTCGATCTTGCGAACGAGCTCGTTCCGCAGAACCTCAGCTGACAGTCTTATTCTCACCGGCCCTCCGGGCTAGGCCCGTGCCGAGCACCCGCTATCAACGCGCGTCTATCATATCGCACCGGCGTCGGACCCGCTCCTTGGCTCTCCCATGTGCGTGGACGTCTCTACACCTGCTGGTACCGCTTCCGTCCTTCCTCGTAGGCGTCGCCTCCGTAGATGTCGTTAACCACGATAGCCGGGAAGTCCTGCACTGTCAGTTGAAGCACCGCCTCAGCACCCAGGTCATCGTAGGCGATGACCTCGGATTCCTTGATGCTCCTGGCGATCAGTGCAGCGGCACCACCGATGGCGGCAAGATAGACGGCCTTGTGTTTCTGCATCGCCTCCCTCACGGCAGAAGAGCGGTTGCCCTTGCCGATCATGCCTTTGATCCCAGCTTCCAGGAGGCGCGGGGCGTAAGGGTCCATGCGGTAGGCGGTGGTAGGGCCAGCCGACCCGATGGGCTTGCCCGGCTTGGCGGGGGAAGGAGCCATGTAATACACGATCTGCCCACGCGGGTCGAAGGGAAGAGAGTCGCCCCGCTCCAAAGCCTCAATCATCCGCTTGTGGGCAGCATCCCGAGCAACGAAGATAGTGCCCGAAATGGTCACCCTGTGACCCGAGTGCAGTTGTTCGATGACCTCATCGGTGAGCGGAGTTGTGATCCTCAGCTCGCTCTGCTCCTGGCGAAGTGGGGAAGGATCGGAGAGTTCCTCTGAAGCTCTCGCGCTGGCCCCTCCAGCCCTTCATAGAGTTGCCTGTTTGTGCCGAGCGCTGTGGCACTGAATGTTCACCGCCACGGGAAGGCTGGCGATGTGGCAAGGGTGCGTCTCAACGTGGACCGCTAGCGCAGTGGTCCTGCCTCCCAGGCCCTGGGGTCCGATGCCCAGTCTGTTCACACGCTCCAGTATGTCTTCTTCCAGCCGGGCCACATCGGGATCGGGGCTCGGCTGCCCTACCGGTCTGAGCAGTGAGTACTTGGCCAACAGCATCGCCTTTTCGGCGGTGCCTCCGACTCCCACTCCGACGATGGTCGGCGGACACGGATTGGCTCCCGCTCTCTCTACAGTCCTCGTCACGAAGTCAACCACCCCCTGGCGGCCATCCGCGGGCTTGAGCATGCCCAGCGCACTCATGTTCTCGCTGCCGCCGCCCTTGGGAACGACGGTGATCTCGAGGCTGTCGCCCGGCACGATCTGGCAA
>Ga0307378_10004385_pt1 | contig 20157 bp, 22 predicted proteins | sample UN1MG_FD_202238 | JGI IMG/M metagenome (GOLD analysis project Ga0307378, IMG submission 202238) | Soil microbial communities from Risofladan, Vaasa, Finland - UN-1 | ecosystem: Environmental > Terrestrial > Soil > Coastal area > Acid sulfate soil | place: Finland: Risofladan, Vaasa | collected... | reverse complement strand
ACCAGGCCCCGAACCTATTTGACGGAAACCGGGTGATTCTGCTCCCAGACAGGCCAAGGCCTCGGCCTGGGGCAGTGTAGGATGTTCACCCGAAAGCTCAAACAGGACCGGTTGCCGGGGCATGTTGGCCGATCAGTCCCTGACGCCTTCCTCGGTCACGTTGAAGACCACTTCGGCCTCAGGACGGTCGGGGGAGTCGATCAATCGGGCGATGCGCCTTGTTCCCTTGCTCTTCCTCAGGTATAACCGATATGTGGAGGCGTGACCCACGATATGCCCTCCTACGGGCCTGGTCGGGTCGCCAAAGAACGCGTCAGGTTTGGAAGAGACCTGGTTGGTGACGGCGATGACAGAATTGTTGACCTCAGCGAAGGCCAACAGCTCGTGCATATGCTTGTTCAACAGTCCCTGCCTCTCAGCCAGGGTCCCCCTTCCTACGAACTCTGCTCGGAAGTGGGCGGTAAGCGAGTCAACGATCATCAGGCGTATGGGATACATCTTGCAAATATCCGCCGCCTTCTCCACAAGAAGCATCTGGTGGGAGGAATTGTAAGCGCGGGCCACGTGAATGCGCTTCAGTACCGCTTCGGGATCGAGGTCCAGAGCAGTGGCCATCTGAACGATCCTCTCCGGACGGAAGGTGTTCTCGGTATCGATTATGACCACGTCTCCGTCCAAACCACCCTTTTCTACAGGCAACGTGGCGTTGACCGCCAATTGGAAGCATATCTGGGTCTTTCCACTGCCGAACTCACCGTAAAACTCTACAATGGATTGGGATTCCAGACCGTTACCCAGTAGTTCGTCGAATGCTTTGGAGCCGGTGGTTAAACGACTAAGATTTCGCCGCCGCTCTAAAATCACGTCCCCCGGCTCGAAACCACCGACATCGGCGGCCCTCTTGGCAGCATCAATGATCTTCAAGGCGGTGGCCTCTCCGATATCGCAGGCATCGGCCAAGGTCTTGGGCGATTCCACTGCTATGGTCATCAGATTGGTATATCCCGCTTCTCTCAGTTTTTCGGCAGTTGCAGGTCCTACTCCAGGCAACTCTTCAATGTTGACGCTAGCCATAACTACACCTATCCTTCCTTATCCATGAGTATATTAAAAAGATGTTTGGGGGATGGTCGAAAGTGTTCCGACCAATAGCAGGATGGTCACCCATCCTTTAATTGTTAGTTATTACAGTGCAGCTTCCTGCATATCAAAAGGATTTATTACTGAGTTACGATAAGGGGAATCATGGCCCAGAAGAAAAAAAAGGAGCCAGAGGTCAAAGAGGAGTATACATTCATAGCTCCTGACTTCAACGAGAGGGAGTTCTTGGAGAAGGACCTGTCTGGAACCAAGGCCGTTTTGTTCACTGCGGTTTTCGCTGTCCTGTTCGGTGCAGTGGCGTACTTGACCACTGGGATCAGCGTGACATTGGGGTTGATGTTGATAATCGTTGGCGCTTTTACCCTGAGATACATATTCAAGGCATTACCAATCAATATCAGCACCATTGAGAACAAGACCTGGATCGGAAACGGTATAATGTTCTTCTTCCTCGCACTGGGCATCTGGATAATTTTACTGAACCCTCCGTTTGGGGACGCCATCGATCCGCAGCTCAACGACCTTCAAATATGGGCGGGCGACAGTCAGCTGACCAACTTCAACAACGTGCCCTTGAACGCATCGGTGACCTTCAACATCACCGCGATGGACAACGGCAACCTGAACTCGGTGCAGTTCAAATTGTTAGGTGATACGCCGCAAAGTTGGAATATGACGATAGGAGAGGATGGTCGTTGGGAACATACGATGACCTTTACTCAAACGGCCACCTACAACTTCGTGATCACCGCCACGGACGATGCTGGCAACGTTGAAACACTTCAGCGAAGTATATTGGTGGTCTAAACCCTCCAATTCTCTCTTTTATCTATTAATTTTGACAATACCGGAAGGTTTCCTGTCCGATACACCTCCGGCCCATAGCAGCAGTGCATGCCGTCCAAGGATCGGAAGTCGTTGCCCAAGGCAGCCTCGCTGCCCTTTTGTTCGATCAAGGCGGCGGGGTCACAGAACTCCCGTTGAACGTAAACCACCCATCGCCCCTCGCTCAAGAACGGTTGGCTCAATCCATTCTCGCGCCATTTGGCCAGAAACTCATCGGCATTAGCGGTCCAGGCTGGAGGGCCTTGGTGCAGTCGTCCGACTGGTAATGCATCCCTTTCCAGCTCGAAGGCAACGCGCACATCCTCCCCCACCGCATACGAATGGTCCATGACCTTGAACTCGTGGGCTTCCAGGAGCTTTCGTAGGCCCAGGGCGCTACGTTGGAGCTGAGGGAAGAGGTTGTCATCGACCAGGTCAGGGCGGTTCAGCACTATCACTAGGGGATGGGTTCCTCGTGCCGTGAATGTCCTTTCGACATCATGCATAGGCCACGGTGCTCTTTCCCGGGGAAAGAAGAAGCGAGCGTCCGGAGAAGCGTAATATTCCCGGCAGGCGTGAATGAACAAGCAGAAGCTATCCAACGAAAGGGCGGAAGACACATTGCGTTTCGCATCCACCGGGTCGGCAAAGGTCAATGGGCCGGTCCCGCCGCCGTTGACTGTTCCATCGACATCCAAGATCAGACCTGGACGCCAATCCAACGCAGCCTTCACCACTCCAGAAAAGTCTTTGAACGTCAAAATGAGCAATTCGGTAAGATATCCCGAGAAACCATGGACCCGGGCTTCCGCGCCATAAACACCAACGCCTTTTAAGAATTTTTTCAATAGGCGTACATGATCACGCTGTCCTTCCACGAGGCGCTCCAGGACATAATGGGTATGGAACGGTGTACGGTCCACCGCTGAACGTAGCTGTCCGGCATCGGCAACCTTGTAGCAAGGGACCAGGTCCACTTCGAAACCCTGGAAGGTCCCACGGGTGTATGGGTGCTCCGCGTATCTTCTCTCCCCTCCCAGTACTTCTTGTCCAATACGGAGGCCCAAGTGCTCTAGCTCCCTACGCTCAACGTCTACGGGGAACTGTACGAAGAGATCGATGTCCGGGGTTCCGACATAAGTTCCCTTAGCCACTGAGCCTACTAGAATGGTCTCCAACGGCAATCCCGTTAGGGATATGGATGCTTCTGTTCGTCGAACCAGTTCCCTGACCGCCTTATCCAATCTTTCCTCGACCTCTGTGCTTGGTCTAAGTTGGCGTATCAGTTCTTCTTCCAAGGACATCGCTTGGGCATGGGGGGAATGGATTATCTTTTTTGGGGAAGAAAGAACGCAGCAGGCCGGTTAGTTGGGGATTCGAAACTGAAAAGGGGATAAGCCACCGACCCATTGCGCTGCAAACTATTCTATGTAAGCACTACTATAAGAAGATTACCAAAAAGTGTCCGAATCTTTCAATTTTTTTTTACTCGGATGATCTTACCCAGATGTACTGTCATCAGGTCTTCCGCAGCTACTGTTCGGACTCCTGTCTCCTTCTCTATCATAGCCGCTTGCTTTTCTGCCCCGGCATGAATGAGCTTAGCGCCAAAATGGGTCAATATGGCCATCTCAGGCCTTATTTCCCTTACCATATCCAGGGCGTCCTCGGTGCAAAGATGGTTCGGGATACGAGCTCCCCACGGTCTAGTTAGTGGCAGGATCAGCACGCGGCTCCCTTCCTGGTGTTTTAGCACTTGGTGGTCAAGCTCGGTATCGCTCACGTACGAGACCAGTCCTTCTCTTGTCTCCATGGCGAAGCCAACGCCTGTGGGATCGCTATGCTTGGTGGGAGTGAACCGAATGCGCATGTCGTTCAATCTCACTTCTCCTCCAGCCTCGGCCATCTCGATGCGGTTTAGCAGAGAGCGGTGATATTTTGAAACTGCCGGTCCGTGAAGTTGATGACCTTCCAGGACCGAACGGCTAGCCAATAGTGTCCCCCGCTTTTTTAGCCCGCCACGGGACATGCCCTCGATCATCACTTCAGCGTCGGTGTAATGGTCAGGATGGCAATGGGATATGAGGACGGCTTCCGTTCTGGCTGGATCTAGCTTCATACGATGCATCTGGTGGGCCGCTGACGGACCAGGGTCGATGTGCATGTTCAGATCGTCCATGACATAAAGACCTCCGGTGGCCCTTATCTGGTATATGGTTGAGAATCGTCCACCGCCAGTGCCTAGAAAGATCAATTTTGTCGTGGTCCCACCCCTGTTACATTTACAATAACAATGTAAACTCCACATACGGTCATGGGCCATCAATCTTGCCCTTCCACTGCATATAATTATTATCGGGAGATGTTGTTCCACAGTCGATGGTCAACAGTGTTCTGATCAAGAATGGGGTCATCGTCACCCAGGACCCCGAGCGGCGTGTGTTCCAGGGGGACGTGTTGGTCGAAGGAGGCATCATCACCGAGGCGGGGGTCGTAAAGGGAGGGGCCGACCAGATAATAGACGCCGATGGGGCGCCGGTACTTCCAGGCCTGATAAACACCCACGCCCATGTTGCTATGACGGTCATGAAAGGGTTGGCCGATGATCTGCCGTTCCCCAAGTTCCTAGAGCGGGTGTTCGCCATCGATTCCGACCGTCATCAGGAGGACCTTCTTGCCGGATCACGCTTGGGCTGCATGGAGATGCTGTTGGGCGGAACAACCACATTCGTCGATCTTTACTATTCCCAGGATATTGTGGCCAAGGCGGTCAAGGAGGTCGGGATGAGAGGGGTGCTTTGCTGGGCGGTGCTTGATCAGGAATATACCACCCAACAGGGGCTGCCTCTGGATAACTGCAAGCGCTTTCATGACCAATACGCAGAAGATGATAGCATCATCCCTGGAATAGGGCTGCAAGGCGTCTATGTGTGCTCGGAGGAGACCTTCATGAGGTCCAGGGAGTTCTCCGATCTCACCGGTGCCCTTATGACCTTCCATCTGTCCGAAACGAGGAAGGAGGTCTACGATCACAAGGCCAAGACCGGGATGCGGCCGACCGATTGGCTGGGATCTATCGGTTTCCTCAACGAACGATGCCTGGCAGCTCACGCCGCCTGGCTGACCATCAACGAGGTACGTGCGCTCGGCCGCGCCCACGCATCCATATCCACCTGTCCAGTGTCCAACATGAAGCTGGCAACGGGCGGGGTGGCCCCAATTCCGGAGATGCTCCGCGAAGGGGTGAACGTGACATTGGGGACAGACGGGTCCACGACCAACAACTCCTTGGACATGTTCGGTGAGATGAAGACACTGTCGTTGTTGCAGAAGTCCAGCCGCTGGGATCCAACCATTGTCACTGCTCAGCAGGCGCTTGACTTCTGTACCGTCAACGCCGCTCGGTCATTAGGGATGGAGGCGGATATCGGTTCGATCGAAGTGGGAAAGAGGGCGGACCTGGTCATCATGGACTCCCGGTCCCCTGGGTTAAGGCCGCTTAGCCTGGATAATGCAGTGTCGAACCTGGTCTTCGCCGGTACTCGTGGCGATGTAATTACCGTTCTATGCGGCGGTAAGGTCGTGGTGAAGGACCGACGGTCATTGACGTTGGACGTGGGAGGGGTCATCAAGGATGGACAGAAGGCCATGGGCCAGCTGTCAAAACGGTGAAGGGGGAAAAAGTGGTCCCGACTCCCGGATTTGAACCGGGCACCTGCTGATATCGGCGGCTGAGGACCGGCATGCCGGGATCCCACTACAGTCAGCCGCTCTAGCCAGACTGAGCTAAGTCGGGTTCAGGCTCCATATTACAGATACCGTATTTATCAATTATTATGCGCGCTTAACATCAAAGATGACAAAAATCATTGTCTGGTCGTTATTATTGGTCACCATTTTGTAAAAAAGCATTATATATGGATCACGACATTGTATTGTCAGACAAAAGAGGTCTAACCGACCCCTATGTCAGGAAGTATCGATGGAAGAAGGCGACCTGGAGAAGGTCACACTGAGAATACCTTCAAGGCATATCCGAGCCCTGGATTTCCTTGTACAGGTAGACGATTTCCCCTCCAGATCAGAAGCGATAAGGGCTGCCATCAGGGACTTCATCTATGCCAGGCTCGATCTGGTCACCGACAAACTGAAAAGGATGGAGGAGGCCGAGAAGATAATGGCTGAGATGGAGGCCTACGAAGAGCGGTATTTGAGGAAATAGCCTGTTAGGAAGGGATGGGATGCACCTAGTCAGGCCCGAGGTTCCCCCCAGAAACCTCCCCTCTTATCTTTTTTTTTAAAAAAAATGTGTTTAAGCTTAACCGATATATCCCAAGTCCTCACGCTTAGGCGGTTCGGCGACCTCTGCTTCCTTCAATTTACTGGCGATGAGATCGATCTGCTCGGCTTTGTCGGTCAGGGCGGTCAGGTCGATCTCGATGTTGAGCAGGGACATGAGCACCTTAAGAACCGCCTCGGCACCCTTGGGGTCCACGAAGTAACCGGAGGTCTCGCCCATCAGGCACACCGCATCTATCCCGGCTATCTTTCCCAGCCCTAGCATCAGGCCTGATGCTCCAACGATTCCGCTGCCCGGCTCTCCCTTGGAGAAGATCACTCCGTGCTTGGTCATCTCTTCCGCCAGTTCGATATCGGTGACAGCGCCTAGGACACGGGGCTTTTCGACCATCTTACCCACACCATATCCGCCCAGAGTGTAGATCCGGCTGACCCCTAGGTCCTTGGCGGTCTCTATCGCGTGGTGGGAGAGCTCATACTGGCCGTCCGGTGTCATGCCTTGGTAATCGCCGGTCATTATTATTATGTCTGGCCGATTTCCTTCTCCTCTATAGTAATGCAGTTCGTTGTTGACCAGGCGGATGACCCCATCATCGTCCAGCAACACCTGTGGCGGGAAGTGCTTGGAGAAAATATCTGCGAACTTGGTAGCCTTGACCTGTTCCACCAAATGTTCGGCCGCGAGCTTGCCTACGTTGCCCACACCTGGTAGTCCCTCGATCAATATGGGGGCATTCAGCTCGGGACGCTCATGCATAACAATTATAACGCTATCCATCTCAATCACCCTATTCTTGGCGAGCCTTCCGACGATACTCTCCATATCTATCGTCAGGAGAGAATCGGGAAGGGATCGGCGTGGAGGTTTTCGAACCACATATGGGACAAATGTCCTTGAGGGTATATCCAAGGCACTTGTCACATTTTCTGAGAGTGGTCTTCATTGTCCTATCCCTTTCAAATTCCGATAAGACGTACCTATTGATAAATTATTATTGAAGGGACGCCGTCACTTGTTCTCCCTGTGGAACGAACCATCCCCGCCTGATTCCTTTATTTCGGAAATGACGATGTTAGTGACTATCTTCATAGCCTCTTCCGCTGTCTTGTAGTCGGGGGCCGTCATGACCAATCTGTATCGGGGCGCACCAATATATTGGATATCCAATTCCTCTTCCGCTGCTTCAAGCCCCTTTTTCAAGGCGCCCTTGATGATTTCCACGCCGTCGGGGGCGGGAGAACGGAGTTCCAAAATACCTGAGATCTGCACGAAAGGTGGTGTGACGTTCTCCTTGGCCACTTCTACGAATGCAGTTGTCCAGTCGCCGGAGAGTTCCATCTCTTCCATGGCATTGTCGTCGATGGCACAGCCCTCGAACGCGCCGTAGAGCGTTTCGAACTTGTCCACCAGATCGTAGCCGAACTCTTCCCAGCATTGGTCCAATGTCTTTTCAAGACGGGTCGCGACTATCTCTAGCAACTTTTCCGCCTTGGTCTCATTCTTCCATTGCTGAACTTTCTCCCGCCGCTGATGTTCGTTCACCGATTTCAGCGAGAGATCAATGTGTCCCTTAGAGGAATCTACACCGAGAACTTTACATACGACCTTCTGGCCCTCGCGAACATAGTCGCGTATGTACTTGACCCAGCCGGTGGCCACATCACGTACATGTATGAAACCTTCCTTTTCGCCGTACTCGTCGAGCGTTACGAACGCTCCGAAGTTCTTGACGCTCTGAACGGTGCAGACCACGAGTTCCCCTTCTTCAGGGAACCCGCTGACCCTCGCCATTAGTCGACCACCTCAAGCAGCTCTCCTTTGATCTCTCCCTCGCCTCCTCGGGATTTGATCAAGGTAGAGCCGCACACGGCGCAGGCCACGTTCATGGCCGGCTTTTTGAATGTGATCTGCTCATTTCCGCAATCTTGACATTTGACTTTTATGAACTTACCGGTGGTTGGCATTAGCGTCACTCCGTCAGCTCGAACTTTTTAGCCCTGAAGCATCTCTTCTGATGGGCTTTTTTGCACTTCTTACAGCGGTATCTCAGAGAGATTCTCTTGGTTGGCTTCTCACGGCCCTCAGGCTTTGGCCTGGGGAACCCGCCATAACCGGCGGTAGCCCTACGGAATCTTCTCTGACCCCACTTCATCTCGCTGGCCTTTCTCTTCTTAACTCTCTCGACCTCATGGTCGGTGTGAGTCTTGCAGGATGGACAGTAAGTCTTAATGGACCTAGGCATCTTCATTAAATTCATCCCTTTGGAGCAAAATTGCCTAAATACTCATTCAATATTTAAACCCTTAGCATAAAGAAAACTGTGCTCGAATATGCTGGTTAAGAATCACTGACATTAAGACTTTTGCTATTTTTACAATCGTCAATTGCTGAACACATTTGCATGATCGGTATTAATTATCATCTAAGTTCACCATTCCAGCAAAAATGGTTAATATAATAATATATTATATATAATAATAAATAGGGAGAGGTCCGTTATAGAATGGGTTCATGAGAACAACATATATCTTACGAAAGATTATAATATAACTCCATGTCTTCAGATAAATCCTACAAAATATATGCTGAATGCCATTTTATTTCAATTGAAGTAATATGGAGCATGCCAGTAATTGGCCAGCAATATTAATAAAACTGGAAATAGAAAAGAATATATATCAACTAAATAATAATTGATATGTATTTATAAATGATAAAAGGGTGTAAAAAATATGGCCGACAAAGGCTTCAGTAAGAAGGACGAATCGCTGGTAGAACTGTTAGTTAATACTGGAATGCCTAAAAATGTAGCAAAGACATTGGCGTTTTTACGCAAGAAAGAGGAAACGACATCTGTCGAAATAGAGATCATGACCGCACTGAGACAACCTGAGGTCTCTATTGCTATGCAGGAACTACGCCGCAGGAAGTGGGTGATCAAACGGGACATCAAGAAGGAAGGCAAGGGCCGACCGGTCCATGCGTATAAGCTGGCCATCCCCTTCGACAAAATCATAGAGACGTTGGAGAAGGAAGAACGGAAGCGCATGGAGTCCATCGAAAAGAACACCGATCAGCTCAAAGCGCTCTGTCTGAACCCCTGATCAAACCCTTTCCATCACTCTAATACCCTGGTCCGAAGCTACAATAACTTTTTTGGTCATCTTCAGGAACAGCCCGGTCTCTACGACCCCAGGGATATTCTTTAGTTTTTTCTGCATCTCGTATGGGTCACGAATGCCTCGTTCGAAATGCAGATGATAGATGTAATTGCCATTGTCGGTGATGAAAGGTTCACTTCCACCGCGCAGCTCCGCATTGCAGCCTAGCTCCTCCATGTAAAGGCGCGTGCGACCATGAGAGAATTTCACAACCTCTACGGGTAGGGGGAACTTCGTCCCTAGGTCCCGAACTAATTTGGAATCGTCCACCACGATCACCAGGGCGCGCGTGGAATGAGCAACTATCTTCTCTCTAAGTAAAGCTCCTCCCATTCCCTTCACGAGGTCCAGATTCCCATCCACCTCATCCGCCCCGTCGATGGTCAAGTCCAAGGTCCCGACCTCCTCCAGTGTTGCGAGGGGGATGTTCAGCTCTCGAGCCTGCTTCTCGCTGGCGAGCGATGTTGGCACAGCTATCAGATGATACCCGTCCTTCACCAACCGGCCTATGGCCTCGATGGCGAAATAGGCCGTGCTTCCGGTCCCCAATCCCACCTTCATACCGTCCTGCACCATTTCCACGGCCTTTTCCGCCGCCAATCGCTTCTTATCGCTCATCCTAACCCTCGAAGTTCGTTCGCACCAGTTCGGTAAGGGTGTCCACTATGTATGTGTTGATGCGCCTCCCCTTCTCTTCTGAGGCCAGACCCGCGTCCCCCGAGAACCCTTTTGGGAAGCAGCGCTCTGGATCTGAAACGATCAGGTAACCGATGTCCACGAACTCACCGCACGATCTTTCCTTGGCCACTAGGTCGGGACGTATGTCCATGATGCGTGACGTTTCCAGAAGTCCGCCATGACCATCTTCCAAACCCTGGCATATCTCCTTCTCCAGGTGCAATGCGAGCTGGTAATCGCTAAGCATCATGACCTTCATGCCCAGATGCTGGGTGGCGTGCTCACAGGCCAATTTGATCGCGATCCTGTGCACCGAACCGAAATGGCCAGTGAGGACCACCACCTTGTGTACCTTGTTACGGTGCAGGGATTCTAAAATATCCTTGACAAGGGAACGCAGGGTGTCGAAGGTCAGAGATATGGTCCCTGGCATATTGAGCGTGGAGGAATGCTGCCCGTAGTTGATGGTGGGGGCCACCAAGCCACCGACCCTATTGGCTACCTGGGTGACCATCTCATCCGGCTGGAAGGTGTCAGTTCCCAGCGGTAGGTGCGGTCCATGGGCCTCACAGGCCCCAATGGGTAGGAACACGATCGGGTCGGCTTCCATGGCCTTGGCGAAAGCGGTCGAACTGATCTCATCTATCCTCATTTCTCCACCTCCGGGTCCGTATCGATTAGCGGGGTGCCGCACACCGGGCATTTCCCCCGTCTAAGGGAATCGTTCTGGAACGTGTTCATCAGTAAGGTGTCGATCTCATCGATCCTGGCCTTGTCTATATTTTTCTTGCAACGCGGGCAGTGAAGTGGCATGTTCGTATCGTATGAGGTATGGCAGGAAATTGATTTCAATCCTTCCCCGGCGGAAGCGGTTAAATCCCCCGAAACGATTGCCCGGACATGCGTTTGGCCTGTCTATTCTCTGGCGGTAAGGATTCTACCTATGCCGCGTATCTGATGGAGCAGGCTGGACACGAGATCGTTTGCCTGGTGGCGGTGATGCCAAGGGACCCGCATTCATGGGTGTTCCATACTCTGAACCTGGAGCACCTGCCGGAGATGGCCCGGGCCATGGGAAAGGACCTGGTGGCAGTCCCCTCCAGCGGTGAGGAGGATGACGACCTATCCGCCCTAAGGGACGCACTTACAGGGCTGGGTGTGGAGGGGGTGGTCACCGGGGCCATCGCCTCCGACTATCAGTGGGACCGTATCAACGGGATCTGTGAGCAGCTGGACCTGAGGGTGTTCTCTCCCCTTTGGCGGAAGGATCAATCGATGCTGCTTACAGACATGATATCGGCCGGTCTCAAGATATTGATCGTAGGGGTCTTTGCCGAGGGGCTCGGGGAGAGCTGGTTGGGTAAAATGCTTGACCGAGAGGCTCTGGGTGACCTGGAGCGTTTGGCCAAGGCTCACGGTCTGAACGTATCGGGTGAAGGAGGTGAGTATGAGACGCTGGTGCTCGACTCACCAGCGCACCTCTGCGAACTGATACCGGAAGAGGTCGTTTCCGACTATCATCGTGACTCTGGACGTCTGCATATCGGGCGCCTTTCGTCGAGGTCTAAGTAGAAAAGGAACGCATTACTTCGATCAGTGCCGGTACGTCCGGTCCGGTGTGGGGGCTTTCGGGGACCCAGCTATACAGGACGGTCAGGTCCCGGTCGACCATGAAGATCCCCCGGCAGGAGCGGTTCTTGAACCACCCATCGTCGTCGCATGACATGCCATATTCCTCGGTCAAAGTTCCGTCCTCGTCAGCCAACAATCGGAAGGGGAGGCGCATGGATTCTTTCCAGGCAGCATGCGACCTAACACTGTTGGTCGAGATCGGCAGCAGGCGTACCCCTGTCTCCTCTATCAGATCGTACGAGTCGCGCAGCTCCCCCATTTGAATGGAGCAGATCATACCGAAATCGGAGGGGTAGAACATCAGAACGACGATCCTCTCGCTCGCCTCCTCGCTCAATCGGACCGAACGCCCCATGTCATCAGGCAATACGAAGTCCAAAACCTTCTGACCGATCTTCGGGACGCGCCCCTTGTCCATAGGGAACTTATTCCACGCCGATTTTAAAAAAGTTCCTAGGCTAGCTTTCTGACCTCGGCCAGTATAGTATCGTAGTCCGGCTCGTAATTGGAGTCCGGGGGGATGTGGACGTAACGTACGATGCCGTTCCGATCGATGATGAACTCGGAGCGCAGCGTGAACCCTTCCCAGGGGCCCCCGATCGCTTCCACCGTGCCCAGAAGTTTGGAGAGACGGGTTCCCTCATCGCAAAGCAAAGGGAACGGTATCCCCAGGTTCTCACTGTACGCACCGAGCGAGCGGGTCGAGTTGTTGCTCACGCCGAAGATGCGGCAGTTGGCATCTATGAACACCTTATGCATCGCTTTGAAAGTGAGGAACTCTAGGTTGCAGATGAATCCGAAGGCCGAGGAGAAGAAGAGTAGAAGCACGGTCCCCTCCTTCCACTGATCGCTCAGCCGGACCTCTCTGCCCATGTCGTCCTTCATGGTCCAGTCCGGAAACGGTTTACCCACTAGGTCCTCGTCCACCCTCCCTCCATGCCCGGGAGAGCTAATAATATGTTCGCGGTGATCTCAGGACCAATGGGACTATGGTATCAATATCCGTGAACGATCATGATCTGATCTGTGTATCTTGCATCGTGTGCGAGGTTCTACTGTTCATCGACCCTCACAGGTTCCAGGATGTTCTCCAGTTCTTCGTTGAGATAATGTTCCAGGACCTCTTCCAACCGTGCTCCCTCCAACCTGTAGACGGTGACAAGCTGGTCCCGCAGGGCGTGGAACGATATCTCCCCTATCTCGGGGGTGATCAGGGCGTCGACCTTCTCCCGCACGATCGTGTTCACCGCATGCAGACCAGCGCGGTGCTCGCGATCCTTTTCATCATTGGCGATGATGGTCCATTCCTCCAACCTACGCTCCTTCTTATTGACGGATACCAGGGCGAAGTAGGGGGCCCTTCCGAACTTATCCGAGGGAATGGAATCCAAGCCTCCGTCGTTGTTCAACGGCACCACCACGCGCACCTCCGAAACATCGCAAGGCTCGATGTGCACGGTAAACCTTTCCAATCGGCCAATGTTCTTCCGGACGTCCATCTCCAGGCGTCCGGCGATCTCGTGAGCCCTCTCCACATCGAGATGTTTCCTTACCTTGACTGCGACCTCTCCAAAGAGGAATGGTCCGGACCTCCGGAGCTTAAGGTCCGCGAACCCCTCTACACCAGCTATTCCGCTTATGGTCCCGATGACCCGGTCCTCGATCTCTCTGCTCGGTGAGATGTCCATGAGGGTGAACACGGCATCCTTGATGGACTCCAATCCGATCTTTAGTATGATTATGGAGATGACGATGATGGCCCCCCCTTCGACATAGGGCACTTCGAAATAGGCCAGGGCGATGGCGGCGACCACGAGCAATGATACGAACACATCCATGAAGGTGTCCCTGGAATTGATGATCAGGGACTGGGAGCCGATCTCCTCTCCGACCTTCCTCTGATACTTGGCCAGCAGAGCGGACACGGCCGAGGATATCAAAGCCACCCCGCCAGCCAGCAGGGGATTGGACACCTCCGATCTCTCCAACAGTCGGGAATAGCCTTCGAGGACAAGTTCGATGGCCGCGTAGATGATGAAAAGGGAGATGAAGAGGGTGGCTATGGATTCGGCCTTGTAATATCCGTACGGGAAGCGCTCATCCGCTTTCCGGCGCGAGACCCTAAGCCCGAGCCAGGAAGCGGTGATCGGAAGTACGTCGATGGCCGAGTGCACGGCGTCGGTGATCAGCACCAGAGAGCCTGTTAAAAGTCCCCCCGCCCCCTTTCCCAGAGCCAGGAGTCCAGTGACCCAGGATGAGACCATGGCGCCCCGCTCCCCCTTTCTGAGGAGTGCGTCAGCGTTGCTCATCTCCCCCATTTCCCTATCATCCTGGTCCCACATCGAGGACATTTCAGGCTTGAGCACGGTCTCCCTCGATCATGAGGCTCGGAATGACCGCAACTGGGACACAAGCATTGAGAGGGAGGGCCCTCTGTCAAACCTCTTCTCCGTCGGAACATACCACACGCACGGAGATATCATCGTCCGAGGGCCATAAGCCTAATCCCAAATCAGGGTCCGGCCCGATCCATTTCCAGTCGGTAAGATCACTATGATGATGAAATGAAAAGTGAGGCCGTCCGAATTTGAATCGGAGTCTCAGGCTCCCAAAGCCCGAAGGATGGACCAAGCTACCCTACGGCCCCTCGGCGCCGTGATGGCGTGTTCAGTAATATATAATTGTCTAAACTGGCAATTGATATATATTCGAAAGGTGCAAACACCGTGCATGAACGGTCGCGCGGCAGCGGTGGCGGGGATCGCCATAGCCATCGTCATCATGCTCTTGGCATTCTTCTTATTGGGCGGCATAGCTCAGGACCCCGATGGATTTCAGGAGGGGGAACTTACCGCTCCAGCGATCAATTTCATAGACGATACTGTCATGGAACCGAGCCCGGTCAGCGGACTGGACTATTCGGTTCACCTCAAGACCTCGATGAGCTATACGAACGTATACCAGGAGTTCGGCGGGACCATAGAGCTTTTCATTGAGAACGCAGGCTCCAATGAGGTGTTCGTCAGCGCCTATAGCTTCAATTGGGAAGGCCAGGGTGATGTTTTTTCGGTGAACTGCTCCGAGTACATATCGCCGGGTGAGGAAAAGGGATTGGGGATATTGTATTACGAAGGACCGGGCACGAGCGGTACGACGACCTTTGAGATCCATATGAACCTGTGGGCCTCCTCCCCCAACGGCAACTTCTGGAGCGATAAAGGGACATTGATGGTCGGTAGCAACGATATGGAATGTCTGTTGGAGCCTGAACTACACGCTCGGGAGATTGATAGGAACCCGGTCAAGTATTACAATCGGTTCAACGATCTGGTGGATCTCGAGGCCGTGAGCGATCTTGCCGAGAGGGTGCTAGACACTGTACCCGGTGACTATGGCGTGTTGCAGATCATCGAAGCATATGAACTGATAAGGGCGGAGTTCCCCTATCTGTCAGATACCGACGACCATTGGCAATCGGCTTCGGAGACCATTTCCTTGGGTACCGGTGACTGCGAGGACCACGCCATATTGCTATCGTCCCTGCTCACCGTCCTAGGCGGTGACTGCCGGATCGACCTCATCAGTGGGCACGCGTTCCCAACGGTCTACATAGGGAACAGCACTTCCCAGGCGTTAGAGGTCAAGGAGAACGTCCAGGCCTTCTACGGTAACCAGGTGCCAGTTTTCTGGATCGAGGATGAGCTGGGATTCTGGTTGGTGGTGGATACGGTAGGCATGCCCTATGCAGGAGGATATCCCGCGGCCAGTATTCCCATCGGTACCGATGGGGGAGATTCCTGGAACTTCGAGCTCGCTGATTGGATCTTGATGATCGACGTGACCGGGGAGACGGTGCCCGGTCTGGTGCTCTAGTCCGGTTTGGCCACTATCTCCCGCACCGCTTTGCGGATGGCCTGAGCGCTGTTCATGCTCGGTTCCCAGCCGTAGGAGCGTAGTTTTTCCGAGGACAGGAGCATGCTCTTGACGTCCCCTATCCATCCGCGGCCGCCCTGGACCCCACCTGTCCACCGGTACACGACGCCACGCAGTTCCATGGAATCGATGACAATGTCGGCGATCTCTTTGACCGTCAAACGATCGACCGATCCCAGGTTGAACATCTCCACCTTGTTCCTGGCGTACTCTGCGCCAATGATCATGCCGCGCACGCAATCGTCCACGTGTACGTATGATTTCACCGTTCCCGGCTCCGCGCCCAGTATCTCAAGTTGGGTGGGGTCGTTCCGCAATTTGGCCACGAAGTCGTGGAGCACGTTGTGCGTACTGCGGGAGCCGACCACATTGGCGAAGCGGAAGATGACCGCCTGCATGTCGAAGGAATGGGCGTAGGAGCAGATCAACGCCTCGCAGGCCAGTTTCGTGGCTCCGTAGACCGATATCGGCACCAGCGGTCCATACTCCTCCGGGGTGGGTATGACCGTGGTCTCACCGTAAACCGTTGAGGTGGATGGGAAGACGACGTCCTTGATCCCCAGGCTCTTCATCGCCTCCAACACCCGGTAGGTGACCTCGATGTTCTGCTGGTAGTGCGACAAGGTGTCCTTCGCTCCCGACCTTACGTCGGGGTTGGCGGCCACATGTATCACCATATCCGCGCCCTTGAAAACATCCTTAAGATCGTCTTTCAGCAGGTCCGCCTGGATGAAGGTGAAATCGTCATAGGCCTCCGCCTCCTCTAAGAACGACCTCCGTCCAGCGCTGAAATTGTCCACTCCGACCACGTGATTGCCCATCTCAAGAAGGGCGTCCGTGAGGTGGCTGCCAATGAATCCGGCGCAGCCGGTCACCACTATCTTATTGCCTCTGATCTTCATTTCTTTCCCTCCATCCTTTGCTTCAGCTCCCTAGCGAGTTCCACCATGGCCTTTCCTCGGTGAGAATGATGGTTCTTGGTCACCATGTCCATCTCGGCGAAGGTCAGCTCTTGCCCATCAGGCATGAAGATAGGATCGTATCCGAAGCCGCCCTCCCCCCTCTTCTCAGTTATGATACGTCCAGGTGACCGTCCGGTGAGGGTGAACTCACCAAGCTCGTCGGAGCATACCCCGATGCAGCATTCAAAATGGGCGGAGCGGTTCAGGCCATCCAGCAATCGTAACATTCCCTGGCAGCCGATGGTTTGCATGACGTAGGCCGAATAGACTCCGGGGAATCCGTTCAGGGCCGGCACGAACATTCCGGAATCGTCCAATATGAAATCACGGTACCCGTCCCTCTTCAGTCGTTCCATGCACGCCAGTACCACCTCGTGCAAGGTATCGGCCTGTATCTCGTCGCAATCCGCCTGGAGATGCTTTACCTCGATGCCCAACGGATAAAGGCCGTTCCGGTACTCTTCCAGCTTGTGCTCGTTGGATGTCACCAGGTTCAATATCACGCGTACCGCCCCCTCTCCTCAATGTCCTTGACCTTGGCCAGGACCTCTCGCCCCCGCGGGAGCTCTCGAGCATAGGTCTCGACGATCAGATCGTAGGCATACAGCATATCCGAGTGTGCCGATTGGAACGCTTCCTTCAACAGATGCAGGTCGACACCCATCTCTTCCATGCTTGCGGCCTTGGTTCCCATTGAAAGGTCGATGAACCAAATGCGTTCGTCCTCCATGATCATGTTGGAGGTGGTCAGGTCGCCATGGGTCATGCCATGGCCGTGCATTCTGGCCACCATCCGTCCTATCTCCTGGCAGATGCGCCTAACCTCCTCTTCCGAAGCGGTGGCCAAAGCATCCTTGACCCGCGGTCCATCGATCTCCTGCATGCACAGTTCCGCATTCTCCAGGTCGATGTCGTACACGATGGGGGTGGGGACCCCGCAGCTCCGGGCCTCTTGAAGCAGTCGGGCCTCCATCTTGGTGCGGTGGGCTCGAAGAGATTGGTCCAAGGTCGGGTGACGGTACGTCTTGGGTATGCGGCTTTTAATAAGCACGTTCCTCCCCATCCACACGTCCCGACGGATCTCGGCCTCCGCCCCTCTTCTTATCACTTGCACGGTCCAAGTAAAGTCAATGCTCGGTTATTATCCTTTCACCCTCCCTCGATGATAGCCAATGACCTTTCGTTCCGTAATGGAAGAAGGCCCGCAGGTTCACGGACGGATCGCCGTTCGCGAACTTCATATCAGGTGGTAGCAACCGAACCACTCTCTGATCCAAATAGCGGGGGTCCAGCAGAACAATGGCCGCGCGATCCTCCTCACGGCGTATGGCCCGGCCGCATGCCTGAAGCACCTTGCTCAAGGCCTCGTAGGTGTCCAGATATAACCGGGCCTTCTCCTCTCCAATTCTTTTGGCCGTTCGAAGCATAAGCTCCTTCCTCTCCAGACCAGGGGGCGGGATGGGTAGTCCGGCCACCATGACCGCGGAGATGCATCCGGCGGGAAAGTCCACACCTTCGGAGAAGGAACCATGAATATTGCATAGCAGGAGCACGTTCGGTCCATCCAGCAGACGTCGGGTCAGAGCGTCCTTTTCCTCCTTGCCCAGGCCGGGACGCTCAGCCAGCAGCACCTTGTCCAAACGGATGTTCCTCAACTCCCGATGCACCGCAGATAGATAGGAGTAGGAAGGGAGGAACACCAGCACGTTACCCGGTACGTCCCTGCTTAGTTGAGCTACTCTTTGGGACATATCCTTCGTACTCTCTCGACAGCGTTCACGGAATCGGGTGCCTACTTCCGGAACGATGATCGCCAGGCGTCTCCGGGCATCGAAAGGTGATGGATAGGTCCGGCAAAGGCAATCTTCTATGCCCAGTAGGGTGGCGAACACCTCTGGTGGATGCAAGGTACCGCTCATGAATATGGCGCCAGAACAATGATGGAGCACGTTCTGCACTACCAAGGAAGGTTCCAGGAAACGAAGGGAGATACGGCTCTCGTCAGGATGGGCTATGCGCATGCCAGCCTCGCCAAAGCGATACCAATCACGCACGAACTCATTTCGCTCCTCCAGTATCTCCGGTTCAGGGAGGCCAAGGGATTCCAGGTGCGTTCGTAGCTCCCCGGAGAAAATTTTCCGGTGACCTTGAGAAAGCATCTCTCTCCAGACCCTTTCTAAATCGTCATCGTCCGAGGAAGGTACGATATGCTCTTTGCTGAACATTTCCCTGATCCGGGATGGTAGGTTGTGGGCCTCGTCCACCACCAAATACTGTGGTCGGGAAGATCCTTGGAACCGCAGGATATCGGGAAGATCGCCGAAGACCCTGGAATAGTCTCCGACCACCAGATCGGCACCGTTCAAGGCAAATCTCGCGGTGAGGTATGGGCACGCCCCTCGCCTCACACATAACGACATCGATTCCTGGGCGTGCATGGGCCTCTGCAGGACCTCCTTGGCACAGAGGACAATGCGTCTCTCCGCCTGCAGATGGCAACGTTTTCCGTTCAGGCAAGGGGGTCGGGGGCCGAGGGGACACATGCTCTCCCTGGAGAGTAGGTCCACTGTCCTGATGGCCGCGGGCAGGACCTTAACGGTTTCAATGACCGCCCGATGCTGCGATTGCTTTGGTGTCAAGAACACCGTCCTGCCATTACGGCCCATGGCTGCCTCCAATGTCGCCGCCAACGCCACCGCGGTCTTCCCTAGCCCGGTTGGAGCGTGGGCCACCAGCACATTACCGGAACCGAGGCAATCTCTCGCATCCTGCAGAAAGTCCCGCTGTCCGTGTCGGAGGCCAGGAAAAGGGAAAAGATCGATCGTCCCGGAACTCATATGGGTTCATTCGCGAAGAGGGCGTTCTCCCTTGGCACTACGATGAGACTGACAATATGCTCATTGCCGAGAAAATGGAAATACAACCAAGATTGTAACCATCCTCAAGGTGATACCCTGAAGTACAATATTACTGGAGACAACCTGCAGTGCGTAAACGTTGAGTTCTCCCCGGGAGAGGTAATATACTCTGAAGCGGGAAGCATGGTGTACATGAGCGGCAACGTGCGATTGGAGACCAAGGCCAAGGGTGGAGTAATGTCCGGTCTCAAGCGGGCCGTTACCGGAGAATCATTCTTTGTGACCAACTTCCACGCCGAGGGAGGTCCAGGTATGGTAGGGTTCGGGGGGAACGTACCAGGAAAGATCGTTCCCCTAGATCTGAGGGGGGGAAAGCAGTGGCTGCTCCAGAAGACCGCTTTCCTAGCAGCGGAGGACGATGTCACCTTGGACATTGCTTTCCAGAAGAAGTTCGGTGCTGCCCTGTTCGGCGGCGAGGGCCTGATCTTGCAGAAGGTCCAAGGGGAGGGCACTGTGTTCGTGGCCGGTTGCGGTGACTTCATCGAATACAACCTCGCGCCCGGTCAGGTCATGAAGGTCTCCACAGCCAATACGGTGGCCTGGGAGAGCAGCGTACAGTATGACATTCAAAGCCTGGGGATAAAGACCGCCCTGTTCGGCGGGGAAGGGCTCTTCGTAACCACCCTCAGGGGACCGGGACGGATCAT
>Ga0307378_10004382_pt1 | contig 20162 bp, 13 predicted proteins | sample UN1MG_FD_202238 | JGI IMG/M metagenome (GOLD analysis project Ga0307378, IMG submission 202238) | Soil microbial communities from Risofladan, Vaasa, Finland - UN-1 | ecosystem: Environmental > Terrestrial > Soil > Coastal area > Acid sulfate soil | place: Finland: Risofladan, Vaasa | collected... | reverse complement strand
CGAAGACTGGACCTCCTTTCACGCCGCGCGCATCGAGCGGGAACAACAAACGCTCTACCCCTATCGTGACCACCTCGCCAGCTTCCTAAACCACGCAGCTTGACGCGATCCGGGGGCTGCAACCAAGTGATATCGGCCTCCGAGCCGGTTTTGTGTTGCTTCAATCGGAACTGGAAAGTCCTGGCCTTTGGGTTAGCATAGACCCCCAGAGGAGGATTCGCCATGCCCCGAAAGCGTAGGAACTACACTCCTGAGGAGAAGGTGGCCATCCTCAGGCGGCATCTGGTCGAGAAGGTGCCGGTGTCCGATCTGTGTGACGAGTTGGGCCTCAATCCGACGGTCTTCTACGGCTGGCAGAAGCTGTTCTTCGAGAATGGGGCCGCGGCCTTCCAGCGGAAGGGGAAGAGAAACGGCCGCACGCCCGAGGCGGGCAGGATCGAGAAGCTCGACGCGTTTGCCGCTCGCTGCGCCGCCGCGCGGGTCGCCGCAGGCGCGGACAAGAAACCGCTATTGGACGCCTTCGTGCGACTCCAAGAGGCGGCTCAACGGAACGATGTTTCCCGCATGGCTCAGGCCGATCGCGTGCTCCATTTGGCCATCGTGGATTTGGCTGATGTTCATGGTCTGCCTGGAGTTTGGAATGCTGCGGCGCGAATGCAGGAAGAATTTCACGTCCAGTCGATTCGCGTCTGCTGGCCCGACCTGAACGTGCTGTTCGAAGCCCATCGGCCGATCGTCGATGCCATCTGCGCGGGTGACCAGGCACTGGCAGACGATGCTGCCAAGGCGCACCTGGACGCCGTCTGGTATCGGCTGGCCGAGTCCACCGACGACGCGTCCTTGCCCGACGATCCTATGGTTCGGGCCTGTACGTACCTGGATTTGCATCTTCACGAACCCGTGCGACGGAGCTTCCTGGCCCAGTACGTGGCGAAGACCAGCCCGGGCCATCTGGCGAGGCTCTTTCGCCGGCAGCACGGCGTGAGCTTCACCGACTATCTCCGCGAGTTGCGGATGCAGAAGGCCGCCGATCTACTGCGTCGCACGCATCTGCCGATCCGACGCATTGCGGCCCGCGTTGCTTACGACGACCCGTCCCGTTTCGCAACCCATTTCCGCCGCCGCTTTAGCCTGACCCCACGGGATTTCCGCCGACAATTCGGAAAGTCGGATTTGTTGACATCGAATACGTGAGGTTGGCGCCCCGCCGGGCAGGTAGGCCATCAGCCGCACTCACACAGTCGGACGGCCGGATTGGTGTTGCCGTCACCGCCCAGCGCCAAGCCCGCTAGATAGGGAGCTGCCGTCATGACGCGGCGACTCGGCTGCACACGATCACTGCCCAGACGCACACGCTCAGGCACAGCCGTGTCCATCGCTTCATGTCACCGTTCTCCAAAGTAGGCCGCACACTCCGTGTGCGGAAATCGGCATACGGAGTGTGCCTTTTACTGTTCTTGCGACCGTAATTGACTTGCCGATCCTTACTGGGTCCGCACCCGTGCCACCTCCTCCCCGGATGAATCCGAACTCGCCACCACGCGGAAGCCTACGTCATGTACCTTGCGCCACGCCGGGTACTTCCACCGCCAGGCGGAGCCCGCGTCTGACGGACGCGTGGCCCAGGAGCCGCCGCGGACGGTCTTTTCGTCCGCCGCATCGGTCGACGGGACGTCCATCGCCGGGTCGTAGGGATAGGGGCGGTAGCTGGACCGTGTCCACTCGCGCACATTGCCGAACATGTCGCAAAGTCCCCAGGGGTTGGGCTGCGTTGAGCCTGCCGGTGCGGTTACCGGCCAGGCATCTTGGAACCGGTCGTCGCGGAGGAACCACTTGGGCTTGCCGTGGAAGGCCAGCGTGCGCAACTCCCGCCCGGCCAGGTTTTCGAAAGCCGAGAAATCGTCGTCCCGGCCGCCGTACCAGGCCCCACCGGCCGCGCCCGCGCGGCAGGCCCATTCCCATTGGGCCTCGGTGGGAAGCGTGATTCGACGACCGATCCGCGCGGCAAGGGCTTCGCAGAATCGTTCCGCCTCCTGCCAGGAGACGCGAACCGCCGGCTGGTCGGGCCCGTTCAGCGGATGGCCCTCGCCGCGCCAGTCGATGCTCATCCACGAGACGAATCCACTATGGTGGGCCCCGTCGGTCACCGCGCCGTACTGGGCGTTGGTGACCTCGGTGCGGCCGAGGTAGAAAGGACGGTCGATGCGCACGCGCGTCGCGGGCCGCTCGTTCGAACGTCCGGCAGCATCCCCCAGGACGAACTCGCCCGGCGGGATGAGGATCAGTTCGATCGCGAGCTTCTCATTGAGCTTGAGGCTCAGCGTGGCTGGGAGTCCCACCGCCTGCTGCTTCCGCTGGGCTTCGGCCGCGTCGAACGGCCAGCCGGGGCAGGTCGGAGCGGGTTCGGCGGCCGTCTTTTCCTCAGGAGGGGCCACGAACGCGGGCGCAGGCGACTCGTCCTCGGGCATCCATTCCACGTCGTCCGTGCGCCCGGCGAACTGGCGGAGGCTTTCCAGGCGGCGCTCGTAGTAATCGCGCGGCACGCCCCACTCGCTGTACTTCCATGAGCCGTGGTCCGGCGCGCCGAGGTCGATCCACGTGTACAGCCGATCCCAGGCCTCCGTGTCCAGTTGCACTTCGTGATGGCCGCGCTGGAGCATCTGGACCAGTGGGCTGGTGTCGACGAGGAATTCTCCGGCCGCCTGGGCCCCATAGTGGCTCTCAGCGTGCGGCCGGCGGACGTAGGGATGCAAGGCAATATACGATGGCGTGAGGATCGTCGAGATCGTGCTTTCGGTCGCCGCACGGTACTCAGGGTTGATGCGGAGCTTTTCCTCTTCCGACTTGCGTACCAGGTCCAGCCGGTCGGGCTCCTTGCCGTTGTGACAGCCCACGCAGTAGCGATCCAGCACGGGCTGGACCTCGCGCGCGAAGTCGAACCCCCGCGGTGGCCCGCGCCAGGGCTCGATCGTGGCGGGCTTGCCCAGGGAGGTCATGGCGGCGTAGGCGGGCGACCCGCTATTCTGCCGCTCGTGGCAGCCCACGCACGAGAGGACTTCGCCGGGCATGGCCGTGAACCAGCTCCGCATCTGCTGCACGGCACGCCCCTGGTCGTCCAGCGGCTGCACGGTGAGCGGCGTGTTGGCCGGCACGGTGAACAAGGCCGAGCCGTCGTCGCGAACCGGAACCGTCCCCAACAGGAATCGCGGCTCCCACGGGCCATCGATGCCGGGCGTGGCCAGGTGGCCGAAGCCACGGCGGCTGGTGTGCCGGTAGACGTAGTTGTAGGTGAACACCCGCAGTTTCTTGACCGTGCCGCGCGGCACGCCCGCCAGGCCCGGTCCATGGTAGACGTCAACCAGGTAGACCGTGGCGTCTTTCCTTTCGGGCCGCACGCGGTCGGGAATCGCTGGCGGCACCGGGCGCGGGGCCAGCGGAATCGGCTCCAACAACGAATGGCCTTCCACTCGGGCCACCTCGGTGATCGTGTCGAACACGTCCACGAGGTAGATGCCGTAGTCGAGCTGCTCGGGATGGAGCCGGGCCGCCACAAGAAAATACTTGTCGTTCAGCGGCCAGGGGTGGGCGAACTTCGGCCAGTCGCCCGCGTACAACAGATCTTCGACGATTCGCTGGACGGGCTTGCGGTACCCGGGTATGGTCTGGATCGCTCCGGACGTTTCGTGCCGCCCCAAAGCCGGGTCGAACAACACCAGTCGCCCCGTCTTGTTCGGACCGTGGTGCCCGCAGACCACGCCCACGACCCGGGTGGGATGATTCGGTATGGCCCGGGCGTAGAAGATCGAGTTGGGCCAGTAGGAGTTGCTGCCATAATACTCCATCTGCGTCGTGCCGTCCGGATTCATGTGGAACAGCAGCCTCGCGAACTGATGGCTGATGTTGGCATACTCGTAACGCGTGTAAAGCACGCGCCCGTCGTTGAGCATGCTGGGGTGCCAACAGCTCTCCTGGTCGAAGGTCAGCAGTCGGGTGCCGCTACCGTCGGCGTTGGTCAGGCAGAGGTTCGAGACGTACGATTCGCCGTCCTCGCAGGGCACGCCGGTGAACAGCCGCGTGGAGTTGAAGAGGATCCGGCCGTTGGGCAAGTAACAAGGATCGCCGTTATCCACATCCGGGTCCGTGTCCCGCGTGACCTGGCGCAGGCCGCTGCCGTCGATTCGGACTTCGAACACCTGGAACGCGCCGTCCGCGTCGGCCATCGAGAACATCAGCCGGTCGGCATCGAAGTGCAGTTCGGGGTGCTGGATCATGTGTCCCGTGCCCGCCTTGAAGACCGTCCGGGCCTGGCGCTGCCCGAAGCTGGTCTTGTTGATCGCCAGCCGGACGTGCCGCGCCTCGCACGGCGAGAATTCCAGGGTGATCGGTTCGTTGGTGGCCATGTACGTCGGCTCGGCAAGGACAATCCGTGCGATCTCGATCTTCCTGACCGTCTGCCACGCCTTCCCGTCGTCCGAGACATGGACCTCCAGTGCCGAGGGAAGCCGGTCCTCGTAGTTTCCCTCGCGGTCGCGGGAAAAAACTACCCGATTGACAACCACCGCTCGGGGCAACTCGATCTGAGCCCAGCCGGAGGTCTCGGCCGGAATCCAGCTCCGCGCATTGCCGTACTGCCCGTCGTTCAGATGGGCTACGGCGTGAGCCGCATAGCCCTCCAGGCAGGAAGACGCCGAGGCCTCCGCGCCGGCCGCAGCCAGGGCCAGGTTCTTGTCGCTCTCCGGCCCGTAGACTTCCAGTTCGTCGATGCAGGGCTGACCGGCCCCCTTCCCTCGGATCATCATCCGCACGAACTTCGCGGAGACGGAGTCGAAGCTCACCGTGCTGGGTTTGGCAGGTTCGATAGTGAAGGGCGCTTCGGCGGCAACAGCGGCGAGCGAGGCGAGCGACGCCAGCAGCAGAATGGTGAGCACGAGGTTCGTGCGTCTGGCAGTGGTTTTCATACTCTCCTGCTCCTTGGTTAGTGTGACTGACGTCAAGTTACGGCCGCTGGTCGAGCCAAGCAACTGCAAGGCGTATCTGACTCTTGACAGAATTGGCGTTTGGGTCACGGATCAGTCACAGGACCGTACAGCTCTACCTCCCAAAGGCGCGAGACGTCAATTCTTGCCATGCCGACGATCTCGCCCATACAGCCACCGGTCCGCATCGCGCGCACCGCGCCCAGCGCATCGTGCTTGGTGCTCATGTCGCGTCCGGCCATGAACAGGTTCGAGATGTTGCGCGAGTAGAGACAGCGATACGGAATCCAAAATGGCCTGTGCTCGCGCATCGCCGGAAACTGGCCGTGATGGGCGGTCGAGATGAAGGCATTGCCCTCGAAGCCGGTCAGGTCATGTAGCGCCAGCCGCACTTGCCGCTCGGAAATGTTCACGCTGCCGCCGTCCTGCCAGTGCCACTGCGCGCCCTCGGTGCCGAAGACGGTTTCGAGCGGCTTGCCATTGACGAGCAACTGAAACTTTCCCGGCGCGCCCGGCGCGTTCCACTGCGCCACCCAATCCTTGGTGCGGACCCAGACGCGGTACCTGCCGATGGCAGGGAACTCAACGTCTGTCGTCGCGTCGTCGACCGGCCGGCCCAGTCCGTGTGCCAGCAGGTAAGGCGAACCCATCTGGTCCAGAAACTGCGGATCGACAACCCAGCCTCCGCGCCCGGCGAAGCCCTCCGTTTCAACGAGGACTTGGTTTTGTAGCCGCTCGGGCGTGGCGGCTCTATCGGCGCCTTGCAGCGCAGGCATTGGTGTCGGCAACAGGGCGGCGAGGATCGAGCGTTTGCTTTTCGTTGCTGTTCTTCTGTTTAACGGATGTAGGATGTCGCAGAAAGCCTCTCACTTACTCCACCCGGATGGAATCGAGCTTCAGACGCACTTCGCTGTTCCACTGCATGCCCATCGGCCATTCAGGCGAAACGTAAAGACCGCCGAAACAGATTTTGCGCAACAGCGGCATCGGGAACGATTGTGCGGGCGACTGGTTGACGGACACCGAGAAGCCCGCCTCGGTCAACTCGACCTCGATGTGGTTCCAAGTCTTCATCTCGAACGGCGCGACGTCGGCCCAGGCGTTGCCGTGGAGGCGGACTTGGAAGAGATCCGTCTTCTTCTCTTCGCTGTAGATGGCGCGAAGGGCGCTGCGCTGGCGCGTCTTGCCGCCGAGCGTAAGTACAGGCCAGTCAGTGCCGTTGTAGCGGTGGATGTTCACGTCGAACGCGAGCCGCAGTGTTGGCTGGCGAGTCAGTTTCTCGGTCAGCACTAACCCCAGGCTGGCTTGTTTCTGGCCGAAGCGCGCGACGCCGTTCTCGATCTTCAACCCGGAGCGTCCGCCTCGCGGTAGCAGGAACGGGCGCGTGAAATCCGGCAGCGGCTCGACGACGCTGCAATGGATACCGCGCGGATAGGTGTAGGCGACGTAGAGCTTGCCGTCGTCCACAAAGCCGTTCGGATAATACGCCGTGCCGCCTCCGGGCTGGATGACAGGGCCGGGCAATAGCAGGTCGGGATCGCAGACCGGCGCGCAAAAGAGCGACAGGAAATAGCGGTCTCGCGGAATCCGCTCCGGCACGCGCACGTGGTTGTCGTTCATCACCATCAACAGGCTGTCGCGCGTGCCGACGCTGGAGACGGCGTAGTTGCGCGAGCAGATCGTGTCCACCTCGACGGAGCCGGCCTTGGTCCACGAGCGGCCGTGGTCGCTGCTGGTGGCGTAGAGCAACATCCGGTGCGGCTTCTCGGCTCGCTCCGGATTATCCTGCGCGGTGGAGTTGCGGATGAGCAGGCCGATCTTGCCGTCGCCCTGCTCGAACAGCATCGGCTCCCACATCGTGACGAGTTCGCCGCCGAACTCCGCCGGTTTCTCGCCGATCTTCGACCACGGCTGAGCACCGATCGGCTCGCTCCAGGTCCACGTCGTGCCGCCGTCGGCGCTGAGCAGTACGCCGGCGTGGCGCGTATGGCCCGGTTTGCACTTCTCTTCGACCTCCGACAGGCTGCACGGGAACATCATCACGCCCTTGCTCGTGAGCAGGCCGTGGTTGGTTGGGAACCCAACGACTTGGCCCGCGAGCGACGGCGGCGCAGTGGGCACTTCGCGGTTGCGCCAGCGCATGCCGTCGGTGGAGGTGGCGATGTAGGTTTTGCGGGCGTTGTAGTCGCACCAAGCGCAAAACAGTGTCTCGTCGCGGTGGTTGATGAAGGTCGGCTGCCACTGGTTATCGGTCTCGACGGGATTTTCCGCCTCCGCGTCGCGCGTGAAGAGCCGCACGGGCGCCGACCAGTGCTCGAAGTCATCGCTGACGCTGAGGAAATTGAACTGGCCCGGCACGTCCTCGCCGTGCGACTCGTTGGCATTCCACGCGGCAAAGAACTTCCCCTTGAACTTCACGATGTCCACGTCGTGGTTGTATTTCAGCCCCGGCTTCGCGCCGGGATGGTGGAAGTAGATGTCCGCCAGCTTGACCTTTGGCTGGTAGACCGGCAACGGCTCGGCGGCAAAGGCCATGTTGGCGATCAGCAATCCGAGGAGAATGGCATGGGGGGCGGCTAGTCGAGCGAGCAGGAAGGCGGTGAAGATTGCGACTGTGTGTTTCATGGTGTTTTCTCCTTGTCGGCGTGATGTTTTGCCATTCAGTTTGTTGCCAGCACCGGTTGCACTTCGACGAAGTTGATCATGACCTGCTGGCCGGCGGGGCCACCCGGCTCACCAGGTTTTTCCCAGTCGCTGATGCTCAGTCGCGCCGCCGGGCCGGCAGCGCGGAACTGGAGCCAATGGTAGGTCATCCAGAAGGGACTCTTGGCCGTGAACGATTCTACTTCGCGACAACTGTGGAAGGGATGGCTGAAGCCACCGGGCAACACTTCCGCGCCCTCGAGCGTGATCGAGACAGCCTGAGTGGCCTTGCGGGATTTTCCGCGGCACAGGTCGTCGTAGTCCGCAGTGATCAGCTTGAGCGAGTACAGCCGCTCCCGTTTCAATCCCTGCAACTGCTGGCTCACGACGTTCGGGCGTTTGGCACTGCGATTCAGGCGCAGGAAGGTATCGCCGAAGGGGCCGCCGGGATAGCGGCCCTGGAGCGTCCCGTAGCCGGCAAACTGCGCCGCCCCGACCGCGCCTTCTTCGGCGGCGGCGACCTGCCAGTGGGCCGTGCCCACCTCGAAGTCGGGATCGGTCACGTGCCGTAGCTCATAGGGGTCGCTCAACAGGCGCGAGGTCCGGCCCTCGATGCAGTAGTGCCGCAGGAGCCTGCCCATGCAATGGAGGACTTCCTCGTCAACGTAATTGGAGCGGTAGGGCTGCACACCCCACAAGCCGAAGAAAGCCGGATCGGTGGCGAGCATCTGCATCTGCATGTCGAGGTGGACCCGAAAGTCGGCCTGCGGATAACGGTTCGCGGTGCAGTAGGGAAGGTAGGAATACATCGGCGTGAAGATCATCCGGCGCAACGAGCCGGGGTGGGCGTTTTCGTAGCTCTCGGCGACGCTGAGAAAACTCGACCGGATGCTGCTCACGTTCTCGGCCTCGGTGGGCATTTCTCCGACGTAGACTTCCTCGGCGAACGGCCAGCCCGCGCCGAGCACCGTTTTCATGAGCAGATTGTCCGGCGTCGCGCCAAACTTACCGGCCGTGAACGGAATCCAGAACTTGCCGGCGGAGTCGGGCAGCTCGGCGAGTCGTGCGATCGAGCGCGCCAGCGGCACCATGAACCGCGTTGACTTCGCGCCGGGATAATACTCGTCCACCTGCATGCCGGAGATTTCTGCCAATTCGAGACCGGGTCGTTCGGCGTGCGCCGTGGACGTGCCCGGCTTGAGCCAGACCTCCAGCAGCTTTTCCTCGGTCCAGTCCTCGGTGTCTAACAGACCGGGCGCCTGGACATTGGCCAGCCACTTCTTCCCCTGCGCGGTCCATTCCTTCTGTTCAGGAACATCCGCGAGAGGGCTTTCGATCATGTTGGTGTTGGGCAACGTGTATTTGCGCAGCCGCTCCCAAGTGTTCGCTCCGAAGGGCGCAATCTGCGAGCCGGAAGGATAGACGTTATAAACCAGCGCCGGGATGGCCCGGACGACCAACTCGCTGGGCGTGCCGCTGACCTCCACCACGTGCCGGCCCGCCGGCGACAAACGCATCGCCTCGGCGGCGGGTTTGCCCTCTTCTGCGCCGAGCACGCGGTCGCTTCCCAGCGCCAATTCGCAACTCCCCGTGGCGCTGAACCACACCCAGCCGTCGCGCGGGTTCATGAACTCGATGCGGCGGCTCTCGAGCAGACCGCGGGCGCGGGCGTCCATGAGTTCGCTCACCAGGTTGTTGAGTACGCGAACCTGCTGCCGGCCGTCCGGCAGGACCGCGGCCATACGCTGCACACGGATGACTTCGCGTTTGGCGTGGTCGTGGAAACTCGCCTGCAGATCATACGCGCCCCACGGCAACTCGCGGACATCCAACTCCAGCGATTGCTGGCTCCGAGGCGAGTCGATCTGTCGCGACAACGCCTCCTGCCCGGTCTCGCGCGAGACGAGCCGGAGCCGCAGCGTCCCCTGCTGCAATTGCTCGGCGGGCATGGCGAGTTGCACGTCCAGTTCCAGACGCGCGGTCTTTTCCGGCGCCATCTTGTGTTGCCAGGGGTCTTTCACATGCACCCGCATCGGCTCGAGCATCAACTGCGTCGCCAAGCTCAAAGCCAGCCGCTCGATCGCGTCTCCCCTATGGACCGCGACAGACGACGCACTGCCTTCGTCTTGCTCGCAAAAGAAAAGGTCGTTGCGGGTGCGCCACACGGGCTGGAGCGCGACCTCGCCCAGAGCCATCTCCATCGTCGCCCCCGGTTCCAACGTCATCTCCCGCGTCGCCGTCGGCGGACCGCCCAGTTCGAGCCGCCGCGGCTGCTTGCTCCAGTTGCGGAACGTCGCCGAAACGATCCCCCTCGGCTCGGAGCCCGAGGCGTCAAACAGCACCGTCGGCACTCCTGCCTGCACATCGGCCTGCGCCACGAAAAGCCGCTCAACTTCCTTCGGCGTCAGCGCGCGGTTGTAGAGCCGAACGTCGTCCAGTTCACCTTGAAAGAAACCGTTGTAGAACCAGCCGGTCAGCCGCCCCTTGGTAGGCGCTTTGGTGATGGGTAGCGCCATCGCTTTGCGCGCCACCACGACCCCGTCCACATACATCGTGACCTGCCTGGCCCGCGAATCGGCCACCACCGCCACGTGCTTCCACATGCCGTTGAGCAGGCGGGCGGGGGCGAGCAGCGAATCGTTGCTCTTGCCGTCGGCCCACTCGAAGCTCAAGCGGTTGTAGCTGTCGAGGCTCAGGTGCAGGTTGCGCGCGATGCCGGGGCCGCTGTCCCCGAAGATCAGCCGGTGAGTGTTGGGCGCCGCCGTTGCATCGGTCTTGACCCACACCGCCAGCGTCACGTCGCCGGACAGGTTCATCGAATCGACCTGACCGTATCGCGCTAGACTCTCCTTGCTGGTAAATCGCAACGCATGTGCGCGTGGCGAAGGCACCCATTCGGCATTCTTCAACGTCGCATCATGCCCGTGACCGGTGATGTCTCTGGCGATGTCGCCGCGGCCTTCATCGAAGTTCCAGTGAGCCACCGGCGCCGGCTCGGCGGCTTCCAACGCGGCCAGCGAGGTTAGCAGCAGGGCGGTGACGATCAGGATGGCGTGTTTCACGGCAGGGACTCCTGCTTTCATGGCCTGTTCCTGATTGGTGGGCTTTTCACTTGAGCATTCTGTGCATCCGCCACTGCGAACGCGATCTTCTGGTGGAGACGCGGGCCGATGTTGGTGGTCAGGTAGATTCTGGCGTTCTCTTCAAGGAAGCACGGGCTCATCCGTGCGACGTTGTCGGGCGAGGCCGTATAGGGCTTGGCCACTTTGATGGCGTCCTCGACGTAGGCGCGCACGCGGGTGAACAGGCCGAAGACGATGACATCGGCCTGTTCCGCGGCCGCGAAGGCGCGCTCGATCTCCTCAGGCTTCATGGCGGTTGAAAGCACGACTCTTTGCGCCCTGGGCACGCGTTGGCGGATCTGCTCGTTGAGACGATCGTTCGTTGGCGAGTGTTTGACGGCGTTGTCCTCGTCCACCGTGGCGGTGCTGCCGTTGCTGATGACGACGACGACGTCCGGCCTGTCGGCAGTGCGGATGGGTTTGAGCTGGTTCTCCAGTAGCGTGACGCTTTCCCGCGCGATGCGGCGGGCGATCTCGGCGCTGGCTTTCGCGGCGAACACTTCCGGGATCTGGGCCGGGTCCACGAGACGCTGCTCAAACAATCCCAGTTCCTGCTTCAGCTTCCAGACGCGTCCGACCGACTGCCCGACCTGCTGCTCGGGGGTGAGGGACTTGAAGTTAGGCAATACAGGCTGGGCCTCGGCGGAAAGCAGCGGTCGCGGCAGGGTGAGAGAGCCGCAGGCCAGGCTGGAGATGCGAAGAAAGTCGCGGCGGGAATGAGGGATTCGGTGTTTCATGACGTGTAGATGTTTCTTCTCTAGCGGATTGCCTGTCCGGCGATCTCGGTGTGGAGGTTTTTGGGGTCGACGTAGCGCCGCCAGTTGGCCACGAACCTTGCGTCGGAGATGCCGCCGACGAGTTCCACGTGGGGTTTGTCCCAGGCATTGAACATGTAGAATCCATCGGCCCCGGCGGCATAGGCCTCGGCCGCACGGCGCAGGTAGTCGGCCCGCGACAGCAGCCATTGACCTCCCGGCTTCTTGCCTTGGGCGACGTCCTTCAGATTGGTGGAGAACTCGAACTGAGACACGTCGGAACCCTGGTAGCGGTCGATCTGCTCAAGCACGGTCTCCGGGTTCCATGAAGGGTTCCAGAATCCTTCGCTGCCACCGTCATTGTTCATGACGACCTGCTTCCCTTGGTTGGCCGGACCGGGCACGAACGATGTGCCTTCAGGAAGCGGCTCGACCCGGATGCCCGCCAGACGCAGTTCGCCATCCTTGGGCTGGAGACGAAAGGTGTCGGCACCGCCAAGCCCGACACCGAGGAACCGCTCGCGGACCAGATAGCTCCCGTCCTTGAAAGCGGGCACCTCCCGCGTGGTCGCTCCAAGCTTTGCCGAGAACTCCGGGCTCGGCGCGGCCACGACGCCATAGACCGCCACCCGCCCTTGACCGGGCAGAGTGAGCGACACTTCCCGGCCTGCGGGAATAACCACCGCCTCGGACGGCGCACCCTCGGTGCCGCCGTGGAGCTTCACCGTCGAGAGTCCCGCAGCGTTCGCGATGGCCTGCGCGTCCAATGGAAGAGTCTCAAGCTGGCGGGCATGTTCCGCCGAGACAACCCGGAGCTGCTTTTCGACGCGGCTGAAAGGAATCCCACGATCGGTGTCAATCGTGCCCCTCAACGTGTATTCACCGGTGGAAAGACCGTTCGATGCCACCTGTACGGCCTGCCACTTGTCGGGCTGAAAGGCCAGCCGTTCGGTCGTGATCGTCTTCCCCTGTGCATCCAGAAGTTCGAACCGCAGCTCGGGGCGGAGTCCCGTCTTTCGATAGACTCCTTCGTAGCTGTTTGGAGTCACCGGGGGCACCGCCCGCAGCCCGCAGCGGACTGGCCGCTGCTCCACCATCGTGCGTGGCCCGGCCAATCGAACTCGAAGCCGTCGTCGGTTTCGACGCCGGGGATGGCCCGCACGCCGAGGGGTGGATGCCGCTTGCGGACGGTGAAGGTGAGGAGCAGACGTTTGTCGTGCAGCCGCAAGAGGGACGGATACATCTCGCCGTAATCGCCGAAGTCGCGGACGCGATCAAAGGTCTGTGCACCGTCGGTGGATGACCACAGGATGAAGTGATCGTCCTGGTCATCTTCGGATTGGATCGGTTTACCTTGCATGGGAAACTCGTTGCTGTCCACGCGCACGACCGCCCAGATCTTGCCGGACCTCGCCTGCCAGAGCCACGTCTCGCCGCCGAAGAAGGCATACTTGCTCTGAAAGTCCTTGGGTTGGCACCGCTGTGTTTTGTCCCGGGTCTTGCCATTGTCCGGCGAGCGCCAGATGAGGTAAGGCCCGCCGCCGCCATGATAATCCACACCGAGGAGCAACGTGCCATCCGCGAGTCGCAGGACGTTGCGCGAACTGGTGTTGTTGGCTTTCGGTTTGATGCCTTCCGATTCGATGCGGATGGATTCCCAAGTCCTGCCGCGGTCGGTGGAGCGATGGATGAAGCCGCAGGCGTAGCCCCGCCGATTGCGCACGTCCTGGGGCAGCAGATGGCCGGTGATAAGGACGGTACCATCGGGCAACACGGTGAGGTAAGGCTCGCGTCCGAGCAGGTCGCGCTTCTCTGGTTGCGACCACGTCTTGCCGCCAGCCCGCTTGTGCTGATGAAAGGCGGTCAGCAGCAGTTCACCATCGGGCATTCGGGCGATGCAGGGCTTGTAGTCGTCCGGTTCCCCCAGCGCGATGCGTTCGCACGGAATGGGATCGGGCCGCAGGCGCAGCGGATTCTGAATGGCAACTGTGCTGAACTCCTCCGCGGCAGGGGAACGCATCGGAGCGACGGCCAAGATGGGCAACAGAAGGAAAAGGGCGGTGCGGGCGGATGGTCGTTTCATGGGGATGGTCTCTACGGTTTTCGTCATGGGACTGAGGGGGCGCCGCGCGAGGGCTTCTTCGACCGCGGGCCGATCTCGTCTATGGGGACGAGTCGGAATCCCAGGCGGAATGCCGGTGATTCCGGGCGCAGCCGGAAGTCGCCGCTCTGGGCGTCAACAAACATCGGGTCTGCGGCGAGTGAATGCTGATCGAACCCGAGCTTCTTCCAATCGCTGAGAGAGCCGATGCCGCGAACCTCAGGCTCCTGACCCGTGGCGAGGAAGTAGAGGTTGTGATCGCACTCGGCGACCGCCTCCTCCGTCGCGCTACCGGCAGCGAGCAGCATCGCCTTCGGATCTGTATAGAAGACGATGTTTCTCGCGAACCGGTTGTTCTCTCCGCTCATGCGCAGATCAACCTGGTTGCCACTGCTGCCGGCGACAATGTTGTGCTCCACCCGGTTGTTCTTCGGAGCGCCCACGGGCATTGCCACCGCTCCCAGCACGGTGGAGACGATGATGTTGCCATACACGGTGGCGTTCATGCCGGAGTGGTCGAAAAAGATGCCCCATGTGTAATAAGGGGTCCAGATGCGGCCGTTGGCCGTCGTCCGGTCGCCTTCTCCTTTTGTAAGCGCCACAGCCGATGCAGTTCCGGATGCGGTTGAAGCGGATGGTGCTGCCCTCGGCTAGCTCGGGATCGTTCGGAAGGTAAAACCAACGGTTGATCATGATGCCGCCGGTGTCGGCGATCTCCAGCCGATGTGGTGCATGTCGTTGTATTCAACAAGGAACCTGCCGAAGCCGTCCTGCATCGTCATGCCCTTGTCGGGCATGTGGTGGATGAGGTTATGGGAAATGACGTTCTCGAGCTGTTGATCCCGTAGAATTGCACGCCTCCGCAGTTCTTCTTGAGCCGGCCGCAGTGGTGGATGTCGTTGTCGGAAATGACATTGCGGACCAGCTTCGGATAGCGGCTGGAATGGCCCCGCAGCAGGATCTGATCGGCAAAGTCTTTCGTATCGCCGGAGTTTCCTGTCTTGTCGCGGCTCACCAGCACGACACCAGCGCCGCCCGTCTCACGGATTTCATTGCCAGAGATGACGTTCTCGACGTTGGTCCCCTGCAAGCGCACCCCGTCCCCGCCCAGCATGACGAAGCGAAGGCCCACTGTGTGCCAGCCTGCGTATTCCCTGGGCGCATGCCGTGCTTGCCTGTAGACGTGAGAAGTCTTCTTGACGGCGAGCATGTCCCACTTGGCCCGAGTGCTCGCGCCGGTGCCATCGCCCTGATCCTGAAAGCCCACACCAAACGTGCAGTGATAGCCCTGGCTGATGACATTGTGACCCGTCGCCGAGCGCGAAGGCTCGATCTTCGGCTTGGGGACGTCCTCGAAGACGTCGAACTCCTGCGGGTTTTCGAACGGATGGTGTCCGTAGCCGCGCAGCGTGTTGTTCCGAATGAGATACACAGATCCCCACCAACCCGGTTGCGTGGAGAACTGCACACGAGTCTCGACGTAGCCGAAGGCCTTCTGGAAATCGCGCGTCTGGAGTCCGTGGTTGAAAACGATGGTGCCATCCGGATCGCGGGTGAGACGGATCGCCAAACGGCCCTGTCCGTCGAGGGCGCAGTTCTCCTTCGCCTGCCGCGTCTTGAACCCGGGATGATCCCAGTCCGTGGTGTCGGCTGATTTCCAGCGCGACTCGTCAATGGCAGCGCCGTCGAACTCGTCGCTGAAGACGAGCTTCCACTGGCGATCCGGCGGTGGACCTTCGCGTGCGGCGGGCTCGTCGAGGCGGATGAGCTGCCTGCCGTCGTCCGCCCCCTGGAGCGTGGTCGGGGGCATGGCTAACGGCGCGAGCAGCAGGGCGGTGAGGAGTGGGAGGGAGGGTTTCATGGAAGCGGTGTACGTGTCGGTCATTGGCAGTCGGGGCAGCGGCGCCCGGCGGGCCAGCGGCGCCAGCAGGACGGCGGTGAGCAGTGTGAGCGTGTGTTTCATGGTCTTGGGTCCGTCAATCCTTCACTTATAGAGCGCCAGTTCCATGGAGAAGAGGGTGCATTTGGTTTTCATCTTGTCCAGATTCGTGATTTCAATCTGGTTGTTGCCGACGACAAGCCGGTCGAGCGGCACAGTAAAGAACTTGAGCACTTCGCGACCGGGGAAACCTTGATTGCGATGCACAGGCTCAAAGAGTTCGGTGTCCTTGGTTTCGCATCGCTCCAGGCTGTGGCCGTTGAGCATCGCGCCGATGCGCAGGGCCGTGCTGTCTTCCTTCGTCTCGACGCGAAGGATGCCTTTGGCGAAGCGTGCCTTGGAGGTGTCATCGGCCACGAAGAGGCGCAGGGATTGTTCATCGGCGGCGGGAAACGCGGGCCGGGTGATCTGCGGGTTTGGATAGACGATGTAGTTCTTCGACTTGCCCGCGAGGAAATTCAGGTCGGTGATGCCGCGCAACATCTCCACCATGGCGAGCCGCTTCAAAGGCCGCTCCAGCCGCGATACCCTGAGGTTGTAGCAGTCGCCGTCCACGTAATCCAAATTGAAGACGCTCAGCCCGTCCGCGCCGCGGCGCAGGAAGTTCATGGCGGTGGCGCGATACATCTCAATGGTGGTCGCCTTCACACCTTCGATGTCGATCTCCATGCTGTGATAAAAGAAGGACGAGAGATTGATCATGTCAATCAGGCCGGCGGCGTCCCATGCCACGACATCCAGCCCCGCTTTTGTGCAGGCGGCGATGCAGTCGGGGATTCTCACGCATAGCTTGAGCGGCTTGCCGCGCTCGCGCCCGATGCGGTTCATCATGCCGCGGATGCGTTCCACGAAGCCGGTCATCACGGCCGTGCCTTGCTGGATTTCGCCATCGTGGAAGAAGCGGGGCGCGCGCTGAAAATCCAGTTCGACGCCATCCACATCATACCGGGTGCAGAGTTCCTCGATGATCGCGAAGTAGTGGTCGCGGACGGCGGGCATCAGGTAGTTGAAGAGGCGGAGGTTGTCCGATAGGCCCATCCGATCCCTGTCGCCCAGGCAGCACTCGGGGTGCTCGCGCCAGAAGGCATTGTGCGTGGGGAAGGACTTGTTGTTGATCTCGTGCCAGTCGTTCATCCGGTAGGAGATGAAGAAGTCTGCGCCGATACCGCGTGTCGCCTCCAACTGGTCCCTGACGGGATCGCCGCCATCGTGGACGTATTTCATCACATGATCGAAAGGCTGGAACGCGGGGACGTCCCGGATGTGCGTGAACTCCTTCCACTCGGGATCAACCTCGGAGGGGAACATGTTCGTGCGCCAGGCGGTCGGGCAGCACATGATCGCGTCCACGTCCGTGCCGCGCAGTTTCTCGATCACCCATTTGATCTTTGCGGAGCTGATGTCCTCGTTACAGTGCATGAGGGACTCGACGTTGTAGAGGCACGGATAGGCCTTGCGTGGTGTGTGCCACGGTCTGGTTGCCTGCGCGGCCGCCACGGATGCCGGCGGCCAGGGCCGCGGAACAACCGGCGGGCCCGCTAGCCCCGCCCCGACGGCGGTGATGAAAGTGCGTCGGTTCATGATGTCGCCTTGGGGGTGGTCTGATGACTTGATTCGAATCAGCAGCGCGCAGCGCGGTCAGCGGGGCGCGCAGCAGGACGGTGAGGGTGAGTAGGGTTTGTCTCGTCGTGTGGCGTCCTGGCATGCGGAACGGAGGTTCGACGTGTCGCGGGGCCGCCCGCGCGGGACTTCGGGGGCGATTCACGGCGTGATGGCTCCGTGCTGGCGGAGAAGGGCTTTCAGTTCCGCGAGAGGGACTTCCTGAGGCGAGAAATTTCGGCGGGCGGCCAGAGCGGCGGCGGCACCGGCGGCTTGTCCCATCGCCATACAGGTCGCCTGGACGCGCAGGCCGGAATTGGCCAGACGATCGCTGCTGACGCTGCGCCCCGCAACCATCAGGTTGCGGCTCCCCTTGGGAATCAACGCTCGCAACGGTACGGTAGGAACGATGCCTTCCTTCAGCGGCTGGGGACGCACGCCCTGCCGCGTGTGCAGATCTACCGGATAGAACGCGTAGCATACGGCATCATCGAAGACGCGCCCGCCCACGTAATCCTCATGCATGATCACAACCTCGCCGAGGATCCGGTAACTCTCGCGAAAGGCCGCCTCGGGCTGGAGTTGCACGAGGCGAGCCCCCTGGTCGCCTCGCGCTCGCTGTGTGCGCAGACGTTCGAGGACTGCGCGGCGGCCCGCCAGATTGGCCTGGGTGCGGCTCACGGAGTTCGACGAATCGGCACCGTGGACATAGACCGACTCCAAGCGTTCGCGCCCCGCCTGGAATGTATCGCCCAGCTTGAACAGCATCGACCCCGGCTGCGTCTCGTCCTCGCGCAGACGTTCCAGCCCCAACATACCGACAACGTCGGCGCCGCCGCTGCAGTCGATCAACTGTTTGCAGGTCACGTGCCGTCGAGTCCCAGGCCCGACAACTTCGACCCGCCAGCCGTCCTGTGCAGGTTGGGCGGCCACGGGGAATTCGTAATAGCAGACTTCGACGCCCGCCAGGCGGCAAGCTTCTTCCGCCAGAACCGCATACAGGAATGGGTTGATGAGCACCTGGTGCACCCAGTGCCGGCCGGGCGGAGCAGGTGTGGTGAAATCGGGCAGCCTGCCGCCGTCCAGCTCGACCGTCTGCCGAACAAGATCCCAACCGATTCCCGAGATGACCTGTTTACCCCAGGCATGGAACAACCCGGGAAAGGCAACCCCTCCCACGGTCATCGTGCCGCCCAACTGACTCCCGCGTTCGACGAGCAACGTCTTCGCGCCGATCCGGGCCGCCTGGATCGCGGCGATCGTCCCGGCAGTACCTCCCCCAATGACCAGCACGTCGGTCGATATCGCCTTTTCGAGAGAGCGTTTCTCCTCGGTGGAAACCTCGGCGGCCATAGCGGCGGTGTTGTCCGCGCCTGACGCGAGGTGGGGCGCCGTGACGGCGCCGAGCGCCGCGGCGCCCAGGAATTTGCGACGGCTGAAGTCGAGGTGCCAGGGACTCCGGGTGGGATGGATGGGTTTCATGGTCGCTTCTTTCGGATTCATCTAATCCACGCGCGATCGAGTGCTTGATGCTCGAGTCCAACGGTCCGGAACCCGCCATTGCCGTGAGCGAGAGTGGCGATTGCTCGGTAGACGACGCGCAGCGTGCGGCCCACCCAGCGGACGGCGGGGTAGTCGCACCAGGCACTTTCGTCCGCGGACTGGACGATGGTCCGCGGGTCGTTCCAGCTTCGGCCGCCGTCCTGACTGGTCCGCAACGCCAGCACCGTCCGCGGCCCGCCGTGCCATCCGGATTCCATTTGTACGCGCGGGTTGTGCAGCAGGACCAGCGTCCCCGTGCCGGGAACTTGCGTCAGCACCGGCGGAGCCAGCGGATTTGGCACCGTGGATCGCGCGGGATTCGTCCAGGTGCTGCCGCCGTCTTCCGAGCGACATTCATAGAGCCAACCGGTGGCCGTGCGGGCCATCATCAACAGCTTGCCGGGGGCATGCTCGACCAGCGACGGTTCCCAGAAACCCCACTCATGTTTCTTGGACGGGTTGTCGGCGACGTGCAGCACGCGATTCCGGGGAGCGCGGTTCCAGGTCCGTCCGTGATCGTCGGAATAGACGACGTAAACGCCCAGCGGACCGCCCTGGCGGTCCTTCTTCGAGTCGAGGCTGCAATGCAGCAAGGCCAGCAGGCGTCCGCTCGACAGCGTATACAGCCGGTCGTGCGGTCCGGTGGTGTAAGCGTGCGAGGCGTCGCGGATCTTCCGCGGCTCGGACCAGGTGCGGCCTTCGTCCGCCGAGCGGCGAAGCACCTTGCAGGCGTCCTGGCCGTGGGTCAGGACGGTATGGCTGAGTCCCCATTCGCCGTCGGCCGAACGTACGGCACGGATCACCGCCCGTGTATCCCCGCCGAACTGTGCGCAAATTCGGGGGACGTTGGTCTTCGCATAAGCCGCCGTCGCCTCCTCATCACCCCACCATGTCACTTCGTTTTGCACGTGGGTCTTGCTTACATAAGGCAAGACCACCCAAATGAAGCGGCCGCCAGAGACACCGAAACCGAGCGCGGCGTCCTCGACCAGGCCCGTTGATCCGAGTGTTGGGGCCTTGTTTCCCGTGTATTCAACAATCACCGGCCAAGAGCGGCCTCGCGTCTTCCAGTCCGCCTGCCAATCGGGCGGGAGATACAGCATGTGATGGACACCGGTTCCAGCGTATTCAGGAGCAGTCACCGCCCCTCTCCTTCCCGGCGCTGGTGGACCACTCGAAATGGAAGGAAGTTTGAGTTCCGCGGCATCCGCCAGTGCAGCCAGCGGTGCCACTAACAGCAGCGCGGCGAAAAGGGCGTTCTTTGACATCATGGCTTACTTCTCTCAATTCCGCGGCGCGGAAACACGTCATCTGCTGGGCTGAACGGAGCCAAAAACGGCTTGCACGGCTTCAAGATAGGTTCATCCGGCTGAAGCGTACCTGGGGTTGCAAAGAGGCGGACATGCTGGTTCTTTGTGGAGTTTTGGGATTCGACTTCACAAGGAGAAGCCAGCATGTCCACGAGTTTACTTTACCACGCATTCA
>Ga0307378_10004380_pt1 | contig 20169 bp, 17 predicted proteins | sample UN1MG_FD_202238 | JGI IMG/M metagenome (GOLD analysis project Ga0307378, IMG submission 202238) | Soil microbial communities from Risofladan, Vaasa, Finland - UN-1 | ecosystem: Environmental > Terrestrial > Soil > Coastal area > Acid sulfate soil | place: Finland: Risofladan, Vaasa | collected... | reverse complement strand
CCGCAGCGAGTGGATAAAGAGTTTGAATTCTCCGTTTCTGACGAAGTGGGCGCGGTGGACAGTGAAAAGATGATTGTTCCGGCTAGCGAAATAACGACAGAGATATCAGGCAGCAAAGCGGCTGAAGTGAAGGGTAAAAAGACAGTGGGAGACAAGGCCAAGGGCGAAGTGACGATTTACAATGGGGATACGAAGGTGGTGATTTTTGCTAAGGGAGCAGTCATTAAAGGTCCGAGTGGAACCAAATTTGTCCTAGACCAGGAAGTGAAAATCGCTTCTGCCAGCGTTGATTGGGCGGCTAACCCGCCTCAAGCTAAACTGGGTGAGGGTAAAGTGACAGTGACGGCGGCTGATATTGGCACCCAGTATAATGTAGCGAATAATTCGGAGTTTTCTCCGGAAAAGGGCCTCTTTAGTAATTTGAAAATCAAAAATACCACTGCTTTTTCCGGCGGCGCTAGCCGAGAAATCCAGGCAGTTTCTCGCGAGGACCGGGAAAATTTACAAAAGGCCCTTTTAGCAGAGCTGGAAGCCAAGGCAAAGGAGGAGCTTTTAGCTAAACTGGGAGAAAATGATCACCCGTTAACTGGCACCATATTATTAAAAAATAAAACTGACCGTTTTAATCATGAGGTTGGCGATGAAGTGACTAGCTTAACCCTGGAGGAAAAAGCGGTTTTTGCCCTGGCCTATATTAAGGATGAAAATTTCCGGATTTTAGCGGATAAAGCGGTAGCCGGTCTAGTGCCATCCGGTTATCAAAAAGAGCCGCTTAAGGAAGAGAGAAGCTCGGCAGTTAAAGATAAGGTGAAAGGAATTTATACCGCGCGGGTCAAAGAGGAATTTTTGCCCGAGATGGCGGTGGAGAAAATCCCGGTTGAGCTGAAGGGAAAGACTTTTAGTAAAGGAGAAAATTACCTGAAGAGCTTGAGCCAGTCAATTGGCTTGGAAGTCACGGTCAAACCCCGTTTTTTTGCTTTCTTCAGGATTTTCCCTCTGCGAGAGCAGAATATTAACGTCACGATTGAAACACTCTAAATGGTCCCTTATCGCTACGTTAAAAGGCAGACTCCCTCTAAAGCGGCGGGTAAGGCTAGCCGCTTAAACGCGCGGTTTATGGCCGTTTTGTTAGTCGTCGTTGGCCTCTTTTTTTTCATTAATGCCGCTTATCCCATTATTTCTTATCAGCTCTTAATTTCCCCGCGTTTTTCGACGGCTTTTATTAGTCCCAATTCGGACGCCGCGATTGCTCAGACTTTTGGCCCGCCCAACGGCGAGACGGAAGTTTTGGGAACGGAAATTGATTTGGTAGATTACACTAAAGCTAGCAATTGGTTTCCGGAAGAAAACACCGCCTTTGCGGAAGAGGCGGTTAACACTTATCAATTTTCTATTCCCAAGCTGGGGATTGATAAAGCGGTGGTTGTAGTGGGAATGGAGGATTTGAAGAAGAGTCTTGTTCAATATCCGGGCACCGCCTCCCCTGGTCGGTTTGGTAACACGGTTATTTTTGGCCATTCAGTTTTGCCCCAATTTTTTAATCCGAAAAACTATCTGACAATTTTTTCGACTCTGCCGACCTTAAAAATCGGTGATGAAATCTTTGTTGATTATGGCCAGGTTAGGTACAAATTTGTGATAGAACAAATGATCGAAGTGGCGCCGAACGATATTTCCATCTTGGCCCAGCGCTATGATGATGCTTATTTGACTTTAATTACTTGTGTTCCCCCAGGAACTTACTTAAGAAGGTTGATTATCAGGGCGAGACTGACGAAAATATAGTAGCCAGTAGCCAGTAGCCAGTAGCCAGTAGTTAGTAGCAAGCATATGAAAATATTAGGAATAGATTATGGGAGAGCGAAAATTGGGCTGGCCGTGGGGGAGACCCAAACGCGGTTGGTGGAACCGTTGGCCGTCTGGCCAAGTTCAAAGTTCAAAGTGCAAAGTGCAAAGTTAGCCAAAGAATTAGGAGTGGAGAAGATTGTTGTCGGGGTGCCGGGAGGGAAGATGGAAGAAGAAATTAGGCGGTTTGGTGAACGGTTGCGAAAGCAGACGGGATTGGCAGTGGAATTTTTCGATGAAACGCTCACGAGCCAGGAGGCTCAGAAACTCCTCCTTAAGCTGAAGAGAAAAAGGAAATTTAGGCACGAAAAAGAGGATGCTTTTGCGGCAGCAATTATGTTAGAATTTTATTTAGACCGCCTTCATTAAAACTACGGCGAGTCGAAGGAGGGCCTAAGATGTTCAAGAATATTATCGCTCCGGTTCAGGCTTGGTTACTCTCGCGGGGCCAATGCGTTGGTTGCGGGGCTTTATTGAGCGCGGGGAAGAAAGAAAATTGGCAGGGAGAGAGTGAGAAAATCACTTGTAAATGCGGTCGAATTTTCATTCTTGATAGGAAAACAAAGAAGTATCGACGGGCTCTTTTTGAAGAAGTTTAAAAGTCGGCAGTTGATGTTAAAACCCAAAATTGGTAAAAGAGAACTTTTTTCGTGGGCTTTTTACGGCCTAATTTTAATTTTTGTCCTTTGGTTGGCCATAATTTTTTGGTGGCTGGGCGGTTTACGGCCGGTCGATTCCAGTAAACAAAAAACCGTTGTTTTTACGATTGACCGTGGAGAGACAATGGCTCAGATTGCCAGTCGCTTAAAGGAGGTCAATTTAATCAGAAGCCCTTTTCATTTCAAGCTTTATCTTTTTTTAACGGGTAAAGCCAAGAAAGTTCAGGCCGGGGTCTACCAGTTTGCCCCTTCGATGGGCGTTTCGGAAATTGCCCGGCTACTGATTAAAGGGATAACTGACCAGCGGGTGACGATTGTTGAGGGTTTGCGGCAGGAGGAAATTGGCGAACTTTTGGTGGAAAAAGGCTTTGTGATTGACTTAAAGGAGTGGTGTCAGACAATTGCCGATCAAAAGTTGGAGGGTGAGCTTTTTCCCGATACTTACTTTTTCCCGCCCAAAGCGACTCAGGGGGCAATCTTAAAGATTATTAGTCGTAATTTTGAGAAAAAAGCCAAAGTCGGGTTGGAGGCAGAAATCCAGGCGAGCGGTTTGAGCTTAAAAGGGGTTTTGACGCTGGCTTCGATAGTTGAAAGAGAAGCTCGGGCCGATAAGGATCGTCGCTTGGTCGCCAGCATTATTTTAAAAAGGTGGCGCCGCGGCTGGCCGCTTCAGGCAGATGCAACGGTTCAGTACGCGGTGGCTAGCGCTAAATGCAAAGTGCCGGGACTTTTTTGTGAATGGTGGCCCAAGGGTCTGAACCAAAGCGATTTACAAGTTAAATCCGCTTATAATACTTATGTTTATCAGGGCTTGCCTCCGGGACCAATTTGTAACCCCGGCCTTTCTTCGGTTAAAGCGGTTTTAAATCCGGAAGATTCTCCCTATTGGTATTATCTTAACGATGAAAACGGGACAATGCATTACGCCAAAACCGACGAAGAACAGGTGGCCAATATTGGGAAATACCTAAGATAATTATATCCCCCCTTGACAAAGGAAAATTAGCGGGTTATACTGGCTTTGTCAGTAAAAGAAATGGTAACGGACATTTATATTGTCCGTATCTTTTGCGTCGCCAAAAGAGAATTTTTGGCGATATTTTTTTATTAGAAAAAAGAATAGAGCCTTACTCGATTTTTAATGAAAAAAGCCAGCCAAACTAGCCTAAATTTAAAAGCCAGTAAAGCCAGCAAAGAACGCATTAATTGGGGGAAAACTTACTCCGTTTTGCCGCCAATGGACTTAATTCAAGTCCAAAAGGGATCTTGGGAATGGTTTAAAAAAGAAGGGTTGGGGGAGGCACTTCAAGAAATTTCTCCGATTGAAGATTTTGCCGGAAAAAACTGGCAGCTGGAATTTTTAGATTATTCCTTAAGCGAGCCGGTGCGAGCGATTGAAGAGGCGCAAGTCAAAGGCCTTTCTTATGAGCGGTCTCTTAAAGTGAAGGCTCGCCTTCTTAATAAACAGACGGGAAAAGCAGTCGAGCAAGAAATTTTTCTGGGGGATATTCCCGAGATGACCCCTCGGGCCACCTTTATCATTAACGGGATTGAGCGCTGCGTCATTAATCAAATTGTCCGAGCCCCCGGTGTTTATTTTTCCGGCGAAGTTGATCCTAATACTGGCCGGACTCTTTTTATGGCTGAAGTCAGGCCCGTCAAGGGTTCTTGGCTAGAATTCTTTGTTGGTCGGAATGATGTTGTTTCCGTTCGGATTGACCGACGCCGGAAATTTCCCATCACCGTTCTTTTGCGAGCATTTGGTTTTTCTACGGACGAAGAAATTCTTTCCGCCTTTGACACTTTGGGCGAAAAAGGTCGCTCCTTCATTGAAAAGACTCTCAAATATGATCCGACTAAGACTCGCGAAGAAGCCCTAATTGAAATTTATAAGAAGTTGCGTCCGGGTGAGCCAGCGATTTTAGAAAATGCTCAAGAATTTTTCCGTAATTTGTTTTTAAGCAATCGACGGTATGATTTAAGTAAAGTTGGCCGCTACAAAATCAATAAGCGCTTAGGCCTCAATTTTCCCAATGCCCCAGAGAACTGGACTTTGAATCGGACCGATTTGAACGCAATTATCACTTATCTGGTTAATCTGCAGACTGGCCGAGGCGAAGTGGATGATATTGACCATCTAGCCAACCGCCGGGTTCGGCGAGTCGGCGAGTTAGTTCTTCAAACGGCGGTTAAAGTGGGACTATTGCGTTTGGAGAGAATGATTAAGGAAAGAATGGCTCTGATGAGCACGGAGGAAAAAGTCCAGCCCAGCGCCTTAATTAATGCTCGACCGCTTATTTCAGCGATTAATGAATTTTACCGCCAAGGGCAATTGTCGCAAATTCTTGACCAGACCAATCCTCTTTCCGAACTGGATAATTTGCGCCGGCTTTCGGTTATGGGTCAAGGAGGAATCACTCGTGAGCGCGCCTCCTTCTCCATTAGAGATATTAATGCTTCGCAGTACAGTCGGATTTGCCCAGTGCGTTCTCCTGAGGGCCCAAATATCGGTTTGGTCACTTATCTTTCCCTTTATGCCCGAGTGAATGAATTTGGTTTTTTGGAAGCGCCTTATCGTCGGGTAGAAAAAGTCAAAGTGGATGGCAAGGCGAAAATGAAAGTGACGGACAAAATTGTCTACCTGCAAGCCGATGACGAAAAGGATTTTTGCATTACTCACGCGGGGATTAAGATTGACCGCCATGGTTATATTGGAGACGAGCTGGTGCCGGTCCGTTATAAGGGGGACTTTTTGGAAGTAACCCGCGACCGAGTGGATTTAATCGATGTTTCTCCGCAACAGGTTGTCGGGACTTCTGCTTCTTTAATTCCTTTTATTGCTAACGATGAGCCAAACCGAGCCCTGATGGGAACTCATATGCAGACTCAGGCGGTGCCGTTATTGTCGCCGGAAGCCCCCATTATCGGAACGGGAATGGAAAATAAAATTGCGGAAGCGATGGGAATGGTTATCAAGGCTAGAGGCAAAGGGAAAGTTGTTTATGTTGATAGCGAGAAAGTGGTCATTAAAAGCGATAAAAAGGTTAAGGAAAAGATTATCGAGGATTTCTATCGCAAAGAAGGAGATTTGGAAACTTATCGGGTAGTTAAATTTCGCCGAACCAATCCGGTTGGTACCTGCTATTCCCAAAAGCCTTTAGTTAAGATTGGTGAGACAGTAAAAGAAGGTCAGCTGATTATCGATGGCCCTTCATGCGAAGAAGGTGAACTGGCTTTGGGTCGAAATTTGCTTATCGCTTATGCTCAATATGAGGGTTTGGGTTTTGAGGATGCGATTGTGGTTTCTGATCGTTTGGTCAAGGAAGACCTTTTCACCTCGATTTCAATTGAAGAATACGAAGCGCAAGTAGTAGATACAAAGTTGGGGCCAGAAGAACTCACTCGTGACATTCCGAATGTTAGTGAGCATGACTTGGCTAACTTAGCCGAAGATGGAATTGTGGTCGTTGGGGCCGAAGTCGAACCGAATGATATCTTGGTTGGGAAAATTGCTCCCAAGGGAGAAACTGAGCTTTCAGCGGAAGAAAGGCTCCTCCGGGCGATTTTCGGTGAGAAGGCTCGGGAAGTGAGGGATACTTCCTTAAGAATGCCTCACGGCGAGCGGGGAATTGTCGTCGGAGTGCAGGTTTTAGATCGGGAAAAAGGCGATGAACTAGAGCCGGGGGTCAATGTGGTCGTCAAAGTGAAAGTTGCCCAAATCAGAAAAATCACCGAAGGAGACAAATTAGCCGGTCGACACGGCAACAAGGGAGTGATTTCCAAAGTCGTGTCGGTGGAAGATATGCCTTATTTGGCCGATGGAACACCAGTCGACATTGTTATTTCTCCCCTTTCGGTGCTGGCGAGAATGAACTTGGGTCAATTGTTGGAGGCTCATCTAGGCTGGGCAGCCAAGAAGTTAGGTTATCGAGTGGCCATCCCGGTTTTCGAAGAGTTTGCCGAAGAGCGGATGGAAGAGGAAATGAAGAAAGCCAATATTCCCGCTAACGGTAAAGTCAAGCTTTATGACGGGAGAACTGGCGAAGCGATGAACCAAGAGGTAACGGTTGGCGTGGCTTACATTATGAAGTTAATCCACATGGTGGAAGACAAAACCCATGCCCGTTCCACCGGACCTTACTCTTTAGTCACTCAACAGCCGCTTGGCGGTAAGGCGCAAATGGGTGGCCAGCGCTTGGGAGAGATGGAAGTTTGGGCGATGGAGGCTCATCAGGCAGCCCATGTTTTACAAGAAATGTTGACGATTAAATCCGATGATGTGGTTGGCCGGGCCAAAGCATTTGAGGCGATAGTTAAAGGAGTGGATATTCCTGAAGCTTCGGTTCCCGAATCGTTTAATGTTTTGGTCAACGAATTGAAAGCTTTAGGTTTAAATGTTATTCCGCAGGGAGTAATCGAAAAGCCAGTTGATGAAGCGATCACGGCAGAGGAAGCCAAAATGGGCAAAGCGGCGGAAGAGCTGGCGGAAATAGCCGGGGCAACAATGGAAGCGGAGGTTGAAAAAGGCCAACCAACGGAAGGAATTCAAAAATTAAGTGAGGAGGAAGCCCAATGATTAAAGGTATTGCTGATTTTAAGTCTTTGTTAATTAAAATTGCCTCGCCCGAGGAAATTCAGGGGTGGTCTCACGGTGAAGTTACCAAACCAGAGACAATTAATTACCGGACTCTAAAGCCGGAAAAAGACGGCCTTTTCTGCGAGCGGATTTTTGGGCCGACGAAGGACTGGGAGTGTTATTGCGGCAAGTATAAGAGGATTCGTTACCGTGGCATTGTTTGCGACAAGTGTGGAGTGGAAGTTACCCTCTCGCGGGTAAGACGAGAAAGAATGGGTCATATCGATTTGGCTTGCCCGGTGGCTCATGTTTGGTACTTTAGGGGAGCTCCTTCAAGATTGTCTTTACTTTTGGATATCCCCGCTAAGAGTTTGGAAGCGGTAGTCTATTTTGCTCAATATTTGATAGTGGAGGTGGAAGAAGAAAAGAGGAAAAAAGCAATTGAGACCTTGACGGAGAACTATCAAAAACGGGAAGAAGAGGCGAAAAAGAATACAGCAGAAAAGAAAAAAGAGTTGGTCGAAGATTTTAAAAAGGCGAAAGCAGAGCTCAAAGAGAAAGTTAAAAATAAAGAGGCCTTGGCCTTGGCGGAAAAAGAGTTGGAGTTATCTCATAAACAGAAGGAGAAATGGTTTGAAGATAAACTTACTTCCGAGCTTAATCAGCTGAAAGAAGAATTAGCGATTTTAACCGACCGGGTTAAAACCTTAAAGAAACTCTCGACTCTTTCAGAAGAAGATTTTCTGCGGCTTAAAGATGTCGGCGCTGCCGGTTTCTTTAAAGTGGCAATGGGAGCAGAAAGCCTTCTGGAAGTCCTTGAGAAACTTGACCTTAAAAAATTAACCGCTGAGCTTAAGGAAGAAATGCAGAAATCTAGCGGACAGCGGTACATCAGAGCGGTTAAGCGACTAAGGGTGGCTGAGGGAATGTTGCGTTCCAATCAGGAGCCCTCTTGGCTAGTTTTGACCATTCTGCCCGTTATTCCCCCTGACTTGCGGCCAATGGTCCAGCTAACGGGTGGCCGGTTCGCCACCAGCGATTTAAATGATCTTTATCGGCGAGTCATTAACCGCAATAACCGCTTAAAGCATTTAATTGATTTGGGAGCACCGGAGATTATTCTGCGCAATGAGAAAAGAATGCTGCAGGAAGCGGTTGATTCCCTAATTGATTCGACGAAGAGTGTTCGGGAGAAAAGGGCGAGAAGAACGCTAGCCTTGCGCTCTTTATCTGATATGTTGCGCGGCAAACAGGGTCGCTTTAGACAAAATCTTTTGGGCAAAAGAGTTGATTATTCCGGCCGGTCAGTCATTGTTGTCGGTCCGGAGTTGAATTTAAACCAGTGTGGTTTACCCAAAGAAATGGCTCTGGAGATGTTTAAGCCGTTTGTCTTACGGGAAATGATTGTCCGGGGAGTGGCGCCTAATGTTCGGAGCGCTAAAAACATCCTGGAGAGAAGGCCGCCGGAGGTTTTCGATATTTTGGAGGAAATTACCCGTAATCACCCGGTTTTGCTAAACCGTGCCCCCACCCTCCATAAATTGGGAATTCAGGCTTTTTATCCTATTTTAATTGAGGGGAACGCCATTAGAATTCACCCCTGCGTCTGTCAGGGGTATAATGCGGACTTTGATGGTGACCAAATGGCGGTTCATGTTCCGCTTTCTCGGAAATCGAGGGAAGAAGCGATTAGCTTAATGATGCCGGACCACAACTTATTGCGACCGGCGGACGGTACCCCAATTAACGCCCCTGACCGCAAGGAAATGGCTTTGGGCATTTATTACTTGACCTCCTTTGAGCCAACCCTGAAAGCAAAAGAAAAGGTTTATAGTGAGCGGGAAGCAATTTTGGCTTACCAGAGCGGCAAAGCTCAACTGCGGGAACCGATTTTGGTCAAACCAAACGACAGTGGAGTGTTGGAGACTTCGGTCGGTCGCTTGTTTTTCAATGAAGCCTTACCGGAAAATTTGCGCTTTGTTAATACGGCCGTTCAGCAAGGAACGATTAAGCAGCTTTTCACTAAGGCTTTAAAGCAATGCTCCCACGAAGAAGTAGTGACCTTGATTGACAATTTGAAAAGTTTGGGTTTTTATGCCGGGACCGTTTCCGGTGTTTCTTTGTCCATTAGAGATTGCCAGATGAGTCCGGAAAAAGCCCAAATTATCGCCAATGCGGATAAGAGAGTGGCTGAAATCGAAGAAACTTACCGCCAGGGTTTAATTACTTTGGATGAAGAAAGGAGATTGGTGCGCGGGGTTTGGATGGAGACGACGGAGGAACTGGCCGATAAAACTTGGGAAGTGATTGACGAGACTAATCCCATTAAGTTGGTCATTGATGCCCGAGTGGGCCGGGTTTCCCGAGATACGATTAAACAGATTTCGGCAATGAGAGGTTTAGTCGTCGACCCGATGGGAAGAATCGTGGATTTGCCGACCAAGAGCAATTTCCGGGAAGGTCTTTCCGTCTTTGAGTATGTGACGACTACCCGCGGTTCCCGGAAGGGTTTGACCGATACGGCCTTGAAGACCTCAGATGCCGGTTACTTAACGCGGAAATTAGTTGATGTTTCTCATGAAGCGATTGTACGCGAGGAAAATTGCGGCATCAAAGAAGGAGTTGAGATTAGTAAGGAGGGTCCGCGCGGTAAAGCCTTTGCTGCTCGAATTTTGGGCCGATATCTGGCGGAGCCGGTAATTGATTCAAAGACAGGTAAACCGCTTTTTAAACGGGATGAGGAAATTGACGAGGTAAAGGTTCGGATTTTGGATGAAAGCGAAGTTAAAAGGGTGGTGGTTCGTTCGCCCCTAACTTGTCGAGCCCGACATGGGGTTTGCCAGAAATGTTATGGGTGGAACTTTGCTAACCGTAAGCCGGTAGAATTGGGAGTGCCGGTAGGGGTTTTGGCGGCCGAGTCTATCGGTGAGCCGGGGACTCAATTAACTCTCAAAACGAAGCATCAGGCGGGAATTGTCGGTTTGGATGTGACCCAGGGTCTGCCGCGGGTGACTGAGCTTTTGGAAGTGAGAATGCCGAAAACGCTTTCTCCGCTGGCGGAAATTGACGGTAAGGTAGAAGTAGTTTCCGAAGATAACGGTTATCGAATAGTGGTTGCCGAAAGCAAAAAGGGTGGAGAAAAAAGAGAATATATTATTCCATTGACCAGTACTCTTAAGGTTCAGGATGGTGAAGAAGTGACTGCCGGGACTCAGCTGGCCTCCGGGGCTTTGGACGTGAGAAACATTTTGGCGGTTAAAGGCTTGCGAGACGCTCAAAGCTATTTGGTGAACGAAATTCAGGCAGTGTATGAATCTCAGGGGATTCCCATTAACGATCGCCATTTTGAGACGGTGGTGCGGATGATGAGCGAAAATGTCCGGATTAAGAACCCAGGGACAACCGTTTTCTTGGTTGGTGATTTGGTTAACAAACAGCGTCTGGAGGAAGAAAATGAATTAGTTAAGTCCCAGAAAGGCACGCTGGCAACGGCGGAACAAGTTATCTTGGGAATAACTCGCGCTGCTTTATACACTGAATCTTGGCTATCGGCGGCCTCTTTCCAAGAAACCAGCAATATTTTGGCCGACGCGGCGATTTTGGGCAAAGAAGACCAGTTACTCGGACTGAAAGAAAATGTCATTATCGGCCGCTTAATTCCGGTTAGCCCGGAAAGGGCGAAACTGAAGCCTTGAGTTTTGAAGCCAAAACTGCTAAAATAGATGGATTCCTGGAGGAATGAGAGCGATTTCCTAAAGAAAGGATTTTAAAAAAGATGCCCACAATTTCACAATTAGTGCGTAAGGGGAGAAAGAAACTCCCGAAAAAAGTAAAAGCGACCGCGATGCGGCGTTCTTTTAATGCTCGTACTCGACGAATGGTTGAGTCAATTAACCCCCAAAAGCGGGGTGTCGTAACTTTGGTAAAGACAATGACCCCCAAGAAACCTAACTCCGCTTTGCGGAAAGTCGCCCGGGTAAGACTCTCCAATAAGCAAGAAGTCACGGCCTACATTCAGGGAATCGGCCACGATTTATCAGAGCACGCCATTGTTTTAGTTCGGAGCGGCCGGGTCAGGGATTTACCGGGAGTAAAATATCATATTGTCCGGGGCAAATTTGATACTTCAGGGGTTATTGGTCGCAAAAGCAGTCGCTCCAAATATGGGACTAAGGCGGAGGAAGGTAAGGGCGGTCGGGCCCCGGCAGCAGCGGCTAAAGCTTAATTTTTAGAGGAGAAAGATGTCAAGAGCGGGAAAAATTTCCAAAAGAGAGGTTATTCCAGATACCGTTTACGGCGATAAGTTAGTGGCAAAATTAGTTAACCGCGTGATGCGCAGCGGTAAGAAATCGGCCGCGGAAAAGCAGGTCCACGGCGCTTTGGAAATTATTAAGGCTAAAATTAACCAGGACCCGCTTTTGGTTTTTCGCCAAGCTTTGGAAAATGTTAAGCCGCAGATGGAAGTTCGTTCTCGGCGTATTGGTGGAGCGGCTTATCAAGTGCCGGCTCCCGTTCGGGGTGACCGTCGGGAATCGCTGGCGATTCGCTGGATTATTTTGGCGGCTCAGAAGCGGCCCAGTACTGAATTTCACACTTTTGCCGAAAAATTAGCGGCGGAACTTCTTGATGCTTTTAATAATACCGGGGGGGCCGTTAAGAAAAGAGAAGATACTCATCGTATGGCCGAAGCGAATAAAGCTTTTGCTCACTTCCGTTGGTAAGATTTGGATAACTTCTTTAGACAAATTACTTTAGCCTGAACTGTTCGGGGAGCTTATTCCAATTGGCGATAATATACTGAAATCCCTGTCGACTCCATTTATAGGTAAGATAAAGGAATAATCCAAAAGATAAATACCATCCTACTTGGAACACAAGGCCGTCTTTCCATCCGAAAAGATCGATTATTGGCAAAAGAAATTTTGGTGTTTTTCTCTTTACTATTGCCCAATTCACCCTTCTTAGTTTGGCAACGACTAGGGAGGCAAGGAAAAGCATAATGATTAATCTGTAAAAACCCACTTGCCCACCCCTTCTGTAAACGTTTCTTCCCCAATACAATGCCGTTGAAAAAGGTAAGAGGAAAAAAAGCGCTAAGGAAGCAATATTGGGCTGTTTAAGGAGATAGGCGAGCTCACAGCCGCTCGCTAAAACCAGGAAGGGAATGAACGGCAGATAATACCAGGGATAGTTACTGCCGGCAAATATCAGGAGAACCAATAAGTAACTGGCAAAACCAATAAGTATTTCCCCCGGCCTTTCTTTTCTAAAAAACAAAACCGGTATCAAGATTAATCCCCACAACCAAAACCCATCAAGAGGAAATCCGGCAAAGTGTAACTGGCTAGCCGAATAGAGGATATTCAAAGGCCCAAAAAAACCACGGTTTGCCTGATTTAAGAATAGATTTTGCCATAATTCTGGAGCTAGCCAAAAGGCGTAAAAGTAAAATATCAGCCCAATAATTAAACCAGGGATTAAGTAAATTAACAATTTTTTAATTGGCAATCTTTCCCTTATGAGTATTACCAGTCCCATAATGAGTACGAATATTCCGGTTTCTTTGGTTGAAATCGCCAGGCCAGTGGCAATTCCTCCCAATATTAGCCAGATTGATTGCCTTTTTTGTTTAAACAGTTGTAGAAAAATGATGACGAGTAGGGAGAGGGGAATTAGGAAATTTTCAATTAGGGCATAACGAGAGGTTAGAATGTATGTCGGTGCCAGCGAATAGACAAAGAAAGAAAAACCGGCTGCCCACCAACTTTTTGTCAAAAGATAAGCACAATAGAAGAGAAGAACGCTCGTTAAAATACCCAAAACAAGGGCACCCTTTCGATATTCTTCCATTTTAAAATCGGCAAAAAAACGGGGGGGATTTTTTACTCCTAACGAATAAAAAATACCAGATAGAGGAGAATGGTCAAAAAAAGGCTGAACGATAAGGATACTCTCTTGCCCTTTGCCAATATCCACATCAGCAACATGAATTATTGGGTAGTCAAAGTTTTTTTTGTTTTTAAGGTCAGGAGTATTCCCGCCAAGGGTTATGCTAATACCATTGAATTCGGTTGAATTCGCTCTTTTCTTTTCCTTAGCCAAAATGACGTAGGCATCAAGGTTAGACCAAGCAGTGGGGATACCGGTTTTACGGAAACTATACCCAGCACTAACGTAGTTTTTTTCATCGAGGATGGCGGTTCCTCCAGGAATACTCTCATAGCCTATCCAACGGAAATAATAAAGTTTTTTAGAAAAATGTCCAACAAAAATCACCGAAAGAAGAAAAATTAACCAGGGGATCTTCGTCGCTTTCGGTATTTTGCCCATAAATTTAAGTCTCTTTCAGAAAACTATAGTTATTTCCATATTAACATGGAGCGATACAGAAGATATGGCGAAAGACAACAAAGCCTTTTCTCATTTTCCAAACTGTGTTAACCTGGTTTTAGTCAACATTAGTAGTTTCCTCAAAAAGGAGGTGAGAAAAATTGTTTAAAGTCAAAAAGAAAGATGGGAGCTTGCAGGATTTTGACCGCAACAAGGTTTTTGAAAGTATTATGCGAGCGGGGGCTACCCGAGAAGAAGCGGAAAAAATTGCCACCGAGGTTGAAACTTGGCTGCCTTCGGTTGCAGTTAGCGGGGTAATTGATTCTCAAGCGGTCCGAGCGAAAATAATTGAGATTTTGACCCCCCTTAACCCAACTGTCGCCGGTGATTACCAAGCCTACAAAAAGCAATTTTAAGAGTTAAAAGAAAGGCATTAATTTAATTCTGGTTGCTTTGAGCCTGGGGTTTTGGTAAAATAAATAGAGTTGAAGCTCTCCTTCGCTAGAAGCTTCGGAGGGTAAGTAGGCTAGCTCCGCCAGAAAAAGCAACAGGAAGGCGGAGTTTTCTTGATTGAAAGGTATTTAAAGGGAAATTTTGTATGGCGCAAATTCAGAAAACGACTCAACGCGAAGTTCCTCTTAGCAAAGTGAGGAACATTGGCATTATTGCCCACATTGACGCGGGCAAAACTACTACGACCGAAAGAATTCTTTTCTATACCGGGAAAACTTATAAGCTCGGCAATATTGACGAAGGGACAACGGTCACCGACTGGATGGACCAGGAAAGAGAAAGAGGCATCACGATTGTTTCCGCGGCGATTACCACCTTCTGGAAAGATTACCGAATTAATATTATCGACACTCCGGGTCATGTGGATTTTACAGCGGAGGTGGAGCGATCAATGCGCGTTCTTGATGGCGGAGTGACGGTTTTTGATGCTCAAGAAGGGGTGCAATCCCAATCCGAGACAGTTTGGCGCCAAGCCGATAAATATCATGTGCCGCGACTAATCTTTATCAATAAAATGGACAAGTTGGGAGCCGACTTTGAAGGCACCTTAGCGATGATTGTAGAGCGTTTAGGCGTTAACCCGGCGATCTTGGCCTATCCGATGGGTAAAGAACAGAACTTTCGGGGAGTAGTTTTGCTTTTAGAAAAGAAAGCCCTTTATTGGGAAAAAGATCCGACAGGAGTGACCTTTGAAGAAGGTGAAATTCCGGCGGAGATGGGGAAAGAAGTGGAAAAATATCGCCATAATTTAGTGGAGCAGATTTGTGCCGAAGAGGAAGTGCTTTTGGAGAAATACTTGAACGGTCAGGAGCCGTCCCTGGAAGAGCTAAAAGCGGCTTTAAGAAAAGCGACGATTGACTATCGTTTAGTGCCTATTTACTGCGGTTCTTCCTTGCGCAATAAAGCGGTTCAGCCGCTTTTGGACGGGGTGATTGATTTCTTACCGTCCCCCTTGGATGTTCCTCCCGTTAAGGGAGTTAATCCTAAAACTGGTGAGGAAGAAGAGCGAGAGGCAAAAAACGAGGCGTCCCTTTCGGCCTTGGCCTTTAAAATTCAGGTGGACCCTCATGTGGGTAAATTGACTTATATTCGGGTTTATTCGGGGATTTTGAAAGCTGGGGCCAGTGTCTATAATTCGACGAAAAAAGATAGTGAAAGAATTGGCCGACTGCTTTTAATGCATGCTGATAAAAGGGAAGAAATAACCGAAGCGTATGCCGGAGAGATTGTGGCCGCTATTGGTTTAACCAAGACGGCGACGGGGGACACTCTTTGCAATGCGGCCAAGCTAATTGTTTTGGAATCAATTAAATTCCCGGATCCGGTAATTTCTTTGGCGATTGAGCCGAAGACTAAGTCTGACCAGGAAAAACTCGGCAATGCCCTTAACCGGCTGTCTGAGGAAGACCCCACTTTCAAAATTAAAATTAACCATGAAACGGGGCAAACAATTATTTCCGGAATGGGCGAGCTTCACTTGGAAGTTTTAGTCGAAAGAATGAGGAGAGAATTTGGGGTGGAGGCGACGACCGGAGCTCCCCAAGTGGCTTATAAAGAAACGATAACTAAGATAGCTGAAGGTGAAGGGAAATATATTCATCAATCCGGTGGTCGGGGTCAGTACGGCCATTGCTGGTTGCGAGTTGAGCCGAGAAACCGGGGGGAGGGCTATGAATTTGTTTCCGAGATTAAAGGGGCAGCGATTCCGAACGAGTTTATTGCTCCGATTGAAAAGGGGGTTAAAGAAGCGATGGAAAACGGCGTTTTGGCGGGTTTCCCGGTGGTAGATATGAGAGTGGTGGTTTATGACGGGTCCTATCACGAAGTTGATTCTTCAGAAATTGCCTTTAAAATTGCCGGCTCCCAAGCTTTGCAGGCCGCCGCTCGGCAAGCGAATTTAACCCTGTTGGAACCGATTATGAAAGTGGAGGTCACGACTCCGGAAGAATTTATGGGGACAGTGATTGGCGACCTTTCGGCTCGCCGGGCCCAAATTTTAGGCACCGAAGTTCGAGGTGTAGCGAGAATTATTATGGCTCTGGTCCCCTTGGCGGAGATTTCCGGCTATTCGACCACTTTACGTAGTTTAACCCAGGGAAGAGCGAGTTATTATATGGAGCCATCCCATTATCAGGAAGTGCCTAAAAACATCACCGACTTAATTGTTGCAAAAAGAATTTAAGTTTGATATAGTAGTCAGTTACCATTGCCCTTTCTTGGGAATTGTTTTAAGAGGGCATTAAAAATTATTAATATTTTTTGTACTAGGAGGCGCTAAAAATGGCAGACGCACAAAAATTCAAGAGAGTGAAGCCGCATTTGAACGTTGGAACTATTGGTCATGTTGACCATGGGAAAACGACCCTTTCAGCGGCGATTAGCACCGTTTTAGCCAAGCAACCAGGAGCTACGACTAAGGCATATGGCTTTTTTGATATTGATAACGCTCCTGAAGAGAAAGAAAGAGGCGTTACCATCAATATTACTCACATAGAGTATGAAACCGAAAAAAGGCATTATGCTCACATCGATTGTCCGGGTCACGCCGATTACATCAAAAACATGATTACCGGTGCCGCCCAAATGGATGGAGCAATTTTGGTGGTTTCTGCTCCGGATGCCTCAAACTCGGGAGCATATTTTGCTTGCTCGACAGGTTAATGTTCCCGCCCTGGTTGTCGCCTTAAACAAGGTTGATATGGTCGATGACCCGGAACTTTTAGATTTGGTTGAAATGGAAATCCGGGAACTTTTAAAGAAATATCAATTCCCCGGTGATGAAACTCCGATTGTCAGAGTTTCGGCGCTAAAGGCTTTAAATGGGGATGCGGAAGCGGAAAAGGGAATTTTGGAGTTAATGAACAAGGTTGATGAATACATTCCTACTCCTCCCCGCGACCTTGACAAACCGTTTTTGATGCCGATTGAGGATGTTTTTTCCATCAAAGGCCGAGGAACCGTGGCCACCGGGAAAATTGCCCGAGGCAAAATTAAGATTAATGAGGAAGTGGAGATTATTGGTATTCGGCCGACGGCCAAGACCGTCATTACCGGAGTAGAAATGTTCCGTAAATCCCTTGACGAAGGTCAAGCCGGAGATAACGTCGGACTTTTGCTTCGAGGAATTGAAAAAGACGATGTCGAAAGGGGTCAAGTTCTGGCTAAAACCGGAAGTATCACTCCCCATACCAAATTCGAGGCGGGAGTTTACATTTTAACTAAAGAAGAAGGCGGTCGTCACACCCCGTTCTTTAGTGGCTACCGGCCCCAATTTTACGTTGGGACAACCGATGTAACCGGCAATGTTACTCTCCCCGAGGGTGTGGAAATGGTTATGCCCGGGGACAATGCCAAAATGACAATTGAACTGATTGTTCCAGTGGCGATGGAGGAAGGACAGCGCTTCGCTATCAGAGAAGGCGGTCATACTGTCGGTGCCGGGGCAATTGCCAAGATTCTTGCTTAAGAGAGTAGAATCCCCCGATGGCGATAGGGGGATTTTTAATGGCTAAGAAGAATAACCGATAATAATTTAGAAATTAGCTCGAAGTGGCCGGAAAGAACCTTTAAAAAAGTGCAAAAAGGACGAATTCGCATCAGACTTAAGTCTTACGACCACCGCGTCGTTGATGAGGCGGCCGCTAAGATTGTGGAAACGGCTTTGCTTTCCGGAGCGAAAATCGTTGGTCCGGTTCCTCTGCCAACAGAGAGGAAATTGATTGTCGTGACCACAAGCCCTCATACAGATAAGGACGCTCGAGAGCAATTTGAAATGCTGACCCACAAGCGGCTAATCGATATTACCGAGCCGACCCAAAAAACCATTGAAAGCTTGCAGCATATGGAGTTGCCGGCGGGGGTGGACATCGAGATTAAAATGTAAAGCGGGCAGTCCATTGCTATTTTAGGCAAAATATACTAAAATTAGGTATACGTTTGGAGGTGTGATTTCTTAAATATTCATATTTCAGAAGAGAGTCAAGGGCGCTTCCGGCGCTCTTAATTTTTTTATGACCGCAACAAACCAAAAGATTATTGCCCAAAAAGGAGAAATGCAGACCTTCTTTGATGAGGCCGGGAAAAATTTCCCGGTGACTGCTCTGGTGGGAAAAGAAGGTAAGCTAAGTGAAATTTTCCAACCCGGTGATCAGGTCACCGTGATTGGCGTTTCTAAAGGTAAAGGTTTTGCTGGGGTGGTCAAGAGGTACCGGTTCGCCGGAGGACCACGCACTCATGGTCAATCTGACCGGGAAAGAGCACCTGGCTCCATTGGATCCACCACTACGCCCGGCCGAGTTTTGCGGGGGAAAAGAATGGCTGGTCGAATGGGACAAGCGAGAACGACGGTGAAAAACCTCTTGGTCGCTAGAGTTGATGGAGAAAATAACACTTTGTATGTCCGGGGCGCGGTTCCCGGAGTCAAAAAAAGCTGGTTAACCTTAAAAAAGATAGAAAAGGCAACCAAATGAAAAACTTAAAGATTGCGATTATTAATTCTCAAGGAGAAGTGGCCGGTGAGGCTGTTTTTGCCCCGGCGGCAAGCGAAGTTAGCGGGAAAGTTAATTTAGTGACTCAAGCAGTGAGGGTCTTTTTGGCGAATCAACGTCGTGCTCGGGCGCACGCTAAGACCCGCGGTGAAGTGAGTGGCAGTACGGCTAAAATTTGGCGGCAAAAGGGGACGGGACGCGCTCGCCATGGCGACCGACAAGCCCCAATCTTTGTTGGCGGAGGAGTTGCCCATGGCCCAACTGGCGGTCAAAACTATCACCAAAAGCTGAACCGAAAAATGGGTCGAAGGGCGATTTTGGCGGTTTTAGCCGAGAAGGCCAAGGAGAAGAAAATTTATTTAGTGAAAGATTTGAACTTGAAAAAAACCAAAGAGGCGGCGGCCTTTCTGGCTAAAGTTCGCCAAAGCTTAAAAAGTGAAGGTAAAATTGTCTTTCTTTTGGCTAAGGGCGAAGAGGGCCGGCTAGCTTTGAGGAATTTAAAGGCCGTCACGGTTTCAAACACGGAATCTTTGAACCCTTACTTCCTCTTACTGGCAGATTTGGTTTTGATCACAGAAGCGGCCCTGAAGGCTCTAGAAGCCCGTTTTAACGGGCGAAGGGGGGTTGATGAATAACATTAAGCCTGTAATAACCGAAAGGACGCTGGAGCTGGCTAAGAAGAATTGGTATACCTTCGGCGTTCCGCTGGGGAAAAACAAAAACGAGCTAAGAGAGTTCATCGAGAAGACCTTTAAAGTTAATGTTCTGGCCGTCAGAACGATGACGGTTAAGGGTAAAAGTAGACGGTCTTTAAGAAGCCGGAAAATGCGGCAGTTACCTGATTGGAAAAAGGTCATCGTTTTAATTAAAGAAGGCCAGAAAATTGACCTTTTTGAAACGGGGGCTTAAGGAGAACCTAATGAACAAAAAATTAAAAACAATGATTGGGAGAAGAGGTGGCCGCGATAGCCGGGGCCAAGTTTCAGTGCGCCATCGCGGGGGAGGCAGCAAACGGTTTTTGCGGAAAATTGATTTTAAGAGGGATAAAAGGGAGATGAAAGGTCGAGTTGAGGCTTTAGAGTATGACCCAACTCGCAACGTAGAGATTGCCTTGATAGTTTATCCCGATGGCGAAAGAAGGTATATTTTAGCGCCAGAGGGTTTGCAACCAGGCGATGAGATTATGGCCAGCCGAGAGGCCGAAATTAAGATTGGTAATAGTTTACCTTTACGCCAAATTCCGATAGGAACACCCATTCACAATCTTGAGCTCACCGTGGGAAAAGGTGGCCAAATTGTCCGAGGCGCCGGCACGATGGCCACGATTTTGGCCAAGGAGGACCAGATGGCTCAAGTTAAGCTGCCATCAGGAGAAATTAGATTAATTCTCTTGGAGGCTTGGGCGACGATTGGCCAGTTAGGAAATGCCGGAGAGAAATTAAAGAAATTAAGAAAAGCGGGCGACAGCCGCCGAAGAGGGATTCGGCCCTCGGTCAGAGGGGTTGCCCAAAACCCTCGTTCTCACCCCCACGGGGGCGGAGAAGGACGCAGCGGTATTGGTATGCCTAGCCCCAAGACTCCATGGGGGAAAATCGCCAGGGGCAAAAAGACTCGCCGGAGAGTAAAATACAGCCATAAGTTTATCTTGAAAAGCAGGAAAGGCACTAACATTGCAGTGAGGTAACTAAGATGGCAAGATCAGCTAAAAAGGGACCATACATTGATAAGAATTTACTAAGGAAAGTTCTCGCTCAGAAAG
>Ga0307378_10004379_pt1 | contig 20171 bp, 13 predicted proteins | sample UN1MG_FD_202238 | JGI IMG/M metagenome (GOLD analysis project Ga0307378, IMG submission 202238) | Soil microbial communities from Risofladan, Vaasa, Finland - UN-1 | ecosystem: Environmental > Terrestrial > Soil > Coastal area > Acid sulfate soil | place: Finland: Risofladan, Vaasa | collected... | reverse complement strand
CGCCCAGCTCCTGTTCGCGGCCATCATGGACATGAGCGATGAGCCGGCTCTGAATTTCCGAAAGCGGTAGAATGGGACCTGTCATGGCGCATCTCCTCCGACCTCGCTCAAGACCCGCCCACCCACACCATCCGCTCGGTCGCTCGGAGACAAGCGCCATGCCACCCATTCCCAAAAAAAACATCTGTCTAATGTGATAGGAGGCTCGACATGTTGTACCATATGCCCACAGCCGTCATCTTTGGGGCGGGCACGTTCGCTGAATTGCGGCGAGTTGTCCAGGATGAATTCCGTTCTTCCCGCCCATTTTTGGTCACCGATCGAGGTGTCGTTGAAGCCGGAATTGCCGAGAAGGTTCTGGCCCATCTATCTCCGGTGGCCGTTTATGACGAGGTCGAGCCGAATCCCAGGCATGGCACCATTGACAGAGCGGGGGAGTTCGTCCGGACTCTCCGTCCCGACCTCATCGTCGGAGTCGGCGGCGGCAGCGCCCTGGATGCCGCCAAGGCGATCGCCCTGCTGGCGACGAATCCGGGCCGGATCGAGGAATATGAAGGTCGGGAGCGCTACAAGACCGCTCCTCTTCCCGTATTCGCGATTCCCACAACTTGTGGCACTGGAAGCGAGGTTACCTGGGTGGCCGTCATCACTCACACTGGGCGCCAGTTCAAGATGAGCATCAAGGGAACGCGGATGTATCCGGCGGCGGCGCTCGTCGACCCGGACCTGCTCATGACTTTGCCTTCTCATCTTATTGCCTCGACGGGCCTGGATGCCCTCACCCATGCCGTCGAAGCCTTCACTGTCAAGCCGGCCAATTTCATCTCCGATACTCTGGCCCTGGAATCGATCCGCCTGATCTTTCGCTTTCTCCCGCGGGCCTATCAAGATATCAAGGGCGATAGCGAGGCCAGGGAAGGGCAGATGAAGGGAAGCCTCCTGGCCGGGATGGCCTTCGGGAACAGTGATGTCGGCGCCGTCCACTGTTTGGCCGAATCCGTCGGGTCGCTCTACGACACGCCGCACGGGGTCGCCAATGCGATTTTTCTGCCTCCCGTCATGGAGTTCAATCTTCCGGCGGCGAGAGAGAAGTACGCGGCCATCGCCGCCGCCATCGGCCTCGAGGCCGCCGCCAAGGATGACGCCGCTCGCGCCCTCATCCAGAAAATCAAGGACCTGTCCCGTTCCCTCTCCATCCCCTCTTTTCGGGACTTGAGAATCCCGGGGGGCGATTTCGTCGCCATCGCCCGGAAGTCTTTCGAGAACAATTCGAACTTCTCCAACCCCCGCGAAGCCAGCGCCGAGGATTATCTTCACATCTTGCGGCAGGTCCACCAGGCGGGCGCATAGAAATTTGGGGACATGAACCGAATTTCTGAGTTCGGCATCGTGTCCCCAAATTTCCAATTTAAGCGACGAGCTGGCACTCCTAATTTCGGCAAGGCGAGGGGTAGTGGCATCGAAACCGTGCCCGCTCACTCCTCATACGGGTTTTTCCTGCCACTACCCCTCACCTCATAAAAAAGACAAAGCAAGCATATTCTCTTAAGACAAGGCGAGCTATATATCCCGAGCCTAGATTCGCAGTTCGACGATGTCCTCGTCTTCGAGAGCGAAATCGCGGTGGACCATCTGGCCCTGCAGTGACAGCGAGCCTTTCCTCCATACCCGGGCGTATTTCAGTTTCTCGAAAAAGTCTTTGTGGACCGCGCTGGCCATTTCGCTCACCGTGCTGCCTTTGGGGAGTGAGAAGGGCTCGTTGAAATCGGCCTTCTTGCCGGGCGTCTTGCTGTAGACGCGGATGATATCGAGGAGGAGGAAGATCTCTCTCTTGAGGCCGTCCAGCCCGTCGCCGCGCGCGGCCGACACGGGATAGAACGCGACCTTTCCTCCGAAATATTCCTTGACGAAAGCGAGGTTTTCACCGGCAAGAGGAGAATCCCGCTTGGTTCCGATGAAAAGAGTTTTTTTCTGATAACGGCCTGGTTCCGGGGGGGACGCCGGATTCTCGGCGTGAAACTCCACTCGTTTTTGCTCGAGCTTGGAAAGGAGACTCTCCAGGATGGAAACGGTCTCCTGGTCGGCCAGGTCGAGGACGAGCAGAACGCCGTCGGCCGCTTTGACCAGCTCGACCAGGTCGGTCTCGATGTCGTCGGGCGCAAGGGGCTGTGTATCGACGAGCTGGACCTGGATGTTCTCGAATTTCATCATGTAGGGAGCGGGTGTGCGGGTCGTATAGGGGTAATCTCCGACTTCCGGGTGAGCGCCGGTGAGCGAAGCGATGAGCCGCGATTTCCCGGCATTGGGGGGGCCGATGACGACGACCTGTCCAGCGCCCGTTTTTTCGACGTGGAAGCTGGGTCCGTGCCGGGCCACCATGGGCTTCGCTAGGGCGGCCGACTTGAGCTTGGCCATCTTCGTTTTGAGCATGGCCTGAAGCTTCTCCGTCCCCTTGTGCTTGGGGATCGTGGCCATCATCTCCTCGAGGGCCTTCATCTTCTCCTGGGGAGTCTTCGCCTCCCGGAATTTCCGTTCGGCTTCGATGTATTGGGGCGTCAGGTTGGCCGGCATTTTCTGACCTTGGGATGGGAATTATAATCGATTGCCCTCGTCTATTCAAAGTAGAGAAAACGGCCGCCGGCCGGAAGCGGCGCGGCCGCAGAGAGCGAGCCCCAAAAAATTGTGATGATGAGCCGGACCAAGCACAAAATATTGTGGAAATGCCCCCAAAAACAGCTTTACTTGCAGGTCCTTTTCAGATATAATATTTTTATCAGAATGGACGCCCGGTTTTTTACCGCCCTCTCATCCGTAAATCATCCTTTTTCAATGAGATAAGCGCAATGAAAGAAAAAAAATATACGGCCGAGAGCATCAAAGTTCTGAAGGGGCTGGAAGCTGTCCGCAAACGGCCCGCCATGTACATCGGAAGCACCGGACCCGAGGGCCTTAGCCATCTTGTCTACGAGGTCGTGGATAACTCCATCGACGAGGCCCTGGCCGGCTTCTGCAAGAATATCGAAGTGCAGATCCACGTCGATAACTCCGTCACGGTCATCGACGACGGCCGCGGCATCCCGGTCGAGACCCACAAGAAGGAGAAGAAGTCCGCGGCCGAGGTCGTCATGACCATGCTCCACGCCGGCGGCAAGTTCGATGACAAGACTTACAAAGTCTCAGGCGGACTGCACGGCGTCGGCGTTTCGGTCGTTAACGCCCTGTCCATGCGGTTGGATCTCGAGGTCAAGCGGAACGGGGGGATCTTCACGCAGAGCTACGAAAGGGGCGTTCCCCTCGGCCGGCTGAAGCAGGTCGGGAAGACCAAGAAGTCCGGGACCAAGATCACCTTCTGGCCCGACGACGAGATCTTCGAAACGCCCGAGTTCAACTTCGAGATCCTGACCCAGCGGATGCGGGAACTCAGCTTCCTCAACCGGGGAATCCGGATCGCGATCAGCGATGAACGGGTGAACAAGACAAACGAGTTCCAGTACAAGGGCGGCATCGTCGAGTTCGTCCAATTCCTCAATCAGAACAAGACTGCCCTTAATCCCCGGCCGGTCTATTTCGAGTGCAAGAAAGACGACGTCATGGTCGAGCTGGCCTTTCAGTACAACACCGGCTACACCGAGACGATCTTCACCTTCGTCAACAACATCAACACGACGGAGGGCGGAACCCATCTCATCGGGTTCAAAGCCGCCCTGACCCGCTGTCTCAACAACTATGCTGTGGCCAATAACCTGTTCAAGGATCTGAGTGCCGGTTCCCTCTCCGGGGACGACAGCCGGGAGGGCCTGACCGCCGTCCTCAGCATCAAGATGCGCGATCCCCAATTTGAGGGCCAGACCAAGACTAAGCTGGGTAACTCCGAGGTCAAGGGGATCGTCGAGTCCCTGGTCAACGAGAAGCTCACTGCTTACCTCGAGGAGAACCCGACCAATGCCAAGAGGGTCATCCTCAAAGCTCTGGAAGCGGCCCGGGCTCGCGAGGCGGCCCGCAAGGCCCGCGACCTGGCCCGGCGCAAGAGTGTCCTCGAGTCGACCTCTCTCCCCGGAAAGCTGGCCGACTGCCAGGAGCGCGACCCGGCGCTGGCCGAGATCTTCATCGTCGAAGGCGATTCTGCCGGGGGCTCGGCCAAGCAGGGCCGCGACCGCCGCTTTCAGGCCATCCTGCCCCTGAAAGGAAAGATCCTCAACGTCTGGAAGGCCAAGCAGGACAAGATCTTCAACAACGAAGAGATCGGGATGATGATCGCCGCCCTGGGGACGGCGATCGGCGAGGCCGAGTCGACCCTCGACAAGCTCCGCTACCACAAAGTCATCATCATGACCGACGCCGACGTGGACGGCTCTCACATCCGGACGCTGCTCATGACCTTCTTCTACCGGTACATGAAATCCCTGATCGAGCAGGGCCACCTCTATATCGCCCAACCGCCCCTCTACAAGATCACCCGGGGCCGGGAACTCCTCTATCTCAAAGAGGAGCGGGCTTACGATAAGTGGATCGTCAAGAAGATCTCGGAGGATTTTCAGGTGAAGGTCAAAGGCAAGAAAGAGGTCTTCGAGGGCGAAAAATTCCGCAAGATTTTCCTGAGGATCATGCAGAAGAAGAACTACATCGAGCTTCTGGAGCGCAAGAGCTATCCACGGTTTCTCATCGACCTCCTGATCAAGGAGGGAGTGGACAGCCTGGAGTTCCTCCAAGACAAAAAGGCGATGAGGCGGATCCGCTCGCTGGTCGAAGCCAAGGGCCTGCAGACCGAGCTGGACAAAGACGAGGAGTATGAGGCTTATGAGCTCGGAATCCGGTTCCAGATCAACGGGATGTCCATCAACTGCAAGGTGAACCTGGCCCTGGTGGATTCCGTAGAGTACAAGAACCTCTACAAGATCTATAAGGAACTCGAGGGCTTCCGGCCTCCCTATGAGGTCCTCAGCAACGGCGAATCCGTTGTCATCGAGAACGAGAACAAGCTCGTCGAATACCTCCATGAAAAGGGCAAGAAGGGGGTTTCCATCCAGCGTTACAAAGGTTTGGGTGAGATGACGCCGGAGCAGCTCTGGGTCACGACCATGAACCCGGAGAACCGGGCTCTGCTCAAGGTTTCGATCCAGGACGCGGTCGAAGCGGAAGAGGTTTTCAACACGCTCATGGGAGATGAGGTCGAGCGGCGCCGGGCCTTCATCGAGGCCAACGCCCTGATGGCCACCAACCTTGACATCTGATCCGATCTTCGAAAGGACCTGACCGATGACCCCTGCCGACAAGGACAAGAAACAGGACAAGTCCGCACAGCCGTTGCCGCCGCCGGCGGCCGAGCTCTCGGTGGTCAGCCTCGAAGAGGAGATGCGGCGTTCCTATATGGACTACGCCATGAGCGTTATCATCGGCCGGGCCATCCCCGACATCAAGGACGGCCTCAAGCCGGTCCACAGGCGCGTCCTCTACGCCATGTACGAATCGGGGACGACCCACACTAAACCCTACAAAAAGTCGGCCCGGATCGTCGGTGACGTCATCGGAAAATACCATCCCCACGGGGACCAGGCCGCCTACGATACGTTGGTCCGCATGGCCCAGGACTTCAGCATGCGCTATGTGCTGGTCGACGGCCAGGGGAACTTCGGCTCGATCGACGGCGACCCACCGGCAGCCATGCGTTATACCGAGGTCCGGATGGCCAAGCCGGCCGCGGAGATGATGGCCGATATCGAGAAGGACACGGTCAACTTCATCCCCAACTATGACGAAAGCCTGACCATGCCGGAGGTCTTGCCGACCAAGTTCCCCAACCTCCTGGTCAACGGCAGCTCGGGAATCGCCGTGGGCATGGCCACCAACATCCCGTCCCACAACCTGGCCGAGATTTGTGACGGCCTGGTCTACCTCGTCCAGCATCCGAACGTTTCCCTGGACAGGATCATGGACTTCGTCCCGGGGCCGGATTTTCCGACCGGGGGATTCATCTTCAACAAGCCGGGCATCCTGGATGCCTACCGAGACGGCCGGGGTGTCATCCAGCTCCGGGCCAAGTCGATGATCGAACATGGAGAAAAGGGAGAGCGTGAACGCATCGTCGTCACAGAGATTCCTTACGCGGTCAACAAGTCCCGTCTGATCGAGTCGATCGCCGACCTGGTCAACGCCAAGAAGATCGAGGGCATCGCCGACCTTCGCGACGAGTCCGACCGGGAGGGGATCCGCGTCGTCCTCGAGGTCAAGAAGGGCGAGTTGCCCGAGGTCGTCCTCAACAACCTCTACAAACACACGGCCCTGCAGACGTCCTTCGGAATCATCATGCTGGCCATCGTCGAGAAGCAGCCCAAGATGATGGGGCTACTGGACATGATGAAGTATTTCATCTCCCATCGCCAGGACGTCATCCGGCGGCGGACCCGCTTCGATCTGAAGAAGGCCGAGCTCCGGGCCCACATCCTGGAGGGACTGACCATCGCCCTCGACCACATCGACGCCATCATCAAGCTCATCCGCGCCTCCAAGAACGTCGACGAAGCACGGACCGGCCTGATGACCCGGTTCAAGCTGACCCAGATCCAGGCCCAGGCCATCCTGGAGATGCAGTTGCAGCGGCTGACCCACCTGGAACGGGACAAGATTGTCCAGGAATACACCGAGATCAAGGCCCTGATCGCCAAGCTGAAGAAGATCCTCGGCTCCGAGAAGCTCATCCAGGAGATCATCATCGACGAGCTCAAGGAGATCAAAGAGCATTACGGGGACGAGCGCCGGACCGAGATCCGCGACGAGGTCATCACCGACATCCGGCCCGAGGACCTGATCAAGGAGGAGGACGTCGCCGTCATGACGACCCAGTCCGGATACATCAAGCGGACGTCCCTTTCCTCCTACCACTTCCAGATGCGCGGCGGCAAGGGCCGACGGGGGATCAGCATGAAGGCCGAGGATGTCATGGAAGACGTCTTCGTCTGTTCGACCCACTCCTATCTCCTGTGCTTTACCAACAACGGCCGCGTCTACTGGCTCAAGGCCCTGGAAATCCCCGACGTCGGGATCTCGGGCCGGGGCAAGGCCATCGCCAACCTGATCGAGTTCCAGCCGGGCGAAAAGGCCACCTCGGTCGTGGCCGTGAAGGATTTCTCGGAGGACAGGTATATCGTCATGATGGCCAAGGACGGATTGATCAAGAAGACCCGGCTGAGCGATTTCCGGAACATCCGGCGGGGCGGCATCATCGCCATGAGTCTGCGCAAGAAGAGCGAGCTTTTGTGGACGCGGCTGACCGAAGGCAAACGGGAAATCGTCATAGCCACCAAGCTCGGCAAGGCCATCCGGTTCAGCGAGAAAGACATCCGGCCGATGGGCAGGACGGCCGCCGGCGTCCGGGCGATGAGGTTGGCCAAGAAGGACGAGGTCATCGGGCTGGTGGCCATCGGTGAAGAGGATAAATTCATCTTCACGGCCAGCCAAAAGGGTTACGGAAAGAGAACCGAGGTCGGTTTCTACCGGAAACAGCGCCGCGGCGGCAAGGGCCTGATCAACCTCAAGATCACCCCGAAGATCGGCCCGGCCGTAGCCGTGCTGGGAGTGGCCGAGGACGACCTTCTCATCGTCACCGAGAGCGGCAAGGTCATCCGCATCCAGACCAAGCAGGTCCGGGCGACGGGCCGGGCCACCCAGGGCGTCCGCCTGATCAACCTCGAGAACGGGGACAGGATTTGCTCGGTGGCCAAGGCCAGCGAGAGCTGAGCCTCAAGATATCGCCCCGCGTTCTCTCTCCTCCCGGATATAGATGAGGGGCCGAAACATCGGGCTGCCAATGCCCGCATCAACCGTCGATCCGGCAGGCGGTTTCACTTTGTGCTTGACAGCCGATTCCTGACGAACCTACAATTGACCCACATCCCGAACCGGAGGAGGGAAGAATGGCCGATACACTCGCCCAGGTCCTTGTGGACACCGTCAAGAACTATCCCAGACCGGACTTCATGCTTTATAAGAAGGACGGCCGGTATCAGCCTATCTCGACCGAAGAATTCGGCCGGCAGGTGAAACACCTCTGCCTGGGACTTAAAGATTTGGGGCTGCAAAAAGGGGATAAGGTCATCATCCTCTCAGAGAACCGGCCCGAATGGGTGATCGCCGATCATGCCAACCTGTGTCTGGGGACGATCACCGTCCCCATCTATACGTCCCTTGTCTCCGAGCAGATCAAGTACATCATCGACGATTCGGACGCCAAGGTCGTCTTCGTCTCCTGCGAAGATCTATGGAAAAGGGTCGAGGCCGTTGGGCCCAGCTTAACCAAGGTCCGCTATTACGTCAGCTTCATGGAGAAGGCGCCGGCCGGCCTCCTTACCTATAGCCAGGTCCTGGAGAGAGGACGCCGGCTCGACGAGCAGAACCCGGCGCTTTTCGAGTCCCTGGCCCGGGCAATCCGACCTGAAGATGAAGCCTCCCTGATCTATACTTCCGGAACGACCGGTGTTCCCAAGGGAGTCATCCTGACCCACGATAATTTCCTGAGCAACGTTAAGGCCGTTTCGGAGATTATCGAGTTTTCCGATAAGGATACCGTTCTTTCCTTCCTTCCTCTTTCTCATGTTCTGGAAAGAATGGTCACCTTCACTTATGTCTTCAAGGGCTGCCATATCTGCTATGCTGAAAGCATCGAGTCGGTCGCCGCGAACCTGCTGGAGATCCGGCCCAACATCATGGTCAGCGTGCCCCGCGTCTTCGAGAAGATCTACGCCAAGGTCATGGACAACGTTCTCTCCAGCTCGACCCTGAAGAAGAGGATCTTCTTCTGGGCGCTCAAAGTGGGTAAGGAATTCGGTCGCCGTAAGCTGAACAACGAGCCGATCAGCGCGGGACTCCAGCGAAAACGGAATCTGGCCCAGAAGCTGGTTTTCTCCAAGATCGTCGAGAAAATGGGGGGACGGGTGCGCTTTTTCGTCTCCGGCGGAGCGCCCTTGTCCAAGGATATCGCCGACTTCTTCTACGCCCTGGGGCTCGTTATCCTGGAGGGATACGGCTTGACCGAGACCTCGCCTGTGATCTCCGTCAATACGTTCGAAAACCTGAAATTCGGGACGGTCGGAAAGCCCATCCCGGGGGTGGAAGCCCGGATCGCGCCGGACGGCGAGATCCTGACCCGCGGCCCTCACGTCATGAAAGGCTATTACAAGAAGGAAGCGGAGACCCTGGAGGCGTTCGAGGGCGGCTGGTTCCACACCGGCGACATCGGCCATCTCGATAAGGACGGCTTTCTGGTCATCACCGACCGCAAGAAGGACATCATCGTCACGGCCGGCGGCAAGAACATCGCTCCCCAGCCGATCGAGAACATCCTCAAGACCAACCCCTACATCTCCAATGCCGTCGTCATCGGCGACCGGCGCAGGTTCGTCTGCGCCCTGATCGTGCCCAACTTCGAGAAAATCGTGGAGTATGCCCGCTCCAGCGGCATCTCCTTCTCCAACCAGGCCGAACTCGTCCGCAACGAGAAGGTCGTCAACTTCCTCAAGGCTGAGGTCGATCGGGCCACCCCCAATCTGGCTCAATACGAAAGGATCAAGCGTGTCGCCCTCCTCGACCGGGATTTTGAGATCGAAAAGGGAGAGATGACGCCCACGCTCAAGGTCAAGCGGAACATCATCGAACAGAAATACAAAAAACTGATCGATGCCTTGTACGAGGAGGAGAAAAATAGCGGGTAGGCCTATTTGGCCTTCGCTTCGGTCACTTCGGCTTCAGTCGAGGTTTCGTCGGTCTTCTCCCGCCAGAAGAGGATGCGGCCGCAGTTTTCGCAGAGGATGAGCTTGCGGGTGGAGAGCAGTTCGTTCAGGACCTGCGGCCGGATGCGCACGTGGCACAAGTCGCAGAAATCGTCCCTGACGGGGGAAAGGACGATGCCGCCCTTCTTGCGAGAGATATTGAGATAAAGATCAACCTGCGCGGCAGGTATCGCGGGCAGGAGATCGGCTTTGCCTCGACCGAGCAGCTGAACTCTGTCTTCCGCTTCCTTCTTCTTTTGGAAGATAGCCTTCTTCTCCCGGGATAGAGTCTCCTGGGTTTCGGCGAGCTTCTGGTTGGCCTCCTTGATATCCTTCTGGATGTCGTCCTCCAGGAGCATTTCGGCGATGAACCCTTCCTCGAGGCGATCCACTCTCTTTTCGGATTCTTCGATCTCCTTGAGGAGGGCCGTATATTCCTTGTTGGTCTTGACCTCGTTCAGCTGGCGCTTGTATTTCCCGATATGGGCCTTGATATCCTTGACCTCGGTCTCGAGCTCGCGTCTCTTTTTCTGGCTGGCGGTCATCTTCTCCTTGGCAGCGGCCGCGATGAGGCTGCTTTCCGCGATCTTCTTGTCGATGTTTTCGATCTGGGGAGGGATACCTTCAAGGAAGAGAGAAAGCTGCCGGATCTCCATGTCCAATTGCTGGAGCTGGATCAGCTTCTCGAAATCGATTTCCACATCTCTTCCTCGAAATCAACATGGGCCTACCAGGATTCGAACCTGGGACCTGCCGGTTATGAGCCGGTAGCTCTACCGCTGAGCTATAGGCCCTCCGCCTTCTTATAACAAATCCGTCCCGGATAGTCAAACAAGGGGGACGTTCCCCAAAGGGACACCCTGCGTTTGTTTATGATGTCCTCTAATGATTGCGGAGGCGGTAGGGTGTCCCTTTGGGGAACGTCCCCCTTAATGATTGTCGGTGAATGAGCGGAGCTTCCGGCTGCGGCTGGGATGCTTGAGCTTCCGCAAGGCTTTGGCCTCTATCTGGCGGATCCTCTCACGGGTGACCTTGAACTGCTGGCCGACCTCTTCCAAGGTGTGCTCGTTCCCGTCCCCCAGCCCGAAGCGCATCTTCAGGACTTTGGCCTCTCTTTCGGTCAAGGATTTGAGGGCTTCTTCGATTTGCTCGCGCAGGTTGATATGGATGACCGTGTCGGGAGGCGAGGGCATCAGCTTGTCCTCGATGAAATCCCCCAGGTGGCTGTCCTCCTCCTCGCCGATGGGCGTCTCGAGAGAGATCGGCTCCTGGGCGATCTTGATGATCTTGCGAACCTTGTTCACAGGCAAGTCCATCTTTCTGGCGATCTCCTCGCTCGACGGCTCCCGGCCGACCTCCTGGACCAGGCTGCGGGACACCCGGATGAGCTTGTTGATGGTCTCGATCATGTGGACGGGGATACGGATGGTCCGGGCCTGGTCGGCGATGGCCCGGGTGATGGCCTGCCGGATCCACCAGGTGGCATAGGTCGAGAACTTGTACCCCCGGCGGTACTCGAACTTATCGACCGCCTTCATCAATCCCATATTCCCTTCCTGGATGAGGTCGAGGAACTGCAGGCCGCGGTTGCTGTATTTCTTGGCGATCGAGACGACGAGCCTGAGGTTGGCGGCCACGAGCTCTTTTTTAGCCTGGTCGCTGATCTTCTTGCCGGTGGTGATGGCCCGGAGGGTCTTCCGCAGGTTCTGGGCATCGAGACCGATCTCCTTGTGGAAAGTCCGGAGCCGCTTGCCGACCTCCCTTAGCCTCTGCTTGAGGGCCGCTTGGCTCTTTTTCCCCCGGGCGCGCTTCAGGGCCAGGGTAAGCTCTTCTTTGGTGTCTTCGAGATCGTTGACCTTCCTGAGGTTCGCCCGGAGAGAGAAGATGATCCTTTCCCGTTCGCTCGGCCGGATGTTGAGCTCTTGGATCAATCGGCTCATCTTGACGAGGATCCGGCCGCGGGCGAAATTGTATTTCTTGGCGGTGGGAATCTTGTCCAGCTTCCGGCAGAGGGCCTGGATCTTCTTGATCTTGGACAGGACTTCCTCTTTTTTCCCCTCCAGCTTGTCCTCAGTGATCTCATCGTCGCTGAGGTCGAACATCTCCAGGAAGATGAGGAGGTTGGTCTTGATCTGCTCCTCCAGGGCGAGGACCTGGTTGAGGACAAGACGGGTCTTGGAGAGGGCCGTGATGATCGACTTTTCTCCCCGCTCGATCTCCCGGGCGATGGCGATCTCGCCTTCCCGGGTGAGCAGCGAGATGTTGCCCATCTCGCGCAGGTAGAGCTTGACAGGGTCGGTCGTCCGCTCCAGTCCGTGGACGGAGACCTGGTTGTCCTTCGCTTTCTTGAGGGAGGGGCCGCTCTTCTTGAAGCCGAGGATCTTGATCCCGTAATCATCCATCGAGCTGAGGAACTCGTCGAACTTCTTTTCCGGGCTCGTCTCTTCGTGGAAGGTTTTATCGATCTCCTCGAAGAGAAGATAGCCCTGCTTTCTTCCCTTGGTGAGAAGCTGATCGATTTCTTCCCTTCGATACTTCTGGTCGATCGACAAAGCGGTTACCTCAAGGCGGAAATATTATATCACATCGCCAGGATTTGCCTGGTCAGGTCCTGCTTTTGGGAGAGAAGCCGGGCCAGTTTTTCCTTCTCCCCGTTTCGTTCGCAGCGGACGATCTCCTTTTGGAGGGCGCGCAGCCGGCCCGCGAGGGCCGTCTTGCGCAGGGTTTGCAAACAGTCCAGCGCTTCCTCGGGAGTGCCCCGGCCCGACCTTTCCTGCATCATCTCCGAGACCTGCCCCCAAAGCTCGGGCCCGACGGCACTGCTCAACTCGGAAAAGAGGACTCGTTTTCCCTTCCGCGCGCAATCCAGGAGAAAAACCAGCGCCGCCTCGCTCCGCAGTCCTCGGAAATCTTCCTCCTCGACCTGCTTCAGGAGGTCGGCTGCCAGCTCTTGGTCTTCGAGCAGAATCTGAAGAAGGCGCTTTTCGGCGGGAAAGAGGAGCACTTTTTCCTCGCCGGTCTTTCCGGGTGCCGGCTTTTCGATGATCTGGCGGAGGAGCGATTCCTCCACTCCCAGATAGTCACTGGCCTGCCGGAGGTATTCGCTCCTCACGATCGAATCGGGGATCTTATTGAGCTCGGTGACGATGCTTCTGATGATCCTGGACTTTTCCTCGGGCACGTTCATCCGTCCCGTCCGGACGGTCATGTCGACCAGGAACTGGAGCCCGGAGGCGCTCTTCCCGGCCAGGTCGAGATAGGGCTCGTGTCCGAATTTCCGGACGAAGCCGTCCGGATCAAGGCTTTGAGGCAAAATGAGGACCTGAGTCTGGACGGCCTTTTCGAAACAGAGTGGGATGGCCCGGAGGGCGGCGTTCTGCCCGGCCGGATCGCCGTCATAGTTGATGATAATCCGGGGCGCGAATCGCCTCGCCAGGCCGACCTGATGAGGGGTCAAAGCGGTCCCCAGCGAAGCGGCGGCATTCCGAATGCCCGCCTGGTAAAGCGATGCGAAATCAGTGTAGCCTTCGACCAGGATGAGTTCTCCGGCCTCACGGACGGCCTCCTTGGTCCAGTTCAGTCCGTAGAGCGTCTTTCCTTTGGAATAGACCGGTGTATCGGGGGAATTGAGGTACTTGGGCGTGGCCTCGGCGACCGTCCGGCCGCCGAAAGCGACGATCTTTCCGGTCAGGCCGAAGATGGGGAAAATGATCCGGCCCCGGAAACGGTCGTAATATTCGGACTTCTTTTGGCCGGGGAGGACAAGGCCGGCCTTTTCCAGGAGAGCGGGCTCCGTGCCTCTCCCCTGAAAGTGGCCCAACAGGGCGTTCCAGGAATTCGGCGCGTAGCCGACCTTGAGAGTCTCGAGAGTATCGGAAGATAGGCTTCTTTTCTTCAAGTAAGCCAGGGCGGCTTCACCCTCCTTCGTTTGGAAAAGGTTGCGGCGATAAAAAGCCAGGGCCAGCTCATTGACCTTGTAGACCTTCTCCTCGAGCTTCTGGAGCTCGGGTGAAAGCCTGGTTTTCTGGGGCAGAGGAATATGATATTTCTCGGCCAGGTAGTTCAACGCTTCGGGGAAGGTGAGGTTTTCCTTTTCCATGACCAGCGTAAAAACATCGCCGCCCACCCCGCAGCCGAAGCAGTGAAAGAGCTGCTTCTCCGAGTCCACGGTGAAGGAGGGGTCCTTTTCCGAATGGAAGGGGCAGAGTCCGACATGTTTTCGGCCGCGTCTTTTCAGTGCGGTGTACAGGGAAGCAATGTCGACGATATCGGCGGCTTGCCTGATCTGGTCGATGATCTCCATTCTTGGCGCTGGTCAGGGGGAAAAGGTCTTAGTAAATATAGGGAGGGACCTCTCCGTTGTCAAGCAAGCCGGGCCCGTTTTTCTTTGTTTGTCAGCATTTCTAAAGATGATTGATCAGGCTGGCCAGGTAGGCGGCCCCGAACCCGTTATCGATGTTCACCACGGCCACACCGCCGGGGCAGGAGTTGAGCATGGCCAGGAGGGCCGAGATGCCCTGGAAGCTCGCTCCATAGCCGACGCTGGTGGGGACGGCGATGATGGGCGCGCTGACCAGCCCGGCCAAAACGCTGGGGAGAGCGCCCTCCATGCCCGCCACGGCGATGATCAGACGGGCTTTTCTGACTTTCTCCATCTCCCCGAAGAGGCGATGAAGCCCGGCCACGCCGACGTCGTAGATCCTTTCGGCTTCGTTACCCAGCATCTCGCAGGTCACGAAGGCCTCCTCAGCCACTGGGATATCCGATGTTCCGGCCGTGATGATGACGATCTTCCCCCGGCCCGGCGCCGGGCGCTTTTTTTTCAGGCTAATGGTTTTTCCCAGGGGATCGTAGCGACAGCCGGGGATCTTCCGCCTGATCTTCTGATAGATCCGAGGACCGGCCCGGGTGATGAGCAGACTGTTTCCCCTTTTGCAGATCTCCCGGGCGATCTTGATGATCTGTCCATCGGTTTTTCCCTGGCCGAAGATGATCTCGGGGAACCCTTTCCGGACTTCCCGGTGGTGGTCGATCTTGGCGAAACCGAGGTCCTGGTAGGGATAATCCTTCAATTTCTGGAAGGCCTTCCGGGAAGACATTTTCCCCAAAGAGACCTTTTCCAGGACCTCTTCCAACTCCGTTTTCATGCCCGATATATTACCATACCCGGGGCCGTTGAACAAAATCAGGTGATGAGGCGCGAGCATTTCCGTTTGGGTGATTCTATTGGGCGCAGGAAGCCGCCCTCGGCCCCCGCACCCCGGGGAACCAGTCCCGTCGGTTCCCCCCGTCGGAGAAGCCGACGGGTCCCCCCTCCGCTACGGGGGCTTCAGGGCGGCTTCCTGCGCCCAATATTATTTATATTATCCATTCATAATTGGTTCCTCATGATCCTGTCCCGGGCGATTGACAGGAAATGCCGGTCGTAGAGTATACTAGTGACCGATCAGAGAAATGTTCAGGAAGCAGACGCTCAAGCGGGAGATTTCGTTCTCCGGTGTCGGCATTCACTCCGGGGAGCAGGTCAGTTTAACCCTCAAGCCGTCCCACTCCGGGAAGATCCTGTTCCGACGGCTGGACCTGGGCGGGCTGGAGGTCGAGCCGGATCCCCGGAGGATCGACGCCTTGAACTGCTCCTGCCTGGTCTTCGAGTCGGGCCGTATCCAGACTCTGGAGCATCTCATGGCGGCTTTGTACGTGCTCGGCCTTGACAGTCTGGACGTCGAGCTCCAAGGGAGCGAGATCCCCATCCTGGACGGAAGCGCGGCCCCTCTGGCCCGGGCCATCCTGGAGGCCGGCGTCGTTCCGACCCGCCGGAAGAGACAGGTGGTCCGCCTGCTCAAGCCGCACACTCTCGAAGAAGCAGGGGCCAGGTTGTCCTTCTCGCCCGCCCCCGACCTCAAGGTATCCTATGCCATCGATTTTACCCACCCGCTCATCGGCCGGCAGGAGATATCCTTCGACCTGACCCGGGAAGTTTTTCTTCAAGAGATCGCCCCGGCCCGGACGTTCGGATTTTTGAAGGACGTGGCCGAGCTCCAGAAGCGCGGCCTGGCCCTCGGTGGGACGATGGACAACGCCGTGGTTCTCGATGAAGACAGGGTCATCAGCGGTTCCCTCCGCTTCCGGGACGAATTCGTCCGCCACAAAGTGCTGGACCTCATCGGCGACCTGGCTCTCTTCGGACATCCTCTGCTCGGCCACTTTCAGGCGGAACGGGCCGGCCATCGCCTCCATCTCCGGGCCGTCCTCTTCCTCCTCGAGAACCACGGTTTCTGGGCTTTCGAGGAGACGGTTGCCCCCCGCTTCCTCAGGGGCTGAGAGCGCGCTCCTTGTCAAAAGGGGCGCTCTGGGTTAGAATGAACCCACTCACAATTGCCCTAGTCAGGAGATCGCGGTGAAGGAAGAGAAGATAAAAAAAGATGCCTACGTGAAGGCTTTGTCCGCCTACGGCGAAGCCATGAAAGAATTCCATAAGGGAAAACTCGACAAGGCCGAGGAGCTGCTGAAAGCTTTTCTGGAAAAGCACGATACGGAAAAGGAGCTCGTTGACAGGGTCAAGATCTATCTTCAGATCACCCGGGAAAAGGGGAAGAAAGAAATCGTTTCCCTGAAGACGTTCGATGATTACATGTCTTACAGTGTTTATAAGATCAACTCCGGAGCCTATGAGGACGCTTTGAAGCTCTTGGAAAAGGCCCTGGAGATGAAAGGGGAAGAGGGCCGCGTCTTTTTTCTCCAGGCCGATGCCTATGTCCTTATGGGAAAAACGGAAGAGGCCATGGAGTGCCTGAAGAAGGCGTTCCAGAAGGACAAGTTCTACCGCATCCTGGCCCAGAACGAGATCGATTTCGCGCCCCTCTGGGACGATAAGAAGTTCAAGCTGATCATCCGTCTGACATGAAGGGAAACCCGCTGGCGCTTGTCTGGACGATAGGAGAAGGGGCGGGCCCCAGGTCCCGCTCGGTTTCTTTGCAGCAACGCCTCCTCGGGAAGTCCATCTTCAGGCTGGCCGTCGAGGTGGTCCAGAGCCTCCATCCCGGGGAGCTCCTGGCCGTCCTCGGCGACGGCGAGGGCGACGCGGACGTCCCTCCATCTTTTCCCGAGGTTCGTTTCCTGAGGGCTCTGAAAACGCGGGGAGCACTCGGGGCCATCCTCTCGGCCAAGGAAGTGCTCTCCAGGAATAAGACCAGAGACCTCGTCCTCCTGGACGCCCGCCTGGCGCTGCTCAGCCCGCGCAGCCTGCGATCTCTGCTGGCGGCCCATCGCAAAAACGGAAACTCTCTGACCACGGCCGCGTCTCTCGGCCCGCTCCCCGTCCAAGCGGCCCGGGTCGGGGATCTCCTGGAAGCGCTCGATGAGCTCAGCCCGCGCCAAAGGGCGGGAGGACGGATCGATGACCTCATCGGAGTGATGGCCAAGAGCGGCCGGAAAATCGGCTCCTATCGTCTGCGTCATCCGGAAGAATCGCTGGCCGTCCGCACTCCCGCCGCCCTCTCCACGGCGATCATGTTCCTGCGCGAGCGAAAGATTAGCAAGCTTGAATCCCGGGGGGTCATCATCCTTGACCCGGCGACGACCTGGGTGGATCTGGACGTCCGCATCGGCCCGGGAACGGTCCTCTATCCTTCCGTCGTCATCGAAGGTCAAACGAAGATCGGCGCCCAGTGCCGGATCTATCCGTTTGTCCACCTCACCGACGCCTGGCTCGGTGACCGCGTGAAAGTCCTCAGCTCCACGGTAATCGAGAAGAGCCGCATCGAGAGAGAAGCCCAGGTCGGTCCGTTCGCCCGTTTCCGGCCGATGAGTGTTGTCCGGCCGCGGGCGAAGGTGGGCAATTTCGTCGAGATGAAAAATACGGTTTTCGGGGAACGCTCCAAAGCCGGGCATCTGTCCTACCTCGGGGATGCGATCGTCGAGGAAGACGTCAACATCGGGGCGGGCACCATCACCTGCAATTACGACGGGTTCCGGAAATACCAGACCAGGATCGAACGGGGCGCCTTTATCGGCTCGGGCACGGAGCTCGTGGCGCCGGTGCGGATCGGCCGCGATGCCTATGTCGGCGCCGGTTCCGTCATCACCAAGGATGTCCCGCCGGAAGCCCTGGCTGTGGCCCGCGGCCGCCAGATCGAGAGGCCGGGCTGGGTCAGAGGGAGACGGAAGAAATAATGTGCGGGATCATCGGCTATCTCGGGCCCAAGCAGGCGCTTCCTGTTCTTCTGGACGGCCTGAAGAAACTTGAGTACAGGGGCTACGATTCCGCCGGTGTCGCCATCCTCCATAACAACACGATCCAGGTCAGGCGGGTCAAGGGCAAGATCCGTGACCTCGAAGAGAGCCTGAAGGCGTCGCCGCTCGAGGGACGCTGCGGGCTGGGACATACCCGCTGGGCGACCCACGGCCGGCCGAGCGAGGAGAACGCCCATCCGCACCGCGACTGTACGGGGTCCCTGGTCGTCGTCCATAACGGCATCATCGAGAACTATCTCCCGCTCAAGGAAAAGCTCAGCGGTGAAGGCCATGCCTTCCAGACGGAGACGGACACAGAGGTCATCGCCCACCTCGTGGAAAAATATTTCGAGGGATCGCTGGAGAGCGCAGTGCGGCGGGCCCTCCAGGACCTCGAAGGGGCCTACGCCGTGGCCGTCATCTCGGCGCGGGATCCCGACAAGATCGTCGCCGCCAAGACGGGCCCTCCGGCCGTGGTCGGCCTGGGAGACGAAGAATCCTTCATCTCCTCCGATATCAATCCCATCCTCAGCCACACGTCCCGGGTCGTCTTTCTGGAAGATAACGAAATGGCCGTGTTGGAGCCCGCCGGCGTGCGCTTCCTGGATTCTCAGGGGAATCCTTTGAACAAGACGGTCGAACACCTCTCCTGGAATCCCTTGATGATCGAGAAAAAAGGCTTCAAGCATTTCATGCTCAAGGAGATCTTCGAACAACCCCAGGTCATCCGGGACACACTCGAGGGCCGGATCTCCCAGGGATCGGGTCGGACCTACTTGGATGAAACGGGGCTTTCCCCCCGGCTGATGCAAGATCTCGAGAAGGTCCTGGTCATCGCCTGTGGAACGTCCTATCATGCCGGGATGGCGGGCAAGTATTTCATCGAATCACTGGCTCAGATCCCCGTGGCCGTTGAGTACGCCTCCGAGTACCGCTACCATGACCTCCTCCTGGACTCCAAAACCCTGGTGGTCGTCATCTCCCAATCCGGTGAAACGGCCGACACACTGGCCGCCCTGAGGGCGATCAAGAAAGCCGGTCGGCCCACTCTGGCCGTTTCCAACGTCATGAATTCGTCCATCCCCCGGGAAGCCGGGGCCGCCCTCTACACCCATGCCGGTCCCGAGATCGGCGTCGCCGCGACCAAGACCTTCACCGCCCAGCTGGCCGCCCTGGCGCTTCTGGCCCTTGGCCTGGCCCAGGCCAAGGGGAGAAGCGATGAAGGGGCTTCCCTCCCTCTGATCCAGGACCTGCTTTGCCTGCCGCATAAGCTGGAAAAAATCCTGGCTGAGGGAAAGCGTCTGGAAGACCTTGCCCAACGGTTTCTCGGCTTCTCCCATTTCCTCTACCTCGGCCGCTGGGTCAGCTTTCCGGTGGCGCTGGAGGGCGCCCTCAAGCTCAAAGAGATCTCCTATCTGCATGCCGAAGGGTATGCCGGCGGCGAGATGAAGCACGGGCCGATCGCCCTGATCGATGAGAATATGCCCACCCTGGCCATCGTTCCCAAGGATCGGGCCTATGAGAAAATGCTCAGCAACATCTCCGAGATCAAGGCCAGGTCAGGATATGTCCTGGCCCTGGCTTTCGATGACGACAAGGAGATCATGAACCACGCGGACGAGGTCATCCGCGTCCCCGTCTGTTCCCCCCTCTGGAGTCCCTTCCTGACCGTCCTGCCGCTGCAGCTTTTTGCTTACCATATCGCCGCCAAGCGCGGCGCGGACGTCGACCAGCCTCGGAATTTGGCAAAAAGCGTGACCGTCGAGTAAAAGACCTCCATGTCTGGCCCGGCTTTTTTCTAGAGCGGTTCGTTCGTTGCCGCGGGCTCTCCGGCCCGTTAGCCTTTAAACGGGGGACGTTTCAGTATTTTATTTTGTATGCCTTGACACGTTGTTCATATGTGTCCGGGTTGATCGGTGGGATCCCGTATATTATCCCATCGTTGTACAGACAATTTCGGGATATGGATTTCGATTTAAATGAGCACAGCCATTCTCCTTTTTCGCTAAAAACGTCGACGGCGTTTTCAAAATCCGGATCCTCGTTATCCTCATCGGTCTCGCCCGAAATCACCCAAATGTTTTTCTTCTGATCTTGGAACATTTTCCTCACGACCGGCGGCGACTGAGGGAATTTCATCTCTCCCGTCTCTATCTGGCGGCGGAAAAGCGAGATGAA
>Ga0307378_10004378_pt1 | contig 20172 bp, 46 predicted proteins | sample UN1MG_FD_202238 | JGI IMG/M metagenome (GOLD analysis project Ga0307378, IMG submission 202238) | Soil microbial communities from Risofladan, Vaasa, Finland - UN-1 | ecosystem: Environmental > Terrestrial > Soil > Coastal area > Acid sulfate soil | place: Finland: Risofladan, Vaasa | collected... | reverse complement strand
GTGGCCATCTTGAAAATTAATAGTATTAATTTTCATTGATTTTCTCCATGCGTTGTGTTTTGTACTTCTCCTTATTCTCCATTTGAGATATCCATTCACTAGCTGAGTGGAACTTTGTTTTGTTCGCTGTTACAAACATCGCCCCACCATCGAATTGTCCAATTCGAGGTTTTGAACACCAATAGGCCCATGTAAGAGCAAAGTAGTTGTTGACACGGAATTTTCGCAGGAATTCTTGCACCGCCAGGGCAATAGCTTTAAGATTCCCATACTCGTCTGCGTGGAACCAAATGCTTTTTTGTCTTTTTGTAGTTCAAAATCATAACAGATGGTATTGTCGTCTTCATTTCCAATGTTCTTTGCGTCATTCTCCCACCAATTAATTTCTTCTGGTGTTAGATTGTCTATAACTTCTGAGAATTCTAGGTAGTTGTTCGCCATTAAAGTTTCTCCCTACACTTGTGTACAAATCAAGCCGGTTAAGACCTGGACATTTTCCGAAGTCTAAATAGCACCTACTTTGCTCCCATCTCATTGGTTAAAAGATTCAAATCGATTTCCATATCCAGATCGCAGCCTCTCAACCACTTAGCAAATTGAGACACCCTTATTCCCGCTGACACATTGGCGCAATAAATCGTAGTTTTTGCAGTACAGGAGCCACGGTATGCCTCTGATGCTGGGAACAATGTTGTTAAATAATGCTTACGAGAAGCATCGTCGTAGACGGTGAATATTCTCATGTACTCAGCCGACATTCTTGCATCTATCCATAGATCGACGCGACCTTTTACTGAATTAAATATAGAGGATCGCGTTTCAATTTTGTCCACGCAGCAGAACAGTACTCCACCGCTGAAGTCTGTGGACCTGAATTTTCTTCCTATTGTATTTACTTCAATGGAAGAATTGATCGCTGTGCAAATATCCTTCATAGCATCAACTTTGAGACGACCAAGGTCTGCTTCGTGGTATCCTTGTGCTGCTAAGTTTTCCGGCTCTACTGTGTCATGATCTATCAGGGTAATTTTTGGAAGACCAATAGCGGCTAGTAATAGGCTAACCTGTCTTCCACCACTGCCTACACCAATGACTGTTGCCCTTATTTTAGCCAACTTTTCTGGTGGCACCAGGTCTCTTTGGCGGATGTCCCGATTTGCTATAACAGTCATTTTTTCTCCTTTTCTTGACCGGTGTTGTTACAATTACCTTATCACAACATAATGAGACTTATCACGTTCACTTCTTTCAACCGCTTGTGTTTCTATATACAATGCAGCCCTAGCTCTAATACAAGATTCTTCTTCAGTTTCTATTAGAGCAATGTGTACACATAATCCACAGGCGTCACACACTAGGACATGTTCTCGTGACGCTTCCTCGTCGAACATATGGACGTTTCTTGTACACAAAAACCTTTTCCATAAGCGTCTTACTGTTTTTTCCCAAATTTTCCATTCCAAAAACCCAGGATAAGTAAGTCCAACGTATGAGGATCGTTTCATCAGAAAGACTCCTGTGCCATTTTATGCTCTCGTTCATCGGCGTGTTTTTCTGCCCAAGCCACGGCTTTAGTTACCCATGGTACGTCTGGCGTTGCAATTTCATACAATTCTTCTTTTTCTTCTTCTTCTTCTCGGTCGTAATTTTCTTGGTACCACTGTCCTTTGACAGGGTCGTATAGATATCTTTCATTGTATCCATCATCGAATATAGCGTATCCATCGTGATCACAAAAATAGTCTAGTTCATCAAAACCATCTAACTCTTCCATCTCTTTTTCTATGGCATCAAGGGTGTTAGAAAATTCCATTTTACGCTTTACCCAGTCATCATGCTCTGCATCATGCCACAGTGGATCGTTGTGGTCTGGGAATGCCATTTCTTTTTCTGAGGTGACACCCTTCTTGTTGGTCTTGCGAAATTTCTTCTCGTTCACTTTTTCTTTGTATTCCTTCTCCCAAGATATAGTGTCCGATCCAGTAAACTGTACGCTCCAATCCACGACTACCTTAAGTTCTTTGGTTACACCAGGCCCAACATTAATTTTTAACCTACAATATGTTGTGCCGTTTTGTGCAATTATGAACATGATAGCCCAGTTTGGGTGGGAAAATGCTTTCTCGAAATTCTTTTCGTCTGCCGAGCTAGGTTGGGGTGAATTGCCTGGGTGGGTATGTAAGAGGAGATTTGAAAACGCCCAGGGTGGTAAACCCGTATCAAACATCCTATTCATGTAATCTACGCCATCGTCAGCGTCGAAATCGAAACTTGCACCAGTGCATTCTTGTTTGACTAGGACAAAATCCGTGACAAGTAGCGGGTCTTTGGTCCCGGTGATACCGTATCCGGCCACTTCGGTGTCCCCACGATCTCGCATCCAAAGCAATTTCGCCCAGGCGAAGGTTGTAAATCTTAAAGTGTCACCATACGTCATTTTTGGTTTCATAAATTCATCTGTTTTTTCCATTTTTTTTCTCCATTTTTGGGTTTCCGTGGCGTATAATCTATTGGGAAAATAGATTAACCAAGGGGGTAAATAATGAAAAAGTGTACCGATTGTGGACAGTTGCATCAACGATCGTCAAAAAGATGTCGAACGTGTGTAGACAAAGAGAACACACGACAAAAAGAACAATACCAAGAGCGATTGGCCAATGGTTTGTGTCCTCGCTGTGGGGGACAACCGATGGATGGTGGTAAGCATTGTGACAAATGCACTGCCAGGGTGCGAGAGAAAGATCACAAAGTTCGTTCATCTAGATGTATCAAAGGAATGTGTGTTCATTGTGGACAGAATCCTCCTGATGATGGTCTCAAAACATGTAGCCGATGTTTAACTAAGCTAAAAACTAACAATTACGAGCGTATTAATCGGCTTAATAAATTAGGTTTATGTGTTCGATGTGGACAATTTTCTCAGTTGTTGGGGAAAACCAGAAATGGTGAGTTGCATACAACATGTCAAAGATGTTATCTTAAACATGTTTCATCGTCTAATTTGGGAACACGCAATTATGCCACAGCCTTGTTCGCTAAACTTAAAGCTCAAAATTATAAGTGTCCATATACCGGAGACGATCTTATTCTTGGTGACAACGCTTGGATTGACCACATAATGCCACGATCTCGATTCCCAGAATTAGCCCAGGATATAAACAATGTTGAATGGGTTACAGAGACTGTTAATCGTATGAAACAAGACAGGACTCCAGACGAATTTTTAACACTTATAAAGCAAATCCATAGCTATCGTTGTCTTTAGTTTGAGATTCCTTCCAATAGACAAGAATGGTCTTTATCACACGATCCACATACCGTAACGCCACAATGTTTACATGTATTATCCGCACAACTCTCGCAAATGGTTCGGTCGCACTCATCACAAGTTGTTTCACAACTCTTACATATGTCTTTTTTACATTCGGTACATGTTTCACTCAAACAATCTTCGCAGAAACTATCTCCACAACATCCGCACGATACATCGCAACTCTTACATATCATATTACCACAACCAGTGCATGATTTTGTACATGAACTACAATGCGTATCATCACACGTTACACACTGCACACCGCACGCCGGGCATATGCTAGTTTTACATTCTGCACAAACGACACTACAACGGTTACAAATCGTCTCACCACAATCCCCGCAAGACGTACTACAGTTATCACACCGCCAGTTGTCACATTCCGTACAAGTACCACCACCTGCACAACATTCACAATATTGCGTATCACATCCCTCACAATAGACCGACTCATCGTTCGATCGCCACTCTCCACATCCGTCACAATAGAACTCATTCTCGTGATCATCTTCCGGGGCATACCAGTCACTTAATGGTTCATATGGGGAAGCACCATTATATGTTCGCAGAATGGCTTCAACTATTCTAAAATAATCCTCCAATCTGCCTTGACACAGGGCTTCCTTCATCAAGTCTTCACCTTCTCCTTCACAGAGATTGTTTCTTCTCACATGAGGATGATACAAACCACTCTCTGATTCAATCTTATTAACTGATTCTATACTCAAACCAGTTAGTGGACTAGTAACTTTCAGATGTATCCAGAAACTACCTAAAGCTACTTCTACGTCGTCGTCGTCTTTAAGTGTGACATCTTTTATTAGTACAGATAAGACATCGTTCCTGAACTTCACATCTTCCCATGCTTCACTAACAATACGCACTTCGTTGATCGCATCTTTCACCGATAGTGGGATGATTGTTTTATGTTCGGTCATGATTTTTAGTGTTGCTAGGGCGTGTTGGATGTTGTTTACAACATCATGTCCTATTTCTGGTATGAGTTTCTCAGCAAGATGCCTGTATACGTTTGTATTTAGAATACCCACATGCACCTTGTCCTCATCCCAAAAACTCTGCTGAAGTCGTGGCGTCGTGCTGTTAAGGAACCTGTTAGCCCACGCCTGCATTTGAACAACTTTATCATTTGCCCCACTAAGAGATTCCCTTATTGTTCTATCACGATATTGTGGTTGTTGTGTTACTTTAGAGATCATCCAATCTCTATATTTCAGGGCTGCACGACGCACAAGTTTATCATTCATAATTAAGCATTTCAAAAAAGGTGGTATAGCCCATAGTTGTTGACCGCTATTCGTCTTCCCAGCTTTTGCCAGTATCTGGATCGAAATCCAAGAATACCTGTAACATATCGGCGTCACTGGTTATAGCCAATATCTGATCGTCGATAGACATGTTATCGATCCATTGGCTGACTATGCTACACAAGTAAGATGTGTCTTGTTGGGCGTCTTCCATACATGTTTCTCTAGCTTGTTCTAGAATTTGTTCCTTCTGTTCTTCGGTCAAATGTTCATGACTTACGGTTTAATCTCCACAAAGGGGCGGAGGTGTATACCCCCGCCCCATGCATTCGGCGACTACTGGATTATTCGCCCTCTACCTTTCGGGGTGCTACTGATACCCTATCATCATGTTGTAGCACATAATCATCGTGAGCCTCTACGGATGTTCCGTTACAACGAATCCGAACTGTGAAATCCTCCGGATCGCCATCAAGAAATACACCCAAAAACTTTCCTAGCGTAGTGTCATCAGCTACAGGGATACGCGAAGGAATGCCATCTCCACTGTTCGTCACAAATGTAACCTCGATCATGGTAAATCCCCTAAAAGTCGGGCCACTTGACCCAATTCACACAAATGGTAGTTACGCACTACCATACAGTTCACATTGATACGCTTTTGCTGCCGCTTTCCACCCAGCAAGTTGAATAACTGAATGAGCCTCCGAAATTTGATAATGCTTCGCTAATTCCTTAGACCATTCCGGCAAATTCCAGATACCAGTTGTTTCTAGTTGATCTAAGTCACGACATACCTTATCTGCTTGCTCGACAGACAAAGTAGTGTTACTGATGATGCGCTGTCCGATGGTATCCATAGTTTTTCTCACACGGTCCAAACTGGTCTTAAGCCACACAACAAAGATGCAGTTATACCATCTCTTGATAATGGATGATTATTGTTGGTTTGCCGCATATCAATTCAATTGTGATTTTTCGTATATCCTCATGATAACCATTCACTAAGACAACAACATCCATGTCGTCAGTTTTATCACTTAACATTGCTGCTTCTTGATACAGACCTAGAAACTTCATTCTGGTTCTCCTTGTAAGACTATACCAAACTTTGCTGTTTACTACGGTTTGCCTGCCTCATGAACAATGGTAACTCTGCTGGACTACTGACCCCTAGCGGCTCTTCGGCATCATAATACAGTCCATCGTAAAATATGTAACAATGACTTGACGGATCATGTGCCGTATCGAAAAAATGTGGTGCTTCGTCGCCACCATAACTGTTTATTAGTGAGTTGAGTTTTTTCAATAGCTCTGGCCTATTTAGACACATAATCATCCCCATCGTCGTCGTGCTTCTTCGCATTCCTCTCTACACCAACTACCTTGCCAGTAACATCTACGCCCATATTTTCGGTGCAATCTGTGCATTTCTGGAATATTATCCGATGTTATATTGTCCCAGATATCATGCCAGACTGCGACATATCTAATTCCCCTTGGCGGCTTCCATTCCAGAGCGTCGGCGTGTACTATTGTTAGCCTATTACCATACCGCGATGTCCAGTGCGGTGATACAAGAGCAATAACATCAGCAGACTTTTCTATTACTGTTAGATGTGTTACGTGTTGTATATCCAGTATTGCCCGCAAGGCTACACCTAGTCCGAGTCCATTGATGAGTATTGTACGTTGATGGTAATGTCCCAAAACCATATGGTCCCTTTTAGCCTGACACACAAAGTCAGTGTGATCATCTAGTTCGGAGGGTGTATCAGACATTACGACAGTACCATTCCTGGTTAAACGAGTATATTTACCAGGAAGGATATATCGACGATCTCGGAATGATGCCCGTAGGTTATGAAATGAGGCTTCTTTTTCACTTACTTCAAATTTGGTAATTTCCCAATTACCACTTTTGCCTTCTGGCATATCAACTGGTCTAAGTAGTTTTTCCATCGGTTTTCGCCAACTCGCAGGAAGTAATATATATCCAGAAATCACGACCACCATTTTCGCCAGCCGCCAACCAAACACAATTGTGTTCATTGCCCTCAGTCATATATCCTGTAACTACATATTTTTTGCCATACTTATTCCCCAATGCGGGGTTGATAATGACCACTATATCGCCTATGTTAGGTTTAGTTTTCATTTTTTCTCCAATCATGGTAAATTCAATTTAACTCTCCTGCTAATTCGCCTAGATTTATAAAGTGCAGTAACGCATCGCTTCTTTTAGGTGAATTAACGTGACGAACAAACCCACTACCATCGCTGAATATCTCGATATATGCAAAAGAACCGAACTGTTCTTCGACAAGATCGAGCATTTTCATAATGGCTGGAATATTAACAGACATGATTAACTCCTTTTTTCGAAATCAAGACATTCAAGTTCGTTCAAACAAACAAATTCAGTTTCATTTATGTGAAATCGGAGTGACGTATGAAAATGTGCAAAAATCCACATTAGGGGCTGATGAATGGCAAACATTTGATTTAACAGTTGACTTGTTCTTGATGGAATCATATGTCCTGAATTAGTAACAAACGGTATGGCATCAGCAGGACATGTATGACTAATAACAAAAGATGGCTTGGCACTCGCATATGATGACATCGCCGCATAGCACTTTCTCATTGACATTTCTTCGTCGGGCCACCAACTTATTCTTTCTGTTCTTAAATGCTTATCTATACTTAGGCCACCTCTGACAAAGAAAATTTCACCAAAATCAGGTACGTAGTATGATCCGTAGTCGCCAAGATAGTGTGGCCACGCTTCAATTTTATCATAATTATCATGGTTGCCGCCCAGTATTTTATGGTAATTAGGATCAAGTCCATTTAGGTGACAATAGTCGAAAGCATGATCTCCAAGTTGAATTGTATATAGTGCTTTGCGACAAAGCTTTCGATAACGGTCTACGTGGCCATGAACGTCACCTATCAATCTAAGATGCGCTTTCATGGTTAGCATTCCTGTCTTCGATTTCCTGAACTTGATGGATACTCAAATTCCTATTGCCACTAAAAATAAGGTCCAGCCATTGTTTCGCTGCTTGTTCTTTGTAGTATGTGCTGGTTATTCCCACATATTTCACCGCTTTTACAGCAGCCTCATGCATTTCTTCTACAGTAACTTCTTCAGAGTCCATCTCCCGGATTTTACTAGCCAATCTTGGCAAGACATCATTTGCCCACTCATCTGGCCCGCATCTCCAAGCCCATTGATCAACTAGTTCTGCTATTCGTTCGTTGGTTGACATGTGTTGCTCCTTTGCTAAAGTTGTGGAGAGGGACTCACAACCAAATCGGATTTAACCGATGAATTTTACCAGTGCTTTTTGCAAGGCCGACAGAAATCGGAGAGTTGGCCCCTCTTTGGCTTGATTCATTGACAAATACATGGTTTCATTGAATTCGTTAAGACTGCGACACACAATAGTAATTGCTTCTGAGCATTCTGTCATAATACAATTACCAGCGTCATTTTTTGTCAATCTTAGTTGATCAATCATTGATGGACGAATTGTGTTGTTACCACTACTGTGATATACAAAAACAAATTCTCTCTTCAGTTGCGTGTTCATTTATTGCTCCTTTTCAAACTAGTCTTTACTATGAATGTCTCTTGCAGTTACACAACTACAACATCCATCACAATCCACATGACCACAAACACATCCGGTATCGAAGCATTCCTCGCACTCGTACTCTGATTCTGTCTTGCGACGTTTCGTGTTATGTATTCGTGTTTCTCTGCACCATCCACAAGAATTGTTATTGCGACATGTGCAATCCCACGCTTTTGAGCCACGGTATTTTTTTCGTTTTTCCTTACCGTGATCGATAGATTTATCTAGTGACATGAATTACAATACCTTAGTTGCGAAATTCTAAAACTACCCAACCACTTGTCGTGACTATATCTATAGCCACATCTACATCTGTTACCACAGTTGGTGTTCCTCTTACGTCCATCATGCTAGTTGCCATGCTCAAAAATTCTTCTGTTGTCAATGTACGTCCAGTTACCGATAGTTGTCTATATAACGAACAACATTCTGGTCTACTGGATCGTTCTATCAGAAGAAAATCACCCTTTCGAGTAGTGACTATATCTGATGGAATCATTTTTTTCTCCTAGTTAATGTTTGTCGCACTAACGATATTTCCGCCGTCATCTACCTCTAATTCAAATGGTATTACGTTGTCCGGGAGCCATTGTCCAATAGTGACACTTTCTCGTTCGGCAGAATCTCGCGCCATTTGTTTCTTTGCGAAGAAATGCACTAACGGACCATTATCGCCGTTGTCTTCAACGTGTAACCAGCCATTCACTTTCATTATATGGTCCTCTCTGACATACTAATAATATCCCTTCGCAGAATCGCCTCTGTTTTCGTTGCTAATCTCTTGTCCTTACCGTAGACACGATATTGGACAGAGATAGTTTTTGCATCCATCTTGTGGACAACGCAAGTCTCATAGATGGCATCTTTTGTTCTCAAACAAACAGTGCTTCCAACTTTTACCATTTGAATACCTTTCTGTAGTTGGTGCCGACTGTAACTAGCTAAGCTTAATTTGCCCCACCCCGTCTAGTTGTAATCCGATATCCGGATTGACACTCTGGTGTAGATGCAATACTCCGTCCATCGTAATTCCAAGCACAGAACCGCCCGGTACTTGGTTACCAGTGATGGGGTCAACCACGACCAATATCACTCCACTACAACACTGCTTCAATTGCATGTGCATTTCAGGTTCCTTCGGCGACTTGTCTGAGAATACTACCATCTTCATTTTACTACTCCTGTTCGAATTATCTGGGCGATAATGCCCTGTCAACAGCTTTTACAGCAGAATCCACAAATGGGCCGTGATGGATTTGAACCATCGGTCTCGATTTTATAAGAATCGCGCTTTAACCAGACTAAGCTAACGGCCCAGTGCCCCAAACCGATTGAGATAATTCACGCTGATTTATGGCTGAAACCAAACGCAATCCTAAGTATGCAATATACCATGGTGTTGGGGACGTGGGAGTGGAAATATGTGTGATACTGACCTAGGTATTCACTTATTGCAGCAGCAATCGCCGGACTTCTAGCTATACCCGCTTCACAATGCACCACCATGTGATTTACCTCTTTGTTGGCTTCAACAAACGCGACAATTTCGTGTGCAATTTCTGTATCGAAATATGTTACTTCGGTAAACTGTGGCCAAATAAGATTTAGGTCGTGGAATTGGAGTTGAAGTATGGCTGCGCAGTCTATATCAACAGTGGGTTCACCAGGGTCTGTTATGGAGATTACAGCCACAGAACCTTCCAGACTAGCAACCAAACCACAAACACGGCGTCGATCTGATACGTGAATTTGCATTATTAATACCCTTTAGCCGAAAACCCACCCTAGTCGGCACACTGGTATGACTCTCATCATTGTAATGGGCTAGGCAGGACTTGAACCTGCGACCCCCAGATTAAAAGTCTGGTATTCTACCAACTGAATTACTAGCCCGTAAAGTGTAGTTCAATGTTTTATCTTAAACTAAACTACCACATGATTGACCATATGATAGCACACAAAACAACAGATACAGCTATCGTTAAAACCCCCATGGAAATAGTTCTTTGTCGCATTTCATCCCTATCGTTCGCTTCTGTGCGAGATATCTTGGTTTCCAAAGCCACATTTTCAATTTGCTTAGCAATCTTTTCGAGCAACAGGTTGGTGCTCTGACTAGGTGTCTCAATTGTTGACTCACAACCAGTACAACCGTGGCCCGCGTCACAGCATTTCTTGTTTGAATCTGGGAACGGAAATGGTAGATGGATGGTTTGAATACCATATTCCAAAATGGGACAAAACCCATCTGCCATTACTGTGTCCGCTATATAAGATGCTTCTGCCATCGCCGCTGGATTATCATGGAATACCTTGGCACCACCAAAATATGCCATGACTTGTTCGGTGTTGAACCCTTTTTTGTCTGGCTCATATGTGATATTGTCAATAGCCGAAGCATGTACAACTCGGTAATCGAATTCATTGTCTGCGGCAGGCGACCGTAAGATATACACACCATTATCAGCACTCATCGTAGTTCTCCATGCCCGTATTACGGGTTTGACCACAAAAACCTGTCAGAAACTCTTATCTACCCACTCTGTACGCTAAGTAGATAATACACACGAATACGACACACAACATTCCAAGTGCAAAGAGATCATATCCAGTCATGGAATTCACTCCACTAACGACACATGTACTTAAACACATCATCCCTTTTTTGTCTGAGTTGTTTATCCACATCTTTGGTGTCTTGCGGCACCATCCCGATGGTTGTCTCGACCAACTCAAGAGAATTTTCTAACCATGCGAAGGCGTTGCCGTCTAAATAATATATACGTTGGTGAGTAATTATTGACACCGATCCTACGCTTGATATCGTGGCTACCGCACCGATCTTGTATTCGTCGGTTGATACCGTGACTCTGACGACATCACCAACTTTGAATTTTGTGTCATGTTCCATCAACCATACTCCAAAATAGTCTGGGTTGCAGCGTTAATCTTCAATTACCCCGACAGGAGTCGAACCTGCAAGTCCTTTCGGACAGCGGAGCTTGAATCCGCCACGTCGCCAATTGCGTCACGGGGGTTTACAGTCGGACTTATCTATCTTACTATTCCGCCACTAGGCCATGTAATCTGTGCTACGAGGGATGCCTAGTAGCTATCGACGATTATGTTTCCTAACAAGACCGCGATGGTGAATCCCGTTTGCATGGTTTGGGCCTCGAACTCTCTTGTGGCAAGAAGGACATTTATTCCCCACTTTGACAAGAATATCTTTGGTATTCCCATCTTCAGCTGTTTCCTGTCCAACAACAACATCCTCCCCATGATGGATGTTACTGTTTTGCTGTGCCAGTTGTGCTCGTTCCAAGTAAAGTCCTCTTTCCGAAATCTCGTGAGGAACCGGACCCTTTTTGACACTACTTCGTCTTGCCATTCTTTTCCCTTTCGTCAAACGGAACTACAAACGATACTTCGACAGTACCAGACCTTATTTCTTCGTTACGAAAAATCAAAAATTCTGTGCCCATACGATTGAATATCATGTTCCACGGGTCGCTTTTGAATATCCCATCATCCGCTAAGGAGTATATGTCGTCGAAATCCGCCAGACACAAACCGAAGACTGGTCTGTTTAGATATGATCCAGGGATGGGGTGCATATTTTCGACGTGCTGCAAATCGATGCATCGAAGACATTTTCCGATCAGTTGGCTCAACTTTTCAATGGTCATGTTGTATCTCCATAAAATCAGGAGCAGTTTTGTCTACCCTGTTACCATTATTGTTGAAACAAGCAGTAATTGCCTTTTGGATTTCGATGTGTACACCGATATCTTGGAGGAATGTTTGCGCTTCTGCACGACCCCGGTTGGTCAGAATGAATTTATAATTGCTAAGAATTTCGATTAGGTCCATGGTTTTATCACTCCCGTTAATCTGGACAATCACACTCATCGCACGGATCATAACCAATTTCACTGCTGTCACAGAATTGGTATACTTGCTTAACGACTTCTGTTTTGATTGTGAATAAGTATGCGCCATCTGGTAGTGGCTGGACACTAAAAGGGGTTGATATCCATACCAAGTAACCGGCAAGTGTTTGTGCATCTGCCTCTTTGTTGATTGTTATGTATGTTTTGGTAACATCTGTCTATTGCTCCTGGTGCTCAACTACGTTTTCATCCATGTCATCTCCACATTCTGGACAAATTGGCCATCCAGAATGGCGAATATTGCTGAGTATATCTGATATTATATCCTTGATATGCTGGACTTGGCGGCATTTGTCGCACGTAAACTCGATATTGAAGATATGGTCTTCGGGGTGTGTCGTCTTGACTTGACAATTATACGTTGCTGAAAATTCGTGTAGTAAACGCCAGGCCGCGTGAATATCATCATCACTTAACCTACATTCACACATACTGTGTAACATACCCCTTGTCAAGAGCTTTTCTTCGGCTAGCAGCTTTATGAATGCCACCAATGGCTTAAAATCATTTTGCTCAATTCGATCTTCCAGCAAACGGATTTTATCCCAGTGTGTTATATCCATCGTATTCCTTCTACCTTCTAAGCTATCTGTGACAGAACATCCTTCAAGTAAATCCACCTAACAATCTCGGGTAGACCGTCCATATTTCTTCCTTCTTCTAGCCAGTCTGGGGGCCATTCGTCATCAAAAGGGTAGCTGACATAACCCAAAAAAGTATGTCTGGTACGGTCTTGACACAGAACTAGATCACTGTTCAGTAGAAAATCATCCACCATGGGTGGCAATTGGTCTTTGGTGTTGATCCATTTCATGGTGATTTCCACGTAATAGTGTACCAGAAACCCCACCGAGACTGGCACGCCTTATTCCCACTTTGTCGTCCTGCGGACAAGTCTGGTTTGCTACTGTGGCAACCAAGCAAGAGCAAAAGTGTCTAGTTTACTTCAGGTTACTTGGTTCTTTCGGCTTCCTCGCCTTATAATATTTCCACCTTGCGCCCCAGACTAAACAAGCTGATCAACTGTCGGAAGACTATTGATAATCGCCTTCGCTGTCTCTGCATCTTCGACGAACTGGATATCAATTACAGCGTGCGATACAGCCGCCATAAGCCTTTCCTTTGCGTCGTGCAATCCATCTTTCTGTGCATCCTCATGCAATGCCGCTGTTTTTTGCCATGCCTTCCAGTCCTTAGTAAGCTTTGCTACTGCATCATTCAGGACTGTATTCCGTCGGTTCAGTATCCTATAGGCTTTGACTATCGCACTTGGTAGTGCCTCTAGCAATTCTTCCGCAATCTCTGACGGATGTCCGGGGAATGCATTGTAATAGCTGCGCTCGCTCACTAACGGGAACTTATTCAGCAAAAGCTTTTTAGTTTTGTCGGCTTCGGTTTGCAACAACTTACACAACAAGTCTTTTTGTTTCTGATTCATAATGATTCTCCATTAAAGTAATACAATTCACACACAAGGTAAACTAGCCTATGGCCTCGATCTTTTTGTGCAGTGGATCAATGAGCGATCAGATAAATTCCAGCATAGAAAAGCAATCCACAGATTACTGTAAAGAAAATCTTTTCGCTGTTATCCATACAGCCCCACTCCATACCCGCACCTAGTGTCGCCAACCACCCGATTACTACAAGCATGATACCAATTGCCGTAATCATCTGTTATCTCCTAACTTATCGTTAACCCAACTCTAATGGCTTCGGCCATTGCGTAAGAATCTTAAGAGGAAAATATGTGACTCAATATCTCATCTCTTATGTTGCGAGGTGCGATCTCGGTGGACACTATTTCTTTGACTTCTTCAAGTTCTTGCTCCAGGAAGTCCCAGCCTATATCTTTAAGACGGTACCACCATATTCCTATACCATTTCCTAGCCAAACTGTTTCAACGTGACTTTCAGTACCGATTCCTATTCCGGTGCCATTACCGAATTTGATGTTTACAGTTGTTTTTACAACATCACCAACATTGAATTTTGATGGATATCCGATTCCGTGTAACTCTTCTAGGTTCTTACGTCCATGCATTGTGACGCACCTATAGCAATAACTGTACCCACCCGCCACAAATGGTACTGGTATAAGATCGTCGCGCCCACAGTTGTAACACTCAGTTCCCATTTTTGAACCACCATTCTTGTTTGCGATCTACCACGAGATAAATATCAAACAGTACGGATACCGTCCTTCCACTTTTGCGCCATTATCCATACACCACTGTGCTAACTTGGCGTTGTCGTCTAAAGGTATATTTCCATCCCATTCGCCAGTACCATACGGTAGATATACACGTATATATGAGTCGTTAGCTTGTTCCTCACAGGCGTATTCGTACAATTCTTGTGGCAACTCGTTCCCATCAAATACGCTTACCAGTTTCATTGCTCATTTTCCTTCGTCAGATACTATATTGTTGCACGCATCGTTTGCCCCACTATACTCTTTGGTATCCCAAAGCGGTCCACCGCACAGATGGTTTATTTGCGTTGCAAATAACACAGACGGAGCATCTTTGTACTGATCGTACGAATCTCCGTACTCACCTCTAGTCTCGATCAAATGCTCTCTCCACGAACCGAGTAACGCAACCAGATTGCACGCCGACTGTGAAAGCAAAGCATCTTGGGCGAACTTCCGTATAGCTTCTACTGTTGTCATTTGCCTCTCCTTTAGTTTCAATACGCACGACGTGACCATAACGGAGCAGGAGGGCCTCGAACCCCCAACCTATCCCTTATAGGCATATTGCCCATCAGAGATCGCTCTGCCAATTTGAGCTACCGCTCCTATAAAAAATCTTGTACCAAACAATGGAAACTATTGGTACATTCCACCTCTGAGAGATCGTTTCCCAGTTTTGTATCCAATACAGTATCCTATTGTGGTACAAATAAAGGCTACAACGAATCCATACAAAAATTCCATACTAGACTCCTTTTTTGTGTCTGGCCAAAAATGACCGAAATCCCCACCAATTCCGGTACTGGATAGACCAATAACCCTCTGACCCGTAGTCTTTATCTATCCTCCCGTTAAAGAAGATCGACTCTCCTAATCCCATACCCTATGTACTTCCGCGATCCATTCCCGTCCGTGGTGTTCCTGTATGAAGTACTCTATACCATCAGGGATGACTACAACACCCAATTGAGCATACCTGCCGTCTGCCCTGACACCAAGCGATTCTACGCACTGAACCAGTTTCGGGTCGTTTCTGGATAAGTCATAGCAAGAGCCGAATCCGTCCCAGTCCAGGCCAAGAAATTCCATTCCTTCCTGACTAAGACCAAATCCGCCCTCACGCCTATTTATTACAACCTTCATCCTACCATCCCTTCAATGATGAATAGCTTTTGGAATTGCTTCGAATATCTGTCGCTCCGTCATCTTGGCCTGACACTCGATAGTGTAAAGTATCCGTTTGACCATATGGGCCGGGACTACATCGCCTCCTGTGTTTTGCTCGATTACAAGTTGTTTCGCTTCTTGAATGACTCTACCAAGTTCCAAAAACATGATTGTATACTCCAATCAAAAGTTAATAAGAAGGATAGACATAGCGGTTAGCAGATAACTTGATATTCTGTTCCAATTGTTGATCTGACGCTAACCGAACCCTCTCGTAAGGTGGTGAAGTATCTTACCACGAGGTGTGCATAGCCGGTCGGATGATCTACAGTTGCGCCTTCGTACGTCGAATCCCTAAAGCAAATCGTCCACGATCTAGCTGAGCTTGATTTTCCCCTTTTCGTCTACCATTAATCCTATATATGGATTCAAACCGAGACAAAGATGTAGCGTTCCATCCTCTTTAATTCTAGCTATCATACCATTGAGGATGAGACAACCCGTCTCTGAGTGGACTGCGACCAACTCGACATAAGTAGGAAATTGCTTCAGTTGCAAATGAACTTCTGGTTCTTTGTCCTGCTTGTTTTCTGAGAAAACTACCACCTTCATATCATATCTCCCATCAAGTAACATAGAAACAGCGAAACAAGAAATCCCCGATAGGGATACACGGTCAATGCCATAGAGGCTTGGACTCATGCACCACATCAGGGACTTTTTGCCACGTTATCACAGACAACAGTCCAATCCTCGCGGTTATTTTGAAACTCCTAGTCTCTCGTTGAGACACACGGTACATCTCCACCTAGTAACACCACTGGAATCTTTGGCTGGGTTGTGAACCCTTTTGTTGGTTCCATGGAGTTTGTCCTGAGCCTTGTGTTTACAAGTACACGATAGAATCATTTTTTTCTCTCCATTTAGTGATAACTACACAAACGAAAGCCGATTTTCAGTCTGGATTACACAGACGCTTTACTTCTCGACATTTAGCTCCGCTGTCCAGAGTACACCACTACAAAAAATGACAAGCCAACCCTACCTCCTTGGTTACGATTCGCATGTTATACTATCGTTGCATTGCCGGTATAACATCCGATATACCATTAGCTGCGCTGTTCAAGAACAAGTCTGATAATGTTGATCCCACCACATGGATACCAAGGTCTGGGAAAAACAATGACCATGACTGCGGAAGCTTGTATCCGATGAGCAGTCCGGTTATCAGAGTATGTGTGTGAAGCATCGCTTCAATGTCGATTGTAGTCCATCTATTTGTCATTTGATGCTCCGCTTATGCCCCCTACGCGCCGCGTTGTTCCTGTTACGGGCACGCTCTGATTTCTTATACTCTTTTCTTTGTTGAGCGACTGCGATCGGATCACGCTGGGCCTCCCCAATTGCCACTAACGTAACCAGGCTAATCTTACCCCCATCTACACGCCTTGGCCTACGACTAGCAATCGCTCTTGCCGACCGAGTATTTACCAGTGTGTGGCGATTCCTCTTGTATTGTCCGTCTAACCCGACTTCTATCCGAACGTCATCTCGTTCCTTGCGACGAGTAGAGAATCCCATGCGACCATCGCCACACTTAACCCGTATCCACTCTGGACCCTTGAATTTCTTTCCACCCTTGACACGAATACAGAACTCAGACTTGGCTAGCTTATTGCTTGCGGCCCACGCACGCGCTTCTCCTTCAAGATTATTAAACCCGTACCCGCTCCCACCACTCGTAGCGCCAGGTTTTTTATGCTCGCAGCACTTACATGGTTTTCGGCCCATTTTAATCCTCCAGTTTCGTGGATGGTTTTCGATTTCCTACAACTATTGTTGTCTTTGGGATAAATTCGTTGTCGTCGTTGTAGATGTTTTCTACCCACTGATAACCGGCTTTTTGGAAAGCCTCTTGCGCCACAATTATAACAGTTTCCATTTTATACTCCTACCCATCCAGGTGACAATGCTGCTTGGTGAATTTGCTGGTCTATGATATCGCCGTTCAGGAAATATGCTCGATAAGTATCGCCACCCTCGTGTATTACGAGTACATTGGTGCCGTGCAAATTGTGGTATGGCTGTAGCTTTGACGGCTGATTGATCCACATACGTTTCATTTTTTGTGCCCCCAACAGTTGAACCTTAAAGGTTCGCGGCACTGGCCTGGATGGCTGTTTCTATTCCTTCAAGATAGGCCGGAGACTCTATGTCTATTCCGGCGCAGGCATGAGCAAGAACTACCGACATAATCCCGTCAACGGCTCCGTTAAATGCCAGCCGACCACCCACCTCTTCTTCGGATTCCAGTTCGTCAAATCCGTTTTGGTGTGAGTCCTCCTTGATGTGTGAGGCATCACACTGATAAAGACAACTTGGTTGACCACACCCAGCACATGTCTCATACATGGGGTCAGAGGTTATCGTTCCCGCCCCATTTGTATTGAGTTCGAGACGAATTCCATAAATTGGAAGCTCAATATTCTTCATTTTTCTTCCCTTGTCGTTTTGTGTCTCTTGGTGTCACGTGGTTTAAGTCCCAAATGGAAATCTGTATTTTGCTTGGTTGTGTTCTGAGGCTCTATTCACGAGTCTATTGAAGTTTGCTGACAGCCAGTCGAAATGAAGACAATCTTTAGACCTTTCGTTGAATATAATAGACTTCCGGCTCTTCCGATGGTTTGATTTCTGAGAAAACATTTACTTTCATTTCATGTCCTTTCGTTGAGTTACATTAGAAACAGCGAAGCAAGATACCCTCTGGGGTAGACAGCTTCTCAAGACATCGGCGGTACCACTCCCGAATTTTGTTCGCTTAGCATCCCAGAGGGCATTTTGCCACGCTGTCTACGACGGGAATACCGGAATGGCTAGAATATATCCAGTCATTTCCAGGTAAGCTTCTACGCATTTTGCACAGTCATCACACACCCACGGGCCTGCATCTGCTACGATCGGGGAGGCGAACTTTTGACCCTTTCTGGCACATACACTACACAGTCCGTCGATATCTACCCGTTTCATTTTTTCCATAGTTGTGACTCACGTGACTACAAAGAAAAGTATACCGGAAACCCCACCGAATCCGGCCCCATATCCCGCCCCCGAAGGGTACACACTCCCCACTCGCGCCCTCAATGTCGGCGATAAGTCTTTATCTTACCCGACATATCCTGAGCAGTGATCGAAATATTCGTCGACCACTATAGAATCTACTCGTACCTTGGGTCGTCTCGTCATTTCTGGATCGTCCCCGTTCACCAACAGCACTTCGGCGTCGAAGTTGTCACTGATAATCTGCGATACTTCGCCCCCATCAAGGACGACAACGATTCTATTCCCTCGGTTTTCCATTTTGTACCTCCAAATATGAATATGACGATACATATTATCTCACCGGGTTGCCGATCGACATTCCCAGTCCCTCGCCATTTGCCGCCGAGAGCACGATGTCACGAATTCCGTCGTGAACATGCCATCCGTCTCGGTTCTCAACGAGGGATAGAGCTTTCAAGTCTTCGCCAGTCTTGCCCCACGGCACATGGTCGTGGTTGCGGCATAACTGAACAAGCTCGTGGACCACAATGATCTTGCCGTCCTCAATTAGCTTGTTGAGGGAAAACATAGTCACTGTGACTAGCGGCAAGCATGCCTCTGTCCCGTTCTTGAGCATGACTGTTTTGGTCGGGTCATTCATTTTTTATACCTTTGTGTCACAAGACGATAGTAAGCACATTACCAGACGTTAGACAAGACGTTAGATACAAATTTTGTACCCTGGCGCCCCACTGTATATTCCGACTTCTTTATCCCACGGGTACCAATTTTGGCTACAAAATCGTATATACAAACCAAACTGGCTTAGGGCTGGGTGTCCCGGTTGCAGTGCGCAGAAACCCCGTTTTTGACCCCGTGAGACGTGTTTTCTTCCTACTTAACCCTATACCTCCTATACCAACAACCAAGGCATCGGGGGTGAGCGGGGGCGGGGCGCTGTCTGGAAAGCTTTTCTGTGTTTTTGATAGCGCCAGTGAGGTTTTTCTTAACAAACTACCCCTACTACCTCTACAAGAACATACCAGATAATAGCTTTGTGCGGGAGTGGGGCGGTTTTGGGGTTTGGACCTGGCGCAGAGGCACACTAAAACTTATCAAAGAAATATCACTATGATATCACTTTGATATCAGAGCAATTAGACAGTGGACGAAGATGAGTCCGAGCAACGTACCGACGAAACATCCTAAAAAATGCCATCTATTCACAATGAGCCCTCCATTTTCCCAGACTATACAAAAAACCCCGAATATTGACCCAAAAACCCCGGATAGTTTGCTAGACGCCACAGTAGTTAGTTTGGGGCGATAACTAATTCTTTCCGGGTCGGTTTTCGGCCCATGCCACAATACATATGGTTACGGCTACGATACCAACAGTTGCTACGATTTGCCATCCCATAAAAATCACTTCCTTTATTACGTGGTCAGCGAGACTACAAAGAATCGCGTACAAGAAATCCAAGACAGTAACCCGGTTTATCTAACCGAAAACGCGGTTTTACGACCTAGGCGAGCCTGATTCTTCCACGTTCGTCCAGTTGCAATCCGATATGTGAATTCACTCCATCAC
>Ga0307378_10004377_pt1 | contig 20173 bp, 32 predicted proteins | sample UN1MG_FD_202238 | JGI IMG/M metagenome (GOLD analysis project Ga0307378, IMG submission 202238) | Soil microbial communities from Risofladan, Vaasa, Finland - UN-1 | ecosystem: Environmental > Terrestrial > Soil > Coastal area > Acid sulfate soil | place: Finland: Risofladan, Vaasa | collected... | reverse complement strand
TCAACTCGGTAGCTGCGGACTATGCCTATCACGCCACAGGGCTGGGGAAGCAAATGCAGGGGGTGCTTCAGACTCCGGGAATTTTTAAGAATGCCCCCCACTTGGAGTCATATGTAGTAGACGGATTGCTGCCCCATGTAATGGGATACAATACATACCCCCAGATGCAACGGATTCTGTCTGACGCCACAAGGAAGATGAAACTGGTGGACTGGGTTGGAAAGCATCCGATGGTACGTGAGACATTGGGCGGCAACCACACGGATGCCCTTCTTGATTGGGTGAAGAAGCCGGGGAGCCTTTCCGGGCAATCCTTGGGTGGGCAGGTGGCCAACTGGTTCCACCTCTCTACGCTGGGCATGAACCTGTCTGCCACATCTGCAAACTCGATGCAGACATTCCTTACTACCATCAACAACGTAGGTCCCGGAGGGATCTGGCGAGGGTTGAACGGTTTTGGGAATGAGGCGGGGCTCCTATCCAGGGCGAACAAGTACATGGGCATGGTTGCCGGGAGGACTAAGACAAACAAGGCTTTCAATTCAGCATTCCCAGAGTTTGTAGAAGAGATGGGGGAATGGAGCAAAACAACGGAGCGGCTCCTCTCCGGCGATATTGCTAAGTCGGGATACGAGCAACTCTTCAAAGCTAAGGGCGTGTGGGACAAGGTGAAGGGCGGCATGATGGCCCCCTTCTCTACTACCGAAGCAGGTAATCAGCTTCTATCCTTTTACTCTGGGCGCAACCAACACCTATTCAAGAATGCAACTCGGATGGCCGAGGCAGGAATGGGGCGGGAGGCCAGCAAGGTAGGTGGGTCGCTGGCGCTGCTGACCCAGTTCGCCGGGGGGCCCCTTGGGATTCCCAAATCGATTATGAACATGAATCCGATGTGGCGGCAATACATGCACTTCCCAATGCGTTATCTTGGCTACTTGCATGGGTCCTTGCGTATGGGAACTGACCCATCCAAGATGGACTGGGGTGTTATTGGACGATCGCTAGCGGGGTCTACGGCTGCATACATTGCTGCCCGCAATCTGGCCGGGGTCGATCTGAGTCGAGGATTGATGGTGGGTGCCATGCCAATACCACAGTCAGAGCGGGCTGTTTTCTCTCCATGGCCCATGGTTCCCCCTGCTGTGTCCGTAATCGGGGAGGCTGCCAAATCCCTCCTTACTGGGGACGCTCGTGGCCTCGGCTATACGGCCGCGATGGCCGTCCCCGGGGGTGTTGCCATGAGACGGGCATACAAGAGCTTGTCTCCTCGGTATGCGGACTACAAGGCCCCAAACCCGGACGGCACAATTCCCTTATACAACGCTGACCAGTCCCTGGTGGGCTCGCTGACCCCGATGCAACTCTCACTACGAGCTATAGGGCTGAAGTCATCCGGCGTCTCTGCGGAGGCTGCTGCTGCTAAGTGGATGCTCTCCCAACGTGACCGCATTCGAGAGTACAGGCGCAAGTATACCCAAGCCATTTTTGACAATGAGCCTGTGGAGGCCGAGAAGATCAACGCTGCCTTCCAGGGGGCCTACCCGGAGCTTGGGCCAATCAACCTGAAGAAGTCAGACATTCGATCGATCCGGGACCGGAGGCAGATGTCCCGCATCCAGCGTATCTCCAAGGGCATGAGCCGATCCTATCGCCCCATCTTCGATCAGGTGTTAGCCGATGCTTCCCTCGGACAGATTACGCAGGGGATCAACATCCCGGGCATCGAAGAGATGTATGGCCAACTCCCCGAAGCGGCCGCTTCTCAAACCGAATATCCACTGCCACGATAATTTTTGATTTTCCCCTTGACTTCCTTTACTCCGTCTGGTATCATACATCCTGATTAGTTGTTATGGCTTCTTCGTACTAGTAGAAAGGAGACAAAGATGACTGACTAATCAACATGGCCCCCTGCATCCGAATGTGTGATGAGGCATGGCTGTCAGGTTTGATCTGTCCTGGCTAGGGGGTTTGTTCTTTGATATACAGAAGGATTGATGGCGGCGTGGAAAGCAGACACGCTCATTGTGATTCCAGGGAGTGGGAGTTCGATTCTCCCCCGTCAATCCTTTTTACCTTTAGAGAGGAGAATGAAGATGGCACATTCTATTTTGGGTTGGTGGTTTGCTTCCGGGCATATCCTGCCACATGGGGATGGCAGGCCAATAACAATTGGCACGACACACCAAGTCGATGGCGAGCTTACCCCGTGCCAACATGGGCTACACCTGAGTGTGCGGGCGGTAGATGCACTGAACTATGCTCCAGGTAACATTATCTACCGTGTACGTGGCCATGGCACGATCATTGTAGGGAAAGACAAAATATGTTGTTCGCACCGTACTTACTTAGCTGGGGGTATTGATATTACGGACGTTTTACAGCACTTCTCGCGGTTATGCGCATTAGATGTAATCCATCTTTGGAATGCCCCCAGCGTCGTAATAAAGTACCTCCGTACTGGAAACCCCAGGCTTAGGGAAGCTGCATGGGCCGCTGCGAGGGACGCTGCGGGGGCCGCTGCATGGGACGCTGCATGGGCCGCTGCATGGGACGCTGCGAGGGACGCTGCATGGGACGCTGCATGGGCCGCTGCATGGGACGCTGCGAGGGACGCTGCGGGGGATAAGCAGAATAGAAGGCTACACCGTATGCTATTGCGGGCAATTAAGACTGGGGGGACATCATAGGATGTTTAAGTCTCACCCATCCTGTGAACTTTTTACCTTTAGAGAGGAGAATGCAATGTTTGGATTGATGACAGTCAAGAAGCATCGACAAAAGATGGAATACCTTCTAGGGGCCAATGCTGCGAAAGCCCAGGCTATCGAAGAGTATCGAGAGATTCTCAGGGGGGGCCATAAGTACAAATGCAATCTCGGAGCGGTTCTAAGGAGAGAAGCTTATATGCTCCGCCAGAGCGCGGAGGTATTGTGGACACTTACAGCAGCCCCCTTGGAGGAGGTAAACGCGAAACGGATAGCGGATCAGAACTTGCATAGAGTTGATGCATCAATCCTCCCCAATACACCGAAAAGTGGCTACAAGCCGAGGGTATAATGTTTGAGGCCCATCCATCCTGTGAATTGTGTACCCTGCATGAGTCGGCGTCTCATCCTGGGATTGCTACGCGGGACTTCGATGGGACGAACGACCACTTCACAGACACGGCGCTGCTGATCGTCGGCCAAAGTCCAGGATTCAACGAGGACCGAGAGGGCAAAAGCTTCATCGGCTACACAGGGCAACTGCTATCTAGGTTTATCGAGGGCGCAAAGCTTACGGAGTTGTGTGATGTCTACCTTACCAATGCCGTGAGATGCCTTCCTCCGCAGGGTGCTAACGAGACTCAGTCTCAGATCAAGGCTTGCCGGTGCCACTTGCAGGCTGACATTGATGTGCTGCGATCGCAGGGCTATGAACACGTTGTCCTCTTCGCATTGGGGGCCAAGGCTGTTTACTCTACACTACACAAATCATCTTTGTCGGATGCCATGAAACACCAGGGCACAGAAAGCCCTATTTTTCCAGGGTGTACGGTGTTTTGCACGAACCATCCCGCCATCCTCCACTCCCGACGATCCCCCGGAAAGGTAAGGGCAATCGAGGCCCACTTCCAGATGTTACTTCGATATCTAAAAGATGGGCAAACTCCGTACAAGGTGAAAATCAATGTGGAGTTGGGGGCTCCTGTACCGGATAAGCTCCCAAAGTTTGTGTCTCCTGACATCGAGACTTACGGAATCATCAAGGGCCAGAATCAAACCGTCTTCCACCCTATCAAGTCCCTTGTAGTAGACGGAATTCCATTCAAAGATCAAGTGAAGATGATAAGCTTTGCCTTCATGGAGGCCGGAAAGGTACGAACCTTCGAGTACGTTTTCCGCAACCGAGAGCACCGCCGAATAATCCATGAATGGTTCCGCCAGATGTCGCGGCAGCGCTGTTCCTGTCTGGGTCAGAACGTAAAGTTTGACCTGCTCTACCTCTATATGTCCGGCGATCCAATCCTCAAGTACTGGATTAACCCAGCAAGGCTCCGAGTGGATGATACCCTCCTCTGGGCATTCCTATACTACGAGCAGCAGCCCGAGAAGGGAATGAAGGAACTAAGTTTTCTGTTGGGCATCTCTGACTATGCCCAGATGAAAGTCACAGGGAAGACCGGGAACGCAGAGAGTGACACCGATCCAAACGCACACATCTACAATTGCCTTGACACACGCACAACCATCAAATTGCAGGAGTACTTCGAGGAACACATCCGCGAACGCTTTGGAGAGGACTCTGCTAAGCTGGGCCCGATCTGTGAGTGGATGCGGAACGCAATCATCTGGGACGTGTTTGATTTGGAGCGGAACGGAAGCTCGTTGAACCTCCGCAGAGTTGGTGATTTCCACGACAAGGAATCCACCATATGTGGTGAGCTAAGGGATACAGCAGAAGAGAAGTTCGGAGTGAAGTTTGCAGGCACTGGGTCGGATGCCCCTCTGCGATCCTTGATGCTTGATTGCATCACCGATGGTGGCTTGTTATATGATGGCCGTGTAGAGTGGACGAAGAGCGGGGCCCCGTCGATTGGGGTGAACAATGTCAACCTAGTGGCACCCCTCCTACCCGAGGGACCACAGAAGGAGTCCCTTGGGGCATACCAAACTTACAAAGAGCACTCCAAGATCGTCTCAACATACACCGGCCCCCTGCTGAATAGTACTATCAAGGGGGTCGTGACTAGAGACGGGGATATAGGCATGGTCTACCCCTCCTGGTATCCAATCCCACTATACTCTGATCGTGGTGGCTCTGCGGAGGGTAAATCTGGGGGGCAGATCCAAGGGCGATTCTCCTGCCAGAAGCCCGCAAGGCAGACGGAGCCTCCATCTATTCGGAAGTGTTCTTGCTCCAGGTTCAAGGGAGGCTCTATCATCGAGTGTGATATGAGCCAAGACCACTTGAGGATGGCGGCGATACTCTCGGGCGACCCGACACTGATGCAAGTCTACAACACAGAGGGTGGAAGCATCCATATGGAGACGGCTGGGACGATCTTCCCAGACCTCATCTGTGATGACTTCAAGTCGAGATACCACAAGGAGTACGTCCTTTGCAAGTCGTTGAACTTTGCAATCATCTTTCGTTGCGGGGCCCAAACATTCCAGCAAACGGCGCTGCATGATGTGGGCATCGAGTTGGACTTAGAATTTTGTGTTCGAGCAATTAAATCATGGTCGGAAAAGTACTATGAATACTGGGCTTGGCAGGATCGCATGATCCGCTTGGCAGGGAAGCAGGGGTATCTCGTCCTTCCTACTGGATGGTCCCGCACATTTGGGATGGGCCAACGCGCTGCGGAGGTTCAAGCAAACGAGATTCTGAATTTCCTACACCAAGGAAACTGCGCACAGCTTACCCATTCGGCCCACTACAAGATTCAGAGGGAGTATCAAGCCCATCATCTTCGGAGCCGGATTTGTCTGAACATCTACGATGCCCTATTCTGCGATCGCTACCCAGGTGAGGAAGAAGTGGCGACGGAGATCCTATATCGAAACATGAATCGGCCCCCCTTACTACCTGTCTTAGAGGAGTACTACGGCCGGTCAGTGCCGTGGGTGGCAGAATTAAAGGAGTACAAGTAATGACCATCGCCGTGAGGAAGACTGATAAGCATTACCGCTACAAGATCCCCAATGCAGTGACGGTACAGATCGACACGAGAGAGCAGTTTCCGCTGTTGTTCCCAGAACTGATCCACATCGCTGATCCTGAGCTTTCTAGGGGGACAATGATGGTAGCCGTGGAGACGGAGAAGATCAAGCTGGACTGTGGGGACTACCGGCTGAAAGAATACCCACGGGAAGCAGTGGTGGAGCGCAAGGCATCCCAGCTTGAGCTATTCAAGAATACCTGTGACCCCGACGACATGATCCGCCAAGCCAAAGCCTTCCGTAAGTTGGTAGCCGGGTGCAAGTATCCCTATCTGCTAGTGGAGGCGTCCCCCGGGCACCTGTTTGCGACCAACGATCGTGTGAAGCAGCCTGGGCTCATGGCATCCCGCCTCTCAATAGCCATGGCCAAGTATGGACTACAGCTTTTGTTCATCCCGTGGCGCAGCCGTGATGCCAATGCCCGCCGCAAGATGGGGGCGCTGGTGGTCCACATTATGCTCGGCTGCGCCTTAGCCAAGTCCTACGACGTTCCTCCCATTCAACTTCTGTGAAAGGGCTAGTTTGATGGCTACTGAAGACCAAGATGCATGTGTATGGACAGAGGATGATGATGGAATCTGGACTGGTTCCTGTGGGGTTGTGTGGGTATTCACTGATGCTGGTCCAAAAGAGAATGGCGCATGTTTTTGTCTTGGGTGTGGAAAGAAGCTAGTATCCCACCCAAGAAAAGATGAAGATTTCTCTTGACCATGCTCTTTGAATATGGTAATATAAGATTATAGGGACCGACACGACAGAGACCCGTGATCGGGATTATGATAAATGGTCGGCTAGTCGGTTCCTCTTTTTTTGACCTCCGCAGAGATGGGGGCTGAGATGTAGCCAAGCGCTGTCCAGCCCCCTCTCGTTTTTCTGAAACCCGACATGAGAGAGATGCCATGAATCAGAGAGATCCAAACCAGGGTATTCCGCCAGATGTCCTCCAACGCTACACAGACGCCAGTAGAGAACGGATGTTGGCTGGGCTATTACACGATGTCGAGTCGCTCTTGCGAGAGGTGGGGAAGACTTGGGAGGACCTTAAGCCCGTGATATCGAAAGAGGACATGGGGGTTAAAGCGCAAACTATGCACGGCTTCCTCCATTTGAATGACCTGAATAGATTAGCTCAGCAGTTCGGGTTGGAGCCCCACATTGTTTTCCGGCCCCGGGTGCTCCGAAATACAGTCGATACCAGGAGAGAAGGAGACAAGATATGAAGTTTGATGATATCGAACTGTGGCCGGTGAAGTGTCGGCAGTCGTGCGCCTCTTGTGCGTTGACGTGTGAGCGGAAGTGGTTCCTTCAGTACCGCATGGGCGTCCGCCTGCGTGGTGGGGAGTTCAAAGAGGCCGCTGACCTGGGGACGATCTATCATCGGCTACAGCTTGAGGGCGTTGGTGGCGAGGAGGAGGTCAAGAAGTGGCTGCGGGAGAAGCAAGTAGCGCTGGTGGCGAAAGTCGAAGCAGGCGAGGACTTGAGTGGTAACTTGGCGCGGACGGCCAATAAGCTGTTCGAGCTATACAACATTGCCGAGGCCATGTTCCACATCTTCGTGGAGAAGTTCCCCCAGCCCGAGTGGTTCAAGACGATCGGCAAGGAGACCAAGCATGAGTTCATGTTGGACGGGGTCCTCCTCTCCGGCACGATCGACAAGCTCCTCCTCGATACACACTCCGGTAATGTATGGATTCGGGACCACAAAAGCACAGGCCGTGCCTTGGCTTCCCTCTTCGCAGGTGCAGCGTGGGGATTGCAAGGACGCATCTACCGGCTGCTTGCAAAGGACTACCTGCATACACAGGGGGATGATGTGCTTGCTCTGCGAGGCTTTATCCTGGATGGTATTACACGGCCAGGGATCAAGCTGTGTAAGACGGACATGGCCAATGCAAAGAAGTGGAATTGCACGGCTGAGGAAGCGTACCTCCGCAGAGTTAAAGAGTGGTATCGGGATGCAGAGGGGCAGAGAGACCAGAAGTTGATGCGGTCTTTAGCTGTTATGTTCACCGAGTCCCCAGAGCCCGCTGAGTTGGTCAATGTGCTCGCCCTTTTCCGTAATCTAGCCATCATGGGACCAAACCCGGCGCACTACGATCGGGATGTGACGAGGCGGGGGTGCTTCGCGTGGGAGCGGGAGTGCATCTACAAGGACCTGTGTGACACTGATCCAGGGCAGTGGGATTCCCTGTTCGAGAAGAAATATTTCATCAAACCCTATGAGGAGACGGAAGAATGAAGACGCGAACGACTGTAGTGGTAGTAACCCTGTCACTCCTCCTGATCTGCGGAGGCTTGGGATGTGTAGCTATGAGTAAACTTATCACTCCTGCCACCATTGATTCTCGGGCAAAGCAGTATACACTGGATGCGGGAATCTCCGGGCCGAACGATTACGATGGGTGGTGGGATAACTTGGCTGGGGCTGAGAAGCTTGAGTGTGATATCGACATGGCCCACGGGAGTATTCAGCTTCTGTTACGGCAGCAGATGGAGACGGACACTGCGACCTACGCATTTCTACGGGATGTTGTGCGGACCAATGTCGAGCAGGCCCAAGCTACGGAGGAATTCCTTTTCAGTGAGAAAGGGTTGATGTCCACCGGCTTGAGTATGCTGGGCGCTGGGGGCTTGATGGGGTTTGTTGGATTGATGCGAAAGCGACCGCAGGACTGGACCCCCGAAGACGTGCAGGCAGCTATTGTCTCTGCGGAGGTTAAAGCGGACACGGTCATTATGGGCAAGGATCAGCAGTTGGCGGAGTTGGTGACGAAGGTACAGAAGTTCCTTGACCTTCGACAAACGGACGGAGAACCACTTCCGATGGCTTCCGTATTGAAGGAGATCCTTGGGAAGAAGCAGAGTCCGGAACTTCGTGAGACCGTCGCCAAGGTGAAGGCTACTATAGTTTAGGAAGGAGGCATGGGTATGAGTTTATATGAGAGAATACAGGGCAAGATCAAAGGCTTACAGAAGCTGGAGACCCTTGCTAAGCGGCTCGATGACGCAGAGGGCATAGATGAGTTCCTTCCATCGGTCTTGGGAGAGGGGCTCCTCCTGCATATTTCGTGCTATGAGGATTTGCACCGGGTAAGGTGTTTCTTGCGGGAAGCCCTTGGGACATGGGCCGACAAGCAGACCAGCATTTGGTATTCGATAGGGCGTGCCATATGTGAGTGGCGGTCTCCGGATGGACTAGTCCGAATATGGCTACAGACTTCCATCGAGGATTTCCCCGAACAACTCAAGGGCGAGCATTGCCGCTTTGTGAGTGATGGGGTAGTAGAAAAGAGTTTCAGTTTTGTTTGTGAGAGGCCATAGTGATGAGTGAGCAGAAGCCGAGTGTGAATCCTACCGTGGGATGCACGGCAAACACTCTACCAGCGATCCCGGATGACTGGGCGGCGCTGGGGGCGGCAACTGGATACGACCCCAAGCTCGCTAGGGATTTGCGGATATTCGCCGTTGGACCGAGTGGAGAGGGGAAGACTACCTTCATCAACTCTATTCCCGATAACCTGATTTTGGATTTTGATGGTGGGGCCAACGCATCGCCCGGGAGCATTGCTACACGGATTCCTGTCCCCGACTATGAGAGGTTGGAGGCGATTATCGCAAAGCTATTGGCTGACGCAAAGGCCAACTGCCGCCACTGGCATCGCGTGACGTTTGATACGGTTGATGAGGATGTCAGCCTGACCAAGAAGCAGTTGGAGCGGGAGAAGCAGGTTGATGACATCACGGAGTTTGGCAGCCTGGGCCATGGCTACAACTTAATCCTCGGGCGCTTGTGGTCGAAAGTGCGAGACTTGGAGGAGGCCGGGTATACATGGGCCTTCGTCGGGCACCTTAAGACCAAGACTGAAGTGAATCCCGTCACGAAGAAGGAGGAGACCAAGCTGCGGGAGGCAACGTATCCTTGTGTGGCAAAGAAGATCCTCACTCGGAGCGACTTCAAAATCACCATTTACAAGATGCTGCAAACGACGGACGTAGTAGAGAAGAAGAACATACCCGGTAGAGGAATCATTTCGGTGAAGACGGGCACCGCCCAGAAAGATGTGTACTTCCTGGATACCATGACTACGGATGCCCGCGACTGCAAAAGCCGGGGTGTCCCAACTATGCCTAGGAAGATTGAGATCCCCCTCGTTGGAGGATGGGCAGAGTTTGAGAAGCAATACAACGCGGCGGTCGAAGTAGCCCGCAAGTAGCAGCAATTTTTTAAACCAGTAGTAGGAGACCAGAAATGTCGGATTTGAATTTTGAACAGCTTCTCGCTGAGCACAACAAGGACTACAAGGAGGCGAAGGAGTTCAGTGACTGGATGCCCCCGGATGGTGACTACACGGTCGTCATCAAAGGCTGTGACAAGGGTGTCAGCACGAAGGGCGATACGCCGTTGCTCTGGTGGAAGCACACCGCCGAAATCCTGGCCGGGGAAGATCCGGGCTTGATGGGCCGTGAGTTTACATCCCTCTTCGCGTCCTCCCGGTCCTATGGTTCGGCCAAGAGCCAAGCCAAGGTCATCACTGGTGGCGTCTCGGCCCCCGATGACGCATCCGGACTTGACGCTGTCCTGATGGGAGCCACAGGCGCTGTCCTCCAGGTGCAGATCAAGACGCGGACCTCCACGAAGAATGGCAACGACTACACCAACTGCTTCTACCAGGAGTTGGTCGATACGTCCGCCGTGGAAGAGGCCGAAGAAGCGGGAATGCCGGAAGAGCCTCCGCAGGGTACGCCCGTAGACGAGAATGGCGACCCTGCATAACGAAACTCTCTCATATCACCCGAGCCTGGGGGTCTACACTGACCCCAGGCCCCTCCTTGGAGGAGAAGAAATGAAAGTACCGATGAAGCCACCAGCGGGCACCTGTTTGGTTTTATGCAATGCCCACCTTGATGAGTTTGATCCAGAGGTCGAAGAGATATGTTGCAGCTACAAGGAAGCGCTGGACTACGTAGAGGCGACGATAGACGAGGAGCCTGGGAATCTCTACATGGTTGTGCGGATTGAAGAGCTTTGGTTCCACGAAGTCAAGGTCAAGCGCCAGACACGCGGTGGGACACACAAGTGGAGCAAACCCGTGGTGATGCGATGAAGCTTGCCACAAGAGCTTGGTTAGAGGTCCTTGCCAAAGCAGACCCGGATAAACCAATAACTTCTTTGGAGGAGAAAACCCTCTTTAGGGCTGGGATGAGGAAGGCAGAGATTCTACTGGCTAGACGAGTTTTGAAAGAAGAGGCCATCAATGGTTAGAGTGCCAATCACCATGTCGGTTCATGTGCAGCAGGGGAAGGCAACAGGCTACTACCTGATCGCCAAGAGTCTGTTTCGGCAGAAGGTGGTGCTGGGCAGGCGGCAATTCGCCGGGTACAGTGACAGTTTGATTTTGACGGTCGGGGGCATCGAGCATTTCGAGTGGGATTCGGTGCTGAAGATGGCTGTTAACCTCCCTGTGCTTGGCGATCGGCCGGTGAACTGGCTCATGCCCATCTCCCAGTATGCCTCCCCTGGGGGCTTCCGGATGTACTTGCCGGGCAAGCTGCTAATGCCGACATCTGCGGAGGAAACTATGACGAATCTGTATGGCGAATGGGAGAAAGTCACAGTAGCCGATACAACTCTCTATTACCTGCGTGTCCCCCTGATTGGTGGGGATGTGCTTCTTGGAAGGAGGAAGCTCAAAGATGCCAACAAATGATAGTACTTTTGTATGCAGTGGTTGTGGTCTTACCTTATTCACCCAGGATGCTGTCGATATAGAACCAGATGGTATTCTGCTTTGCAGTGTTTGTTCTGGGGAGAAAGATACAAATCCCAAGGATGGCGTAGGCATACGAAAGTGGCGGCAGTATGCTACAGTGCCAATGTCCTTTGTCTGGGGCATCGGGGTGGCTATGCTGGAGGGGGCCCGGAAGTATGGGCGTCACAACTATCGAAAGTCCGGGGTCCGAGCGTCCGTGTATGTAGATGCAGCCAAGGGCCACATAGACCAGTTCTGGGAGGGAGAGGATATTGACAAGGATAGTCAGCTACACCATCTCTTGAAGGCCGGGGCGTCCCTTGCCGTGCTGTATGATGGCATTGCTAACGGCAAGTGGGTTGATGATCGGCCCCCAAAGATGGACCTGGATAAATTCCGGGGCGAGATGCAGACCGCTGTGGACTCACTGTTCGAGAAGTATCCTGATGCCAAGCCCCCAATTACAGAAAAAGGGACTCCAGATGCGTAAGGTTGTGTGTATGGTAATGGTTGGATCGTTCTTCGTCCTTGGGGCGATAGATATGATACAGGGGAACTACAAGACCGGCGCTGTTGCGGTCCTCTTGGGGATCGTACAGGCCATTATATTTTTTTGAGGAGGAGAGATGAGCAGAGAAACGAGCATTGCTACCTATACGGGCAAGATGATTGACTTGCTCCACCCGGAGGCGGCGCTGATCGATATCCGGGATATTGCTCACGCGCTGTCAAATATAGCTCGATTTACTGGTCACACCGCGCGGCACTTCTCTGTTGCTGAGCATAGCATTCATGCTTCCCACCTGGGCCTAGGCGATCCACTGGTTTGCCTGCTGCATGACTCTGCGGAGGCTTACCTCGGTGATGTGGCCACACCCTTCAAGCATTTGCTTCGCATAGACGACTTCGGGGCTGGGAGGCTAACATACCGGGAGTTAGAGGGATATCACCTCACATCTATCGGGGTAGCCTTTGACTGTCCAAGTATTGTTGACTGCCATGGAGATGCGCCGGAGAAGATAGCTGATGTGGTGATGCTGGCAGCCGAGGCTTCGATCTTGATGGACTCAGCGCCAAAATCAACCTTCGAGCCCTGGACCAACAAGGTTGCAAAGTATAAGGATCTAGTTGAGTCTGCTATGGCGGCGATACAACGATGGGGGGATCAGGAACTAACACCTGCCGATGTTGAAAGAAGATTCCTACACCGATTTAAGGAACTGAAGGTGGACCTCGTATGAAATTGATCGACCATGATATCAGTATGCCCAGGTTTAATGACCGAGTTGAGTTTTTCATCTTCGGGGACTGTCACATAGGCAAGCGCAACTGCAATGAGGCTGCTATCAAAAAGCAAGTCAAGGAGGTTGTATCGCGTGCTGGGAAATCAGGTAGGCAGGTACGTGTGGTGTTCGGCGGCGACGTATGCGACTACGTCAAGCCGGGCGATCTCAAGCGGTTCAACGTCAATGTCCTGGCGGACTGGATGTACGCCGGAGACGCAGCTACCATACGCAAGCGGCTTAACGACGTAGCGGATCATCAATTGGTACGTGCCTCCGATATATTCAGCCCGGTGAAGCCATTTGCAATCGGTGGTATTGAGGGCAATCACGAATATTCCATGGTGCAACACAACAACTTTGACATGCAGGATAAGTTCTGTCGCAACATGGGGATGCCGGACCTCACCGATGAGGCGATGATACGTGTCCATTTCAGGTTTAGGAGCAGGAGCCAAACTATCAAGTTGTATGTGCAACACGGCCACGGTGGGGGTAGAACTGCTGGGGCAGAACCTAATCACCTGCAAAGGCTACGTGATGAGTGGGAGGACGCAGATGTAGTGTTGCGGGGCCACTCCCACACCTCCCACGTCATGCTCCCCAAACTGGTTATGTATCTGCCCAATGGTGGCGACCTTCCAGCAGAACTGCTACAGCGCCACCGATACGCAGCGAATTGGGGTTGCTGGCTGGATAGCCACAAAGTAGGCCCATCATCTTATGAGTCCCGTGCTGCGTATCCGGCTAGATCCATGATGACGATAAAGGTGGTAGTGTGGCCGTTCCACAAGGTAACTGTGCGCGGTCAGCAGTTCACACAACCCAAGATCGAGATCCGAGAGTACGCCATCTTGTGAGGGGTCATCACTCGATTTAAGAAGCAGGGATATCCGTATATGGCACGCTAGGGCCGATTGCTGTTTGGTTTTCGTTCGGGGCATAATATATACTGGGGATTCCAGGCTTTTGAACCTCCGCAGAATGCTCTTGGTCTGGGGTTGGCCCAGAATCGGCTTTTTGTGTACGAAATATACTGGATTTGGTGGGATTTGGTTGACTCCGGGGCCTGTTTTTGGTAGAATCGGAGCATACGAAACCTTTTTGGAGAAGAGACCATGGAGATCACGACATGGGATTTCGCGGTATATAGCTACACGTCGTGGAGGACGGTGGGGGATAGGCTCGAAGTCGGCCACCTCTATACCCCGCAAGGATTTGTCGACTGTACGATTTTTCCGCCGCACAAAACCAGGGGCCAACTGCTTATAGGCAACTTCATTTTTGCTGGCCGCATACATACGATGTGGACCGAGCGGCCCATGGGATTTACTCACTTGGCGGCAACACGGATCGTCCGCAAGTGGATTCGTGGGATAACATCTGCGGAGGATAACTGATGGCGACGAGCATGGCGATGGTGCCGGTGAGGAAGGCCATCAATGGGGCGCAGGCCGGATTGGTGGGGGATGATATGGCTGGGAGGCTGATGGCGCAATGGGGGATTGAGAATGCGACCAGGATCAGCAAGGCGATAGCCAAGGCGCTGATTGACGAGAAGCGGAGAAGGAAAAGAGAGGGGCATGGCGATGGGGTACATTGATTGTTGGGGGCATCGAGTATTTTTCGATTGTTCATGGCCGCATGAGCCAGATATTGTATTTTGCCCTACTTGTGATTCAGAGGTCAGTAGATCAGATGTTCATGTATGCGAGTGGTGTGGCAAAGTTGGCTGCGAAGAATGCATGGTGGCAGAGATTGACGGCTGGGTGTGTGGCGAGACTGACTGTGCTAAGAGGTTGGTGGCGTATCAGGCCAACATCAATCGAAAGTGGGACCGCATAATAGAGGAAAGGAAACGACGATGAAGAGGGCAATGAAGGTGATGCTGACAGTGGATGAGGCCTGGGAATGGACCCTGAAAATGTGGGCGCATATTGTCAAAGGAATGAAGGATTGCACTAGGGCGGACGTAGTGGCCAGGCTAAGCTGACAGAGTGGGATGTGGTGGCGATCCGATCATTAGCAGAATCAGAAATACCACGGGATATTATAGCAGAAGCTCATCAAGTGAGTCAATCGACCGTCTCGGAGATTTATACCAGACAAACATGGCGTCACTTAGCATAATTTTGAAGGAAAGCCAGCGCGATAACAATTGTAGGATAGGAATCAGGTCCGATAAGGGGTAGTCCGATAACCAGGACGACTCTGCGGAGGACCGACAAATCAGTGGTGTGTTATCGGACTGTTGTGGCCTGGGGCCGTAGTGGTCCGATTTGCTATTTTAGCACAAATATGGCTAAAAGGCAAGATTTTTTTTGCTTCCCGCTTGGAATAGTGTAGGCTTTGTGTAGTGGCAATGGTGCCACACAAGGAGTATTGGATGATGATTAACATCGGCCGATATCAGATTTATCGTTCCATAGCGTTTGGGTTCAAGTGGACTACGCCATTTTATCGAGGCCGGGCAAGTGGTCTTGTCGTATTGGGATGGTTGACAATATCATGGTAGGGGGGGACATGATGAGAACTGGACTACGGCACAACCGATTATGAAAGGTAGAACCATGAAGGCTACACTTCTCAAATCTGACGACAAGTATCAGTATTGGTGCTTATTGGACACAGAAGGACGTGAGTACTGGAACATCACCACATTGGGCTGTAAACCGCCGGAAGGTGGCTACGGTTCCAAGACATATATCGAACATATCAAACACGTAACTTTTGACTAGGGAATCGGCGGTGGTATACTATACTGTCTATGAGAGGTAGAACCATGGAAACGTACCTATTGGAACAGTACCTATCATGGGCGAACCGCCCTATTACTCCGCGCACGATACGCCAACCCTTTCCTTGGCTATATCATGCCCGAATGTACCACGACCGGCAAACCCCAGAGTACCGGGAGATGACTAGGCGCTTGGGCGTAGTCCTTGGCGTCTAAAGGAATCGGTGGTGGTGTGCTTCCATAGGCCGGGCTTTCTTTTTTTTGGTTTTCATTTGCATCTTGGTTTTTGTGGCGCATAATTTGTGTAGCGGGATGGTCCGCTATGGAGGATAGGACAATGGGATTAGGGATTTTGTTTGGTATTGTGTGGGTTTACTGGTTTGTTACAAGTGCCGATGACTGGGGGAAATAGCAATGAATAGCCAAGGTGTTAAGATGATGAGTAAAGATGAGTTGACTTGTGCTTATACCGATGCCTTTTTGCAGGTAGCGCTGTTGGCTAATGTGCCAGTGGGTAGGCCGATGGGGCGGAAACATGCTATGGATTTGGCACGGGGTTGTGAGCGCCATATGACGCTAAGGGCGGAAATGATCGGGCGCGGGTTGCCAGTGATGGAGGATTAGACCGATGATAACAACACAGCGAGAACTTAGGCGGGTATTCTGGCTCAATTTCCAACACACGCCGGGAATCAGTAAGAAAAAGATACCTGACCATAGTGGCGCCGGCACAAAGTACAACACTAACACGCGCTGCGCCTTTGTGGATTGGGTTGACGCTATGTACCGGAATAGTCGGATCAGCGCCCGATTGGCGAGTTCCGCGAAGGCGATAGGGCTTAGATAGGAGAATGACCCGATGGAGCAGAGACTACATGAGATCAAGAGAGAAATCCACGGTATGAGCGATAAGGAACTATCGCGGTGCATGGCCAGGATGATATCGCTCCAAGCGGATAGTACCGATGACTTTGCTACTGAGCATAACCAGCGCGTTATCAACTACATGGCGGCAGAATGGTCATACAGAGCCAAGGCCAATAGCAAGTAAGCCCGCGAGGGCAGAGAGGTAGGACCGATGATAAGACCGACACAAACACAATTCAGAGACTCAATTATCGCGGGACTGGAGGAGCATGGGTATAAGTTCGCCCTCATGGTGGTGACTGAATGGGCACGGGGACGACCGGGCGGCAAGAGCCTACCGGACTTCACAGCAGCGCCGGAGTTGTTGGTGGCGCTGGAGCACATCAACACATTTCTTGACAGCCTTCCAAGTGGGTGGATGGGGAAAACCAGTGGCGACATAGGCGCACTTAATGAGTTTTACCTTGTGAGCAGCGCAATCAGCGCCGACATCGCCAAGGAGGGGTAAGGCTAGGGAGTTGTGTCAATGGGCAAAGGGGCCTCTGCAGGTGGGGGGCCTTTTGTTTGCGCTGGTTGGGGGGCTATGGGGTGGGTGGAGGGGGGATCGGGGCTTAGGTGGGACGTGTGGAATTTGTTATTCGGACCAAAGGGGGGATTTGGGGGGTATCGGGGAAAGTCGAAGAGTATGGCCAGGGTGACGAGAACTACGAAAGCCCATGGGTACACGTGTCAGTGCGGGTACGGTAGGGTCTATCGGATAGAGAGATTGGGGGGAAGAGTAGCGCATCCGAATCCCCCAAGTCATACACAAGCCTAAGCCTTACCTGTAGTGGGTGGGGCTTTTCTTCTGCGCCCACAGCCCACGTCCTATAATACAATGTGCAACATAACAGCCCTTATCGGACTCGCCTAACCGCATTCCTGCAAAGCCAGCCCACTTCTTATCGGACCTATATACCAGGGCCTCAGCAGGGGCAGCCTTCTTATCGGACCTTCCCGTTATCGGACTAGCCTGAGTGGGTAGGCAGGGCCTATCTTATCGGACGCTCGGACCCCCCCCCTCGGCCCCCTGGGCAACGCGCTAGTGAGATGGGGAAAGGATGCGCTCCGACCGAATCACCCCAAGAAAAAACCTACTATTCTACTAGGATTAAATTCCCACTCCCCCGCTAGAATATGCGTTTTTAGCCTAATATTGCTCTCGTGCAATCGTGCGGATACTTCCCTATATAGTGGACTTTTTGCACGAGAGTATTATTAGGCTAATAATGAGGATTTACCCAAATACTTTTTGCACGACTGTACTCTCGTGCAAATAACATTCCCACATAGTGCACGGTTGCACGGCAGCCTTTTTAGCTCAAAAACGCACTTTCTAGTATATATTTCGACCCTCGCGCGCGCACGCACATGAGCGCATAAAAAAACCCACCCCCGTCATAGGGATGGGCCTAATTCCCGACAACCCCCCACGTCAATCTGCTTCAAGCCTCCACCTCCCCTCAGTAACTTTCCCAGTAGCAGGCTCCCTAACCAAGACAGACCACACACCCGCAGACCTCTTCGCCCTTTCCAAGGTACGTTCAGAAAATCCCGCAGCTTTCCCTGCTCTTCTCACATCCGTCACCGGCTTCTCTTCATCCTTTAAGAAACCCTGTAGCCAGTTCCGGGCACACTCAATCTTCCTAGGCCGGCCCCTTACGGCTGTTGCCCCAGGTTCCCGGTACTCATTGAATTCACCCACCCCGTAGATCGCTCTCAATGCCCTATTCATCCTATTACCCTTTCTACAAATCTTTCCATTCATCTGGCTTTAATGACCACATTGACTTAGTCACCTGTCCGGTTACGCCTTCCCTAACCAGAACCGACTGCACCCCAACCTTTTTCTTCACATTATCAATGGTTCTCTTGGAGAATCCGGCCGCCTCCCCATCCCGTATCACATCCAGCATATCCTTCTCCCCGTCTTCCAGGTACCCCCTCAACCAATCTGAGGCCGTTTCCTGCTTCCTAGGCCGGCCCTGTTCCTTCCACACCGGCGCTAACAACTCTGCACACGTCTCATAAATAGGCTTGGGCTCAAACAAACACCTTGACCCACTTCCCATCTTCCCCCCAGCCAATGGAATTTGCACCGAATCGATATTGTAGGCCAACCCAGTATTGGCCAACCCAATGTTATCCTTGAATTTTACCAGGAAGACTCTCCCAGCCTGATCCGGGTCTGGATGCGCTAACCATATTGCACGGGGCGTAGCAGTGAAAGCCGTAGATCCCAACACCCTGGCCGCAGCGCCGGCATCCTGATTTTTGTTCAAATGGTGTACCCCAACGATTGCTACACCTCGATCTTCAGCCAACTTCACCAGTGGATTAAAGAATTCCCTTACCTCAGAGTTCCTATTCTCATTCTTTCCCTCCATATACGCCGATATAGGATCGATCACCACCAGCTTCAGATCCGGAATCTCTTCCATCGCCATCTCTAGTATCTTCATGTTTGATGTGAGATTATCCAGAGGATAGTCCTTCCCATTACACTCAGCCCCATCCACCACAAAAATCTTGTCCGTATTCGCCTCGGCAGCATCCAATCGAGGCTTCACAACAAAATCCAAGGGGTCTTCCATAGTCAAAAGAATAGAGGAGGCTGGCTTCCGTGTCTGCCCCGGGCAGTCTGCCCATGGCCTCCCCGTCGATAGCTGTGCCGCCATATACATCGACAGGGTCGATTTCCCCACTCCGGGAATCCCCACCACCAAGGAGAGCATCCCCAGAGGAAATCGATCCGGCCATAGCCAATCCGGATTCTTCGTCTCTATCTCAGAGAACGATCGAATCTTAGTCCGAATTTCCCCACCACCACTCATTCTACGGATTACCAATAAAAGAAGGCGAAGGAGCGACTATGGGAATAAGGAGGGGGGGTGCCGCTCCTCCGCCAGGAGTTGATGATTGCAGTTCTTTCATTCCCATACCCATAGTATACAAGCAAACCCTCCTTATGTCAAAGGGTAAATACGAATAGCTTCAGGCTATTCCTCATTGCTTGGTGGATCATGTCCTTGGACCCTGGGCTTCTTCCGTCCCAGAAGACCACGCAGGCATTTGCATATCTTGCCATCTCACAATTCCGCATCATCCCAGCTATCTTTCCCCACTTCTTCCAGTCAGCGGGGAACCGCTTCACAGGGATTTTCCACAACTTGGCCCAATTTTCACCAGCACTATCAGCCCCCCCAGCGCCTCCACTTACCACCTCTTCGATCGGTTCTCCCGCCCACTTTAATTGAAACTTCATCAGTATCAGACCCATTTCTATAGCTTGATCCTCATCACGGGGCAAGTCTCTCGATCCAGCGATAATCAGCTTCATCTCTTGTTCTCCTCATCTGGAAATTCACACCAATGTTCTACGCACTTCAGGCCCCTCTCCCACCAGATCCGCCTATACAGGACCCCCCGCTCTACCTGCCCATTCGGCCATTCTACACGAAAGAAGAATTGCTCCTCTACCTCTCCATTGAAGAAGAGTTGCCCCTTCACTCCCCGCTGCCATATGACTTTGCCTCTCACGTGACCTCCGCAGGTGTTTTCTCCCACTCAAACCAGTGCTCGATACACTTCTCGTCTAATTCAAACCATGCCCTCCGCAGAAACCATCCCTGCACCATGCGTCCATCCTCATAGATCCGTTTGACCCACTTTCGGATGATGATCTCTCCCTCCTGGGGGAAGTATGCCTCTGTGAAGTGGTCTTCCTGCTCGATTATCGATTTCATGCCAAACACCTCTGCGGAGGTTTCATTTCTCTTTTCTGCTGCC
>Ga0307378_10004376_pt1 | contig 20176 bp, 21 predicted proteins | sample UN1MG_FD_202238 | JGI IMG/M metagenome (GOLD analysis project Ga0307378, IMG submission 202238) | Soil microbial communities from Risofladan, Vaasa, Finland - UN-1 | ecosystem: Environmental > Terrestrial > Soil > Coastal area > Acid sulfate soil | place: Finland: Risofladan, Vaasa | collected... | reverse complement strand
ACCCTCGAGCAATACATTCTCTGTCAGCTCCTTGGCTCCCGCCTCCACCATTATCACGCCATCCCTGGTGCCTGCTAAAACCAGGTCGAGTTTGCTCTGACTGAGCTGCGTGAAAGTAGGATTAAGCACATACTCGCCATCTATATAGCCAACACGAGCAGCACTCACCGGGCCTCCAAAGGGTATATCTGAAATACCCAACGCCGCAGAGGCCCCAATAATAGCCAGGACATCGGGAGAGTTCTCCTGGTCTGCTGAAAGAACAGTTACTACAACCTGGACATCGTTACGTAAGCTTTTTGCGAAAAGTGGCCGCAGCGGACGGTCGGTAAGCCTGCTTGTCAGCGTTGCCTCCTGTCCGGGACGACCCTCTCTCCTGAAAAAACTGCCGGGTATTTTCCCAGCAGCGTAAAGTCTTTCCTCATAGTCCACTGTGAGAGGGACAAAATCCGTACCCTCTCTAGCTTCAGTGCTGAAACATACAGTAACCAGAACAACTGTATCGCCATAATGAACCGTGACCGCGCCGTTTGCTTGCTCGGCCAGTCTCCCGCTCTCAATGGCCATTACCCTTCCACCAATTTCCTCTTCAAAGCGATGTATCATTAAATCTAACCTCCATAATTAGCCCAAGCAGTAATTTACCGCTATTTCCTGAGTCCGAGCCTTGTTATCAACTGACGATAGCGCTTCACATCTGTCTTGCTGAGATAAGTAAGTAGACGGCGTCGCTGTCCCACCATCTGGAGCAGGCCTCTCCGCGAATGATGGTCATGCTCATGCGTCTTCAGGTGTCCGGTCATCTGATTTATTTGCGTAGTGAGCAACGCTACCTGAACCTCGGTTGAACCACTGTCCTTTTCGTGGATTTTGAACTGGCTGATAGTAGCAATTTTCTTTTCTTTATCCATCGTAATAACACTCCGTAATTTGAATCAAAATATAGATTAGTTATTATAACACAGGTGCCATACGATGTAAATTGAAACATATATCAGGAAAATCGTCGTACTGCGCTTGAAAGTTAACGTTTAAAGCACTGGTGATGATTCTCAGATTAAGCAGGAAGGATGGTTCCAAATGCCATCCGGAGAGCTTATTGAAATCCTATTATGCCTGATATTGAAACCAAACAGGAGTGGAAGAGAATTTACCCAGTCTCCACCACTCCTATAAGCTTGCATAAGTCTTAAATTTGATAGAGGCATAAAAGCAGCAGGCTTCTAGGTAACGCGTTTGCTAACCATCTCTATCGGCTGCGCCAGGATCCATGCCCTGCGTTCCTTCATAAGCACATAAAGAGCCACAGACTCGCTACACTCAGTGCAAGTGGTCTCGGTTACGCCGTTGAAGTCAGCCTTGCATGTTGTCATTATGGTCCCGGTAGCACAGCCAGGGCATCTAGCCATCAAATGATACCTGTTAACACACTCGTAACAAACTACCTTGGGCAACTTCTCGCCAGCCATTATTCATCTACCTCCTGTTGTTCATTCATAAATCATAAATGAAAATATTTTACTAACAAACCGTATCAGTGGATGTGAGTGTAGTGCAGCCTACTCCTCCGATGGTTTTCTCCGGGCTGCCTTCTTCTTTGTCTCCACCATTTCCACTGGCTCAGCCAAGAGCCACGCCTTGCGCTCAGTCATCACAACATAGAAACCGATAGTTGCGCCACAGTCATTGCACTCAGTTTCTGCGATACCATTGAAATCTTCTGGACAGGTGGTAACTACCACGCCCGTTTGACACTTGGGACAGGCGGCCACCAAGTGATGTCTGTTAACGCAATCGTAACAAACTACCTTGGGTAACTTTTCATAAGGCATTTTCCCCTCCTTCAACTATTATATATTATAACTTATATTACCTTTTCTTTACTATTTGCACGAGATTGTAAACTAGCAATGATGAGATGTCAATTAGATTTTAATACAAATTTTTTGGACCGCCAAAGAGTTCGGTTCAGTCGCTGGAGAAAGGAGTTCGGCTTAACGGCGTGAGATGGATGTTCTACGGCGAGGAGGAGATGTCTCAAGAGTTTTCTTCAGAAATTTAAATGCATCGAACCATTTTATCTTAACCTCGTCTGGCCATTCCGGATTAAAACTCGGGAATTTCTCAAGCAACTTTTCCCAGGCCATATCCCCGTTCGATTGTGCAGATTTGCTAATCCTTTGCCTGGGGACATCGTTAACTGGAGTTTTCTTCTTCCTGCCTCTGGCTGTCGATCTTTTGAGATGAGGAGATATCGATATATTAGCTTCATTAGCTACAGCGCAGAAGAAAGTCAGGCACTTTCGTCCTATATCACCGCTAGCACCTTGAGAATCGAAATACTCCTTTATCTGCGCCTTGGTGGCACGCGATACATCCATATTTTTATCTGTAAATAAAGGAGTATATGCACTTCGCACTACATCAGCCAGTACTGCTTTCCTCAATTCACCTTCAGCTTTGACTAACTGATGTAACCTTGACGTAGGTCGACCATCAAACAACATCAAACCCAGAAAAAGGAGGGCACCACGAACCATAGAGCGATGGCTTTTTGTTATCTTCAGGGCTTCGAAATAGCTGGAATCAAAGCGGAGAGGAGGATTATTCGCAGACAGCTCGCCGAGCAACCTTTGCCATGCCCGATATGAAAGGTAAGGAGGCAGCCGTTCCTCGGTTAAACTTTGCTGTTTGCCCTGCACGTATTCCCCCTACTGCAGAAGCCATTTTGCCCGAAGCATATCATGTCCGGATAAAAAATGCAATAGTTGGACAACCGCGTTTTTGCCAAAAATATTCCTATATTTGGAAAGGACAGCCTGCTCCTCCAATGCCTTATTGACCCATTGACTATCTCCCCAAATTAGATTCCCATTTACATTTTCCTAATATTTATTGCGTTAGCTCACAAAACTGCCTTAAATCCTCGTCTTTGCCAGGTTTGCCAAAATTAATGAAATTTATAAAAAGATATGGGGCATTATCCACCTTTGCCATTTATGTACCTTTTGGAAAATTTTTTGACTCTTCTTTCAGGCCTAAATAGGATATTGCCATTCCTCTTAATAAACCTAGGGCACAAACTATGTCTACAGGCAATTTTCAAAGCTGGAAAGGAGGCGATAAAAGCGTCCGACAGGCCCTGAAGGCGTGACTGAGCTTTTGTCCAGCCGGGCAGGATTTGACGCAAAGAAAAAATAAGTGTTCGGGTTTTGCAGAAATAAAGGACAAAATAACAACGAGAGAGTAATGTGCGAAAAGATGAAAAACATGGCGTTAAGTAAAGGAAGGAGGACAACCACGAAATGAAACAAAGAATGGTGGCAGCAGTGGATGTGGGTTCATCAAAGATCTGCAGCCTCTTGGCAAATGTCGATGCCGAAGGCGCTACTCAGATAGTCGGCATAGGTATCACTCCCTCTGCCGGAATTAATAAGGGTATGGTGATTGACATAGATCAAGCTGCCGAGGCGATAAGGCAATCCGTAAGAAAAGCCGAGCAGACAAGCGGAGAAAGCATAACTTCAGTGTACCTGGGAATCAGCACGAGCAACATCGACTCTCAGGGAAACAGAGCCAGCGTAAGTGTTGGTAGAAACGCAAGGACTGTACGCCGCGGCGATGTGGAAAGAGCGATGACTGTGGCACGTGAAATCAACATCTCCGAAGAAAGAAAGCTCCTGCATGTAATTCCCACACAATACACCCTAGATACCCAAATTGGAGTGCATGACCCCAAAGGATTGCACGCATTCAGAATGGACCTGGATACGCATATTGTGACTATCCCGGAAAGTGCGGCGGAAAACATAACCAAGTGTGCGCGAAAAGCTGGGTTAAGCATTGATGGTCTGATTCTCCAGTGTCTGGCCAGTGCTCGAGCAGTGCTTCATCCTGATGAGACAGATGCCGGTGTCGTAATGGCTGATATCGGTGCTGGAACCACGGGGATATCAGCATATAAGAACGGCAACCTGCTGCTCACTGCTGTCCTGCCCGTTGGCGGCAACCAAATCACCAGAGACCTCTCAGTTGGTTTGGGAATACCCTTTGAGATGGCAGAACAGCTCAAGAAGGAGCATTGCAACCTGGCACCAAAAGAGGATGCCGACGAAGAAGACCCGGCGGTAAAGGTCAACTACGACGGCGTGGGCAAGATATATAAGAAGGATATTAACGATATCATCAGAGCTCGCAGCGAGGAAATGATAAAACTGATTGTCTCGCAGATAGTGCAAATGCAGACGCGCAATCAGAGTTACCTGAATTATGTATCCGAATTCCCTGCTGGCTTAGTACTGACCGGCGGGACTGCCAACCTTGGCGGAATAAGATTTCTCGCACAGGAAATCACAGATCTTCCCTCCCGCATCGGCGTGCCAACCGGTATGTCCGGGCTCGCTGACCGCCTCCACGACGCATCTTTCGCCAGCAGCATAGGTATCCTGCTTTTCAGCAGCAAGAGCTGGCGACATGAACAGAATTGGGTACGGGGAGAGACTCTAAAGGACAAAGTCCTCGACAGGGTTTTTTCCGTCAAACAGCGAATTCCCTGGGGTAGAAGCTAAGTAATCAGACCAAGATAAGAATAATAAGGAAAAAAGAAGGAGGAAAAGCAGATGGCAGACAATAACATGGTACTGACACCTCCAGCAAAGATAAAAGTCTTTGGCATTGGTGGTGGCGGTTCGAATGCAGTCAGACGCATGGCAAGAGGCAAATTGAATAGCGTAGAACTATATGCAGTTAATACTGACGCCGTTGCTCTGGCATATACAACCACGGCTGAGGACAAAATCAACACAGTTCAGATTGGCCATAAAGTCACCAAAGGCATGGGGGCTGGTGGTGACCCCAAAGTGGGCGCCATGGCTGCCGAGGAAAGCCGTGAGGAGATGCGCAAACATGTTCGGGATGCGGACATGATCTTCATTGCAGCAGGTATGGGCGGCGGTACCGGAACAGGTGCTGCTCCGGTTCTGGCCGATGTAGCTAAAGAGTCCGGAGCCCTCACTATCGGCATAGTCACCCGTCCTTTCTCCTTCGAGGGACAGCACAGGCGCGACCAGGCCGAGGAAGGCATCGAGCGATTGCAGCCAGCCTGTGATACCTTGATTGTCATCCCCAATGACCGTTTACTCGGGCTTTGTGACAGAAGGACAGCAGCCGACAGCGCTTTCAAAATGGCAGACGACATTCTGTATCAAGGCGTCTCCGCTATCTCATCGGTCATCACCACTCCTGGCGAGATTAACCTGGACTTCGCCGATGTGAAGGCAGTGATGAGGGGCATGGGGCAAGCCTGGCTATCCATAGGCAGTGCCCAGGGTCAGAACCGGGCAGTAGAGGCAGCCAAGGCTTGTATTACCAGTCCTCTGCTCGACACCTCAGTGGAAGGCGCCACCGCTATACTCTTCACCGTCACAGCGGGCATGGACCTCACTCTGGCCGAGATACAAGAGGCTGCAGAGGTTATCCGCAAAGCAGCCGACCCGTCTGCCAACATCATCTTCGGCATGAGCTATGCTCCGGAGATGTCAAACGAGATCAGGATAACTCTGATTGCAACCGGCTTCAACGCCAAGCCTGGTAAGGCAAGCAAACAAGCCATGGAAAAGGAGATGAAAGAGCTTCGCAAGTTCCTCCTGGATGAGGACCAGATGGACATACCAGCCTTCCTGCGTAATCCCATCCGGAATAAGCGTGAGCTAATAACTCGGGCTCAACAAGCCACACCTCAACCCGCTCAGGCTGCCAACGCAAAATTCAAAACAGCACCCAGGTATTAAATAACAAATTGCTTGATGGAGGGAGGGCTCTTTATCACAGCCCTCCCTCTTGAGGAGGATTGGAAATGCAAAGCATCATATCAGGACGTTTAGCCGGTCTCGAAGATACCAAAGTCAGCGTTCAACTCCGCACCGGTGAAATCAAGGTATATCCTCGGAAAGAACTGGAGGTCTCTTTGCAATGGGTCTTTGAGAACATGGGACAACCGGTCATATGCCTGCTCAAAGATGGCGTAGTTACCGAACTGAAGCCACTTAGTCAAAAGGTCACCGTTTAGAGGCTGACTTCTCCAAATTTCAAATCAGCATTGGAAAGAAGGGGGGGAACATGGCTGAGATACGACTTCAAACTGGGTCCCGCGTGTTCGAGGTTTTGGCTTACCTGTGTCATGGCCCTCTGGAAGCATTGAAACAGTTCGTGGAGAACGCGGCTGATGCCATTGAACAATCGGAGAATGAAGATGGCTGCATCCGCGTTCGCCTCGACAATTCCACACATAATGGAAGTCGTTTGCCTCAGATAATTATTGAGGACAATGGCATCGGTATGGGCTCGGAGAAGATGGAGCATATTCTTCAGAACATCGGCAATTCCGAGAAACTTCAACATGTTCTCCGCGGCGAGAAAGGCGTCGGTATCCTGGCTTTTGCTTTGATAGCCGACGAACTCCATCTGTCATCGTGTAACGGAGGACATACGCCGAGTTGTCTGATCCTGAAGCGCGAGTGGCTCAGGGAAGGCAAAGGGGAAATAATTGAAAAATGCTCGCAGCACCGCATGAATAAACCGGGCACAAGAGCCCATTTGATAGATATCTTGCCAGAGATTGCCCCCCAACTTACCAAAGCTCGGCTCAAACAATACCTGAGCCGTGAGTTCGCCAATGATTTGAGACGCAATCTATACAATATTCAGATTAGCGATGGTCACGGCTACGAGGCCGTGGAACCGCGTATCTTTAGCGGTGTGCCAACCATGGTCAGTGTAATCAATCTCGGTGACATGGGCAATGCCTCTATTCAGCTTTATACTCTTCCTTTTGAAGCAGAAGGGGCAAATATAGACCTCTGTGGCAGGGCTGGAATCCGCCTTTGTGCCCTAACAGATATTGAGGAATTCAAAAAAGAGCCCTGGCTGGGACGAAGGCTCGAAGGGTTGGTGCGATGTGACCGTTTCAGAGGCACTGCAGATAAAGCAGCAGTAGTTCAGGACGAGGTATACAAAGCACTGGCCGAGGCACTTCATGGCCTTGAGCCACAAATAGCTGAGAAAATTGTGCAGGTAACTCAGGAGTATCGTCAAAACCGCCTGGCTGAAATTATGAACAGCGTGGATAGATTCATCGGCTATTTCATTAGATATAAAGAAACAGGGGAAATGCCGAAAAGAACTGTTATCGCCAGCGATAAAAAGGGGCCTGACCTGGTACAGAAGCTCGACTTGCCACCGGTAAGACCCACCAACAGAGTTCCAGTAAGCACGCGTGCCCCGAGAACTCAGCCGGTCTTTTTGCATGCCGACCTGTGTATTCCACCGGAGAACATGTCCCAATTAAGAACCTGGCATGACAATGGAAACGGTTCCGTGAAAGTCAACATGCTACACACCGACTTCCTGTCGTCAGAGAAAGATGACAAAAGGTGCGCCTGGTATCTATTTAGCATATGGGCTAAAAAACAGTTGCTTGACGAATACGGAAATGATTCTGAAGCACTGGCAGATGAAATGGTAGGCCTGTTCAGCCGTGCGGGACCATTACTGAATCAGTTTGTGGTTCGCCCTCGCAGCCCGGGTCGGAATGTTGAAACAGTGAAAACCTAGAATCAGGACTACCAATATGGAGAGGCAAGAGTCTCAACAGAGCTCGTTGAGTGATGTTAAAGCAGAGACAAAAAAGAGCCTCAAGTATTTCCACGGTGAGGCTGGAATCGGAGCAGTACAAGAGGTCAGCAACGCCTATGCTCCAGCTTCCATGATTGCGACCGGAGCCAGCGCCTGGACGGTTGCAATGTTGTGCACGATAAGCAATCTCGTAGCTGGACTGTTATATATTAAGGTACCCTTAGTTATTCAGAAAATGGGCTCACGCAAGAAAGCCATCCTCTTTCTATCTTTTCTGGATGCAATTAGCTGGCTGCCTCTTATTGCAGTTCTTATCTTCTTTAGACCCATTAACCCACTCTGGCTGATACCATGCTGGGTTGTTAATCTTATTCCGGGTATGCTGCTTACACCAGCCCGCAGTAGCTGGCTGGCTGACATTATCCCACCTCGTACCATGGGACGCTACCTGGGGATAAGGTCCGCCATCTCCGGCGCTGTATATATTGGCACCTTCTATGTCATGGGTTCCGTATTACAAATCTTCAATAATCAAACGCTCAATGGCTTTTTGATTCTCTTCCTAATTGCCTTTGTGGCAACTTTCAGCGCTTTTATCATTTACTCCAAAATAAAGAATACCGACTGTACAACTGACAAAGATTCACACTTCGGCTTTTTCGATTTTCTGCGAGAGACGAGAAAGAAAAACCTTGGCAGACTCATATTGTATGCTTCCCTTATGCAATTTTCCATGTATCTGGCGATTCCCTTCATCACTCCATTCCTTCTGGATGGATTGCATTTCAGCTATATACAGTATACCCTCGTGTTCTCCAGCGAATTCATTGCCAAGGTTCTCATTGTCACTTACTGGGGAAGATACGCTGACAAGGTGGGCAACCTCAAAGTCATCAGAATAGTATCGCTCGGAATTCCTTTGGTTCCACTTCTCTGGCTGGCATGTCACAGTTGCATTTATCTCGTGTTTATCCAGCTCTTCTCCGGAGCAGTGTGGGCTGGCCTAGAACTCTGTACAATCAACTTCATCTACGAAGCAGCTCCACAAGGAAAAAGGCTGAAATACATCTCATACCACAAGTCCCTTTCAACGCTATCTATGGCTCTAGGAGCACTAACCGGCATTGTACTTCTGAGCGTCGTCAAATCTGTCCTGGGTCATAAGATACTGGCCCTTTTCGCTCTTTCAGCAGTGCTTCGCTTTGCCGTGGCTTTCATCATGTTACCGAGGCTCAGAGAAGTGCGCGGAACAATGCGCTCCTCGCTTGTCCCACCTTTAATCATACCAGCGGTAACGCAGGCCCCGATAAACAGGCCGGCTCTATTCCAGCATCCCCGAGAAAGGACACGTTTTCTCAGACCACTGGCTGCCGCGACTATACCTGTCCAGTCACTTTCCAACGACTTTGTTACCACCGGTCGCGGATTGTATTACAGACCGCGTGAATGGCATATGTTTGGCAAGCCGCTCATGTCGGAAGCATCCACTGTGGAATACAGGAGACGCCCCGTTAATATTGAGAGAGGCCTCTTTAATCAAAAACACAGTCCAATGTCCTACAGTGAGTCGATAGATTACGATGCGTCTCCCGCTCAGATTCAGGATAAAGGGGAGGCGCTTGCGGCCAACTGGGGGCTGTTCTATCGACCAGGCGAGTGGACCAGATTTGGCAGACCTCAGGAGCACCAATCATCTTTCACTCCAGCTCAGAACTATGACGATAGTGCAGATTGCAGACAAGGCCTGTTCCATAGAGCACGAGGCTGGTTCAAATGTAGTAACCAGGCAACCAATGAAGACAGACCAATACTACGCAGACAGTTTCAACCAGCCCCGGTATTAGCACGTTAGTGCAAGGTTGCCAAGCAAAACCTGATTGTCACCGAGAGAATTGAGTGGAGGCGAGCAATATGAGGTACACAAGATTAGCGGGAGTTGTTATATTCGTAGCAATTGCAGCTCTTCTGGCTTCTGCATGCGGTGGTGGTGGCGCCAGTACAGAGGCCGAACCTACAAAATCGGTTGCCCAATCGTCTCAGATAAGCAAACCTAAACCAAAAGTGATGCTGGTGAACGCCACTACGGCTGGAGTCTTTGAGAACTACTTCGCTATACTTGATATCACAGCTAAGAACGAAGGGGCTGATGGTGTAATCATCATAGTAGGAAGCATCACTCAGGGAGGCGAGACTAAAAGAAACGAGATGCCTGTTTTTCTGACAAAGGATACAGCGCAGACCATCAGGCTGGTTTTCCCTCTTACGTGGAGAGGAGGAGATTGGACTCCAAGCGTGGAAACTGAGGTTCCCTAACGCGAAATTAGTATCGTGCCTAATAAAATATTTTCAATCCTTAGTTAGCTTGAACGACGCGAGGCAGCTATAGATTGCTCCCTCCCTCGTCAACTGACTTCTCATCAGGTTTAGCGAATCGACACTGAAGACTAATTCTTCCTCCGTATTTAGTGCAGCTATACCATCCCCCAAACGCCTTAGCTCGCCTGGCTGTGCCCCTTCTCGTACTCTTCCCAGAGTCAGATGTGGCGAAAATGCCCTGTTCTCAGGAGCAAATCCACGAGGTATTAGAGCCTGCTCTACTTTTTTATGTAAAGTAAGCAACTGTTCTGTTTCTCCGCCCACTCCAACCCATACCACCCTGGGTGCTCTGATATTAGGGAAAGCACCTGTATTTTCCAATTTAAGGTGAAATGGTGCAGTTCCTTTCACAGCATCCCGAAGTACCTTGGACAGCTCTGGAATTTCCCCTGCATCTATATTGCCGAGAAACTTAATAGTAAGATGAATGCCTGCCGGGTCAACCCATTTCACCGAGGTAGTTCTACTTGCCCTAAGACCATCCTGCAGCCGGGCAAGAGCCGCCCTGACCGGCCTGGGTAATTCTATGGCAATAAAAGCACGCACAGGTTCCACAAGAAAACCACCTTACGTCGATGATAAAAGCCTCTGGGCATTTTCGCCCAGAATCATTTTCTTCGCTTCTTCAGGGAGAGACAGAGAGTTTAGCGACTTCACAATCCTGTTTTGTTTAATTAGAGGATAATCACTGCCAAAGAGTATTTTGTCTGCCCCTATTATCTCAGAGATATGTCTAAAAATATCGTCCCTATACAGGAAGGGCGACGCAGCAGTATCAAAATAGACATTCGATAATGCCTGCTTGACCTCAGGCATCAGGGCATAGAAGGGCAATCCCCCACCCCAGTGTGCACATACCAAAACCAAATCAGGGAAATCAGTGATAAAGCGGTAAAGAAGGCCCGGTGTAATATCCCCCTTACCTTCGTAGTAGTGCCCTACCGGCTCTGAGGTGTGGGTAAGTATGATAAGCCGATGCTTCATAGCGATTTGAGCTATAGGTGTCATGACAGCCCTGTCAGACAGGTCAAACCCCTGCATGTCATTCCTCAGCTCGCCGATACCTCTGACCCCTCCTCTAACGCAACGCTCGACCTCGGCTAATGCTTTATCACCGGCAAGCGGTTGTATTGCGCAAAAACCTATCAGTTTCTTAGGATAACGAGCTACCGACTCCAGAATATAGTCATTGGTTTCATAGCAAAGCTCGTGGCTTGACCATCCGATACCAAGAACCACGGAGATGTCAATGCCATCCCTGTCCATACTTTCTATGACTTCCTCGGCCGTTACGATTTTAGCCCTGGGGTTAGCATAAAGCTGGTCAAAAAGGGGGTCTCGCCCCAGATAGCGCTCGCGTTTCTCCATTATTCGTGGCGGGAAGATGTGGGTATGGAAATCTATAATCACGAGCAGAATTATAACAAGGTATAGACGGGGGGACAAGGATAATATATAATTGCACCGCTGGAGGTATGAATGCCCCCCATCCGGCCAAGGGGCAAAAAAAGAGCGGGCAAATCATAAAGCCTCGGCACGATACTAAGGCCGAGGCTATTGCTTGCCAAAAAAAGACTGATTTGACTTCAACATTGTCTACTGAAGAGCTGGCAACAATAGCAAAAAAGTTGCGTCGTCACGTCATCACCATGACGGGCAGGGCAGGCAGCGGACACCCTGGCGGTTCTCTTTCCGCAGCCGATATTGTCACGACGTTATACTTTAAGGTACTGCGTCACGACCCCAAAAACCCTCGCTGGAAGGACCGAGACAGGTTTATCCTCAGCAAAGGACATGCTGCGCCAATCCTATACGCAGCACTGGCTGAGAGCGGCTACCTTCCTCTGGAAGAACTCTCTACCCTTAGAAGGCCGGGTAGCTGTCTGCAAGGACACTGTGACATGACTGCTACCCCAGGCGTAGAGATGTCATCCGGTTCCCTGGGACAGGGCTTATCCTTTGGTATAGGCATCGCGCTGGCCGGGCGACTCGATGCCAGAGATTATCGAGTATATGTCCTTCTCGGCGATGGTGAATGCGACGAAGGACAGGTTTGGGAGGCAGCGATGGCCTCAGCCCATTTTAAACTAGACAACATGGTTGCCATCGTCGACCACAATGAGCAACAAATCGATGGCTGGAATTACGAGGTCATGAACCTTGAGCCCCTCGCCGAGAAATGGAAATCCTTTGGCTGGCACGCTATTGAGGTCGATGGGCATGATTTCGCTCAACTGCTATCTGCTCTTGAAGAAGCAAAGCAGATTAAGGGCAAGCCCACCGCTATCATTGCTAAGACTGTGAAAGGCAAGGGAGTAAGTTTCATGGAGCGCAACCTCGATTTCCATGGCAAGGCTCCCACTCCGGAAGAGGTCAAAAAGGCTCTTGAGGAATTGAAGTAGCCATGGAGCAGAGTACCAGAGAAGCATACGGCAGAACTCTTGTTGAGCTGGGCAAACAAAACCCTGATATCGTCGTACTTGATGCTGACCTCTCCAAATCTACAATGACCACTCTCTTCGCCAGAGAATTCCCCAACCGGTTCTTCAATTGTGGAATTGCCGAACAAAATATGATTGGAATCGCCGCTGGCCTGGCCGCATCCGGCAAGACTGTTTTTACCAGCACTTTTGCCGTGTTTGCCCCCGGGCGCTGTTTCGACCAGATTCGAATGAGCGTTGCTCAACCCGGCCTCAATGTCAAGATTGTCACCAGCCACAGCGGCATTACTGTTGGCGAGGATGGTACCTCCCATCAGGCCATTGAAGATTTGGCTTTGATTTGTTCTCTCCCCGGTTTCACAGTCATCGTTCCAGCCGATGCCAACGAAGTAGTTCAGGCGGTAAAATTAGCCGCTCAAACCTATGGCCCGTTCTACATAAGGCTCAGCCGTCCCAAAACTCCTCTGGTCTATCCATCTGACTATAAGTTCATTCTGGGGAAGGCGACCACTCTGAGAGAGGGCAAAGATATAACAATTATCGCCACCGGCATCATGGTGGCCTACGCTCTGGAAGCAGCACAGAATCTAGCCAAGGATGGAATTAACTGCCGGGTGCTCAGTATGTCTACACTCAAACCGCTAGATACAGATGCAATCGTAAAAGCAGCCAGGGAAACAGGAGCTATTTTAACCGTTGAGGAACACTTGCGAAGGGGAGGACTTGGTAGTGCAGTAGCTCAGATTGCAGCCGAACATTGGCCTGTCCCTATGTCCTTCATTGCTATAAAAGACATCTACGCCAAGTCAGGAAAAGCTGAAGAACTTTTAAAGAAACACGGACTTACCGCACCGGATATAGAAAATGCTGTTCGCTCACTCATTCTGAGGAAAAGGAACAACAGCTAGTCCTCCTCATCCTCAAAGTCTTCGTCGCTGAAAACACCGACCTCCCGACCCTGATATACAGTTACAATAAAATCGTCCCTGGCCACATCCGCTGACATCACCAACTCTTCGTCAATAACATCTATGAGGTCGTCAATCGTCTCCTGGGTCAGGTTCTGCATAACGCATACAGTGGCATAGACTATCGAAGGGGTAAAATGGAGGTCAACCCTCCCCAAGCGCTCATTATTGGATATAATAAGATAAGCCTCCGAATGCGGAGTGCGGCACTCCCTCTCGAATCTATATTCAGTCACTAGTTGTCCTCCTTAACATGACCCGCGAAATTCTGAGCTTTATGGGCGAACCTGCCCGCTGCCAAATATAATCCATTTATAGGTGGTAAGTTCCTTTAGCCCCATAGGACCCCTGGCATGAAATTTCTGTGTGCTTATTCCAACCTCTGCCCCGAGCCCGAACTGGCCACCGTCTGTGAAGCGAGTGCTGGCATTCACATAAACACAGGCAGCGTCCACCTCATTTAAAAACCTCATAGCTTCCGAGTAATCCTCAGTTACTATAGCTTCTGAATGTCCCGAGCCGTAGTGCTCGATGTGCTGCAGTGCCTCATCGAGAGAGTCAACCACTTTAACAGCAGCAATCAAGGCCAAAAACTCCTTGCCCCAGTCCTGCTGAGCAGCAGCAAGTGCCTTAACTGAGGACAAAGACTTTAAAATTTTCAGAGCTCGCTCGTCGCAACGCATCTCCACTCCAGCCTTACTCCACTCCCTTGCAACCATAGGGAGAAATCTCTCGGCAATATCTACATGAACCAGCAAAGAATCCAGTGCATTGCATACAGTTGGTCTCTGCACTTTGGCGTTGTAGGCTATCGCTACAGCTTTTTCCAGGTTAGCAGTGCGGTCAACATAGGTATGGCATACACCGATTCCGCCTGTTACAACGGGCATGGCAGCGTTCTGAGCAACATAGTTAATCAGGTCAGAGCCACCCCGGGGAATTACCAGGTCAATGGTATCCCTCATTTTGAGCATCTGCCCCACCAGGGCACGGTCTGTTGACTCTATGAACTGTACTGCTCCTTCAGGAATTCCAGCCTCGTATGCTGCATCCTGGATTGTTTTAGCTAGAGCAGTATTAGAATGTATCGCCTCCTTGCCACCACGAAGTACAATAGCATTGCCTGACTTAAGAGAAAGTACCGAGATATCCACGGTGACATTGGGACGGCTTTCATAGATAGCCCCAATCACTCCCAGAGGAACGCGTTTCTTCCCGACCTGAAGTCCGTTGGAGAGGGTGCGCATCTCGAAAATCTCTCCCACCGGGTCGGGCAAAGCAGCCACAGTGCGCACATCGGCCGCTATCCCTTTAATCCGCTCGGTATTAAGCAGGAGACGGTCAAGCATAGCGGCACCCATCCCTGCCTTCTCGCCCTCGGCATAGTCTCTGCTATTGGCAGATATAATATCCTTCTCTCTGGCTACCAGCGCATCGGCGATAGCAAGCAATGCCTTGTTTTTGACCGCCGTGTTCAGATACGCCAGTTTCTTAGAGGCAGCCTTCGCTGCCTTAGCTTTGGTTTCCACTTCATTTGCTTCGGCTTGCATTTTGGGCTCCTTTTTACGCTAAAGCACTACCAGATTATCTCGGTGCACCACCTCAGCACCGTATTCGTGTCCCAGAAGCTCGGTTATTTTATCCGAATGAGCGCCTTTAATCTTGGCTATATCACCCGAGCTATAGTTGGCTATACCGTAAGCCAGTTTTTCACCGGTTGTGCTTTCAAAAATGTTCACCACATCGCCCCGCTCGAACTTACCGCTAACTTTGGTAATACCCGCAGGAAGCAGGCTTCTGTTCTGCTTGTGCAAGGCTGCTGCCGCGCCTTCGTCGATAAAAAGCTTCCCCTTAGAGAGCTGGCTCAACAACCAGCGTTTTCTACTCTCAAGCCTGGAGGCAACCGGCTGAAAATATGTGCCGATTGATTCCCCTTTAGCCAACTTCACAACAACATCAGGCGCATGACCGCTGGCGATGACTACCGCCACACCTGATGCTGTAGCAAGCTTCGCAGCCTCTATCTTAGTAGCCATGCCGCCTGTGCCACGACCGCTGATGCTTGCGCCAGCCAGTTTTTCAATTGCAACATCAATCCTCTCCACCCGTTCAATAAGCCTGGCATTGTGGTCTCGATTGGGGTCAGTGGTATAAAGGCCGGCAGTATCAGTCAGTAACATCAGAAGGTCTGCATCGATGAGATTAGCAACCAGGGCAGAGAGATTATCATTATCGCCGAACTTCGTTTCCTGGATTTCTTCGACAGCAACCACATCGTTTTCATTGACTATCGGTATGACCCTGAGTTCCATAAGCGTCCGCAACGTATTCTGAGCATTGAGATAACGAAGACGGTCTGATAGGTCGGCCCTTGTAAGCAATGTCTGAGCGATAATTATCTCATGCCAGCCAAAAAGCTGGTCATAGGCCTCCATGAGACGACTCTGCCCTACCGCAGCCAGCACCTGTTTGAAAGGGATTTCCTTGTTCTCCTTATCCCCGGTAATCCCCAGGCGCTGTCTGCCTGCAGCAATTGCCCCCGAAGAGACAACGACCACCCCCACCCCATCTTTGTGGAGTCTGGCTATCTGTCCCACCAGTGAAGCCATCGTCTCCAGGTTGAGCCGGTCGCTCCCGCCAGTGAGCAAATTGGTGCCCAGTTTGATAACGATGCGATTATAACTCATGGGAATTCGCCCTAATTATAGCAGCGAAGTTTTATGGCAACAACAATAGAGGCTACTTAGAGGAACTGAATTAAAACTCTTTGGCAAGGGTAGCCAGAAATTCAGCATTTGAGGAGGTCTTGCTCAACCTCTCCAGTATACGCTCCGTAGCTTCAGTTGGATTAGGTGAGTTCTGGCCGAGCAAGCTGGCCATCCTGCGCACTACCCAGACCTGCTTCAGTGTATTCTCATCGAGCAGCAATTCCTCGCGTCTGGTGCCACTGCGCTGAATGTCTATAGATGGGAATATCCTGCGCTCGGCAAGCTTGCGGTCGAGATGGAGCTCCATATTGCCAGTGCCTTTGAACTCCTCGTAGATTACCTCATCCATCCTGCTGCCGGTATCAATAAGGCAGGTGGCGATGACAGTCAGGCTGCCTCCCTCCTCCGTATTCCTGGCGGCACCGAAAAACTTTTTCGGGGAGTATAGAGCAGCGGGGTCAACGCCTCCAGACAGCGTGCGGCCGCTGGATGGCATCTCCAGGTTATAGGCACGGGTCAATCGCGTGATGCTATCGAGTAAAATAACCACATCCATTCCCACTTCTACCAGCCTCTTGGCCCGGTCCAAAGCAACCTCGGCCACCCTGGTATGCTCCTCTACTGGCTCGTCAAAAGTGGAAGCAATCACCTCGCCCTTAACCGATTTCTTCCAGTCGGTTACCTCCTCAGGGCGCTCACCGATAAGGCATATCATCAGATGGATATCGTCGTAGTTGGCGGTGATTCCATTGGCGATGTGTTTAAGAAGCATGGTCTTTCCAGCCTTCGGCGGAGAGACGATAATTCCTCGCTGGCCTCGACCGATAGGAGCGACGAGATTGAGCAGTCTTGTGGATAGATTATCGGGCGTCGTCTCCAGATTTATCAGTTTATCCGGGAAGATAGGAGTCTTATGCTCAAACATGGGACGATCTTTGGTCCCCTCCGGGTCCATATTGTTGACTGTTTCCACACGAAGCAGGCTATGATATTTCTCGCCGTCTTTGGGTGTCCTGACCTGTCCGCTTACTATATCGCCGGTGCGCAGTGCAAAACGGCGAATCTGCGACTGAGATACATAAATGTCATTAGAATTGGGATGAAGGTCAGGCTGGCGCAGAAAGCCGTAACCCTCATTCATAATCTCGAGTATGCCACCCCTGAACGAGTAGCCCTGTTGTTCTGCATTTGCCTGAAGCAAACGCAGTACCAGGTCCTCTTTCTTCAGAGTGCTGATGCCCGTGATTCCCAGCTCCTTGGCTATAGTCTGGAGCTCCTCTTTGGTCTTGATTTCCAGTTCGGCGATATTCATAGTCCTACTCCGTTAATTAAATTAAATACGATAAACAAAGGGTATTGCCCTGGTGTCATGTTTGTGGACAGCGACTCCATAAGCTCTCGGGCTTTAGGCCTTCGAGATGCGCCGCCAATCCTCAGCAAAGCGGGTTATCCCGATATCAGTTAGCGGATGTTTAACCATCTGCATCAGTACATTATAAGGTATCGTAGCGATATGAGCTCCAGCCTTGGCAGCAGCAGTAACATGCAAAGGATGACGGATGCTGGCAGCGATCACCTTGGTGGGTAGCTTATAATGCTCAAATACTTCCACTATCTCAGCTACAAGTTGCATGCCATCATGACCAATGTCATCGAGCCTGCCTACAAATGAGCTTATATATGTTGCGCCGGCAACAGCGCCCAGTATTGCCTGATTGACTGAAAAACAGAGTGTCAGGTTGGTTCGTATCCCCTCTTTCGAGAGAACCGAGATTGCTTCCAGCCCAGCCACCGACATGGGTATCTTGACCACCACATTTGGCGACCAGGAAGAGACATTTCTGGCTTCCCGAATCATAGCCTCCGGCTCCAAACTCAGCACTTCAGCGCTTATGGGGCCATCGACTATGGAGGAGATCTCTTGAATGACCGCCCTCATATCGGCTTTTTTTTCTTTGGCCACAAGCGAGGGGTTAGTGGTGACCCCGCTGACCACCCCCAACCTTGCTGCCTGGCGAATCTCGTCGATATTAGCGGTATCAAGGAAGATGCGCATGTCTGCTATCTGACTATAGCATAAGTATATAATTTTGTCTATAGACCATAAGTTTGTTATCTGGAGTTATTCGGTTCTAAAGGCAGAGGTCGCTGGTCGCCCACCTTCAGGGTCTTCTTGGCAGCGCCAATGAAATCTCGAAACAGCGGATGGGGACGGTTGGGACGGGAGGTGAATTCAGGATGAAACTGTACTCCTACCATCCAGGGATGCCCCGCGATTTCGCTTATCTCGACTAACTTGCCATCAGGCGAAAGACCGCCGGGGATAAGCCCTTCCTTCTCCAGAACTTCCTTGAACTCATTATTGAACTCAAAGCGGTGTCGATGGCGTTCATAGATTAAAGATTCACTATATGCAGCGGCAGCCTTGGTGCCCGGGACGAGATTGCAGGGATAGAGCCCCAGGCGCATGGTGCCACCCTTCTCTCTGACTTTCTTTTGCTCAGGGAGGAGGTCGATTACGGGATAGGGGGTATTTTCATCGAATTCTCTTGAGTTGGGCTTATTGGACTTCAATACCTTGCGTGCAAACTCTATGACCATAATGTGCATACCCAGACAAAGACCCAGATAAGGCACCTCATTCTCACGAGCATACCTGGCTGCTTCTATCTTTCCCTCAATGCCGCGGTATCCGAATCCCCCGGGAACTACTATACCATTTACAGTGCCCAACATGGATTCGCCCCCGTTTTTCTCCAAGTCCTCAGATTCAATCCAGACTATATCCACATCCCTATCGTGATAGAGCGCGGCGTGCCGCAACGCCTCTTTCACAGAGAGATAGGCATCGCGGAGCTTTACATACTTACCGACAAGGGCGATGGATACCGCCGCCTTCGGCTTTTTCATTCTCTCCACCAGCTCACGCCATTCGCTCAAATCCTTCCCATCCGCAGTCAAACGCAGTTTTTCTATGATGATTTCCCCCAATCCCACGCCGTCCAGGATTAGAGGCACTTCATATATAACAGGTGTTGTTGTGAGAGGAACGACTGCCCTCTTCTCCACGTCGCAGAACAGAGCTATTTTATCCTTCAAATCATCGCCCACCGGGGAGTCACTACGACAGACAATTATGTCGGGTTGAATTCCAATACTGCGCAGCTCTTTGACACTGTGTTGAGTGGGCTTGGTCTTCAATTCACCCGTGGAAGATATATAGGGAAGAAGGGTAACATGGATGTAGAGGACGTTATCCCTGCCTACATCATTGCGCATCTGGCGAATAGCCTCGAGGAAGGGCTGTCCCTCGATGTCGCCCACCGTGCCCCCCACCTCCACAAGAATCACCTCGGCACCGCTTTTTTCAGCTACATTACGAATACGTCTTTTTATCTCGGAAGTAACATGGGGTACAACCTGGATAGTGCCACCGAGGAAATCGCCCCTTCTCTCCTTGGCAATCACTGAACTATAGATTTGCCCGGCGGTGACACTGGAGTCAGTGGTAAGATTCGTATCTATGAAGCGTTCATAATGCCCCAGGTCGAGGTCAGTCTCCGCGCCGTCTTCGGTAACAAAAACTTCCCCATGCTGATAGGGGGACATCGTTCCTGGGTCTACATTGAGGTAGGGGTCTAACTTCTGAGCCGATACGCTTATCTTGTAGCTTTTGAGTAATCTACCGACGGAGGCGGCGACTATCCCCTTGCCTACGGAGCTTACTACGCCACCTGTGACAAAAATGTATTTTGTCATGAACCCTTGGTTCTCTTTAATATCACAAAAGTTTTTGTTTGTCAAAGCTTTTATACGTTCATTTTTGTTGCTATTCCGAACTATGCTATACTACAAACACGCCATAAGAAACAATTTGTAATAAATTTATCTTTTATTTGCAGGTGAACTTGCCGTGGGTGAGAACGAGGCAAAGAAGAGAATAAATGAACTCAGGGAGCTGATAAACTATCACAACCACCGCTACTACGTGCTCGACAGCCCTGAGATAAGCGACGAAGAGTATGACAAACTCATGAGGGAGCTTCAGGCT